>Ga0214188_100143_pt1 | contig 19568 bp, 13 predicted proteins | sample TroBogEpilimnion_5_FD_153026 | JGI IMG/M metagenome (GOLD analysis project Ga0214188, IMG submission 153026) | Freshwater microbial communities from Trout Bog Lake, WI - 01JUL2008 epilimnion | ecosystem: Environmental > Aquatic > Freshwater > Lake > Epilimnion/Euphotic zone | place: Trout Bog...
GCCTGCGCCAAACTTCCGAGCGTCACCGTGGCGGTGGCTTGGGCTATGACTAAGGTGCTGGTGGCAGTGCCAGTGTAATTCGTATCGTTAATCGTACCCACCACGGTGTAGCTGCCAGCGGTTGTCGGGGCGGTGGATGAGCCGTTGTAAGTGAAGGTGACCGTTTTCCCCGATGGGGTTGTCGTGGCTGTCGCAACTTTCGCAGTGCCATCGTAGGTCTGCGCCAAACTACCGAGTGTCACCGTGGCGGTGGCTTGGGCTATGACTAAGGTGCTGGTGGCAGTGCCCGTGTAATTCGTGTCGTTAATCGTACCCACCACGGTGTAGCTGCCAGCGGTTGTCGGTGCAGTAGAAGAGCCATTGTAGGTGAAGGTGACCGTTTTCCCCAATGGGGTTGTCGTGGCTGTCGCAACTTTCGCAGTGCCATCGTAGGTCTGCGCCAAACTACCGAGTGTCACTGTGGCGGTAGCCTGCGCAATGACCAAGGTACTGGTGGCTGTGCCTGTATAGTTCGTGTCGCTGATCGTACCCACGACGGTGTAGCTGCCGGCGGTTATCGGCGCGGTGGATGAGCCGTTGTAAGTGAAGGTGACCGTTTTCCCAGTAGGATTCGTGGTTGCTGTCGCAACCTTCGCGGTGCCATCGTAGGTCTGTGCCAAACTTCCGAGTGCCACTGTGGCGGTGGCTTTGGAAATGACCAGCGTACTGGTCGCAGTTCCTTGGTAGTTGGTATCGCTGATGGTGCCTACGACGGTGTAACTGCCAGCGGTTGTCGGCGCGGTGGATGAGCCGTTGTAGGTGAAGGTGACCGTTTTCCCAGATGGAGTTGTGGTCGCTGTCGCAACCTTCGGGGTGCCATCGTAGGTCTGTGCCAAACTGCCCAGGGTCACTGTGGCGGTGGCTTGCGCAATGACCATTGTACTGGTGGCTGTGCCCGTGTAATTCGTGTCGTTAATCGTACCCACCACGGTGTAGCTGCCAGCGGTTATCGGCGCGGTAGAGGAACCATTGTAGGTGAAGGTGACAGTCTTTCCAGATGGAGTTGTGGTTGCGGTGGCAACCTTCGCAGTGCCGTCGTAGGTCTGCGCCAAACTGCCGATTGTCACCGTGGCGGTGGCTTGCGCAATGACCAAGGTGCCACTGGCTGTGCCGGTGTAGTTTGCGTCGCTGATCGTCCCCACAACAGTATAGCTGCCTGCGGCTGTTGGCGCAGTGGATAAGCCGTTGTAGGTATAAGTCACGGTAAGGCCATTGGGTGTCGTCGTGGCCGTGGCAGTCTTCGCTGTGCCGTCATAGGTCTGCGCCAGACTGCCACTGTTAAGCGACACCGTCGCAGCGCCTTTTGACACCGTGATGGTGAACCCCTGCGTATTCGTGCCGCTGGAATTGGTGGCGGTCACCACGCCGGTATAGGTGCCAGCCGTCGTGCAGGTGCCAGAGATGACCCCTGCGGTGCTGAGGCTCAGTCCAGGCGGCAAAGTATTTGCAGGGACAGTAAAAGTCGGCGCAGGATAACCTGAGGCCGTGTAGCTGAAGTTGAATGCTGCGCCCACCGTGCTGCTTGTACTTAGCGCGGTGCTAGTAATGGTCGGAGCCTGATTCACGGTAACAGCAAAAGTCTGGGAAGCCGTGTTGCCGTCCAAATCCGTCGCAGTCACCGTCACACTGCTTTGCCCACCTGCGCTGCCCGTGATCTGCACATTAGTGCCGCTGATGCTGGCGGTGACGGCGGTAGGGTTGGTGTTGCCCGTGACGCTGTAATTCAGCACGGGCACAGTTGTCGCAGAAGTGATGGTGACCATTTTCGTGGTGTCCATGGCTGAGCCGCTCGTTACTGGCCAACCCGTCAAGGAGGAGTTGGCAGTGCCGTCAATGTTGACGGTGGCGTTCACCGTGGGCAGAGCGGCGATAGCATTGGCAGTGGTCATGCCACTTCCCGCCACTCGTGCAAACACGGTGAATCCGCCGTTTTGATTGTCGAGATTGCTGCTGTTGTCGGCCAGATTGACGAAGAACTGGTCCGTGGCGCTGTTAGGATTTGAGCCCAACTTTGCCATGGCTACAGTTCCGGTCAGATTGGAGATGCCAGGCTCGTTGTTGGGGGAGGTCGTGGTGGCGATTGACGAGAAATTGTTGGGCGCTGACTGCACCTTAAAGGCTCCGCCTTGCACGACGAATCCCGGAACGGAGCGATGAAACACCGCACCGTTGTAGTTGCTGCTGGAGCTGGTCACATAGTGGAGGAAATTCGTCACGGTCTGCGGCGTTTCCGCGTTGTAGAGGATGAAATTCATCGTTCCCAAGTTGGTGACGATTTGCACGGCGGATTCGGAATCTGGGTCCGAGAATTTGTCCGTGAGCGTCACACTGGTGTTGCCGCCATTGGCGAGCGTCTGGCTGCTGATGGTGGTGCCCGTTATGGGGGCAGATGGTGGACGGATAATGCGCAATTGCAGGGTATTGTTCGTCGTCCAGCCGTTGGCAAACGTGGCCGTCATGGGGCACAGGAACGCACCGCTGACAGTAGGCGTCCCGGAAACAATCCCCGTGCTGCTATTGAAGGTAAGACCCGTTGGCAGACCGGTAATGTTCCAGGAAGAACGGGCTGACGCCGTGCTGACCGTGGCCTGGTAGGAGAACGCCTGGTTATACGTGATCGGCTTGTAGGTCAGGCTGGTGAAGCCGTCCTTGGTGGTGACGCTGGATGAAGGGCTTGAGAAGGAAGAATAAGTTCGTGCGTTTCCTGCGACAGCAGGTTCCTGATAGGCCCGTAGTTCAACCTGATACGGCGTCCCAGGAGACAAATTGGGGATGCTGATGGACTTGGTTTGATAAAATAAAACATCGCCAAGGTAGGTGTAGGTTCCGCCATTCGTGCTCAGCCACAGTTCGTCACCATCCGCTGAGGTGGACGCGTCATTCCAAGTGACATTGATGGCAGTTTCATTGGTGACCGTGGCCGCCACAGCGGTCGGCGCAACCATCTGTGCTGCTAGCACGGTCGTAGTGGAGGCAGCAGTAACAGCAGAAGGGGCCGAAGTCCCGCTGGCGTTAGAGGCTGCTACTTGCCACTGAATGACAGACCCAAGAGAAAGACCACTCGTGATTTTAATAGAAACACCCGTGCTTCCGGTTGTGCTCGTAGTGCTAGAATTAACCGTTGATAATGTTCCTGAACCAAGAGTCGTTGAACTAAAGGTGATGACAAAGCTCGTCTCGTCGGTGGAATTATCGTTCCAAAGAAAAACATACGTGTCATTCGAAGGGTCGGCCTTGTTCGCGGTTGTCCGGTCAACAAAGACACTCAGTCCGCTGGGTGCCACAGGGGCAGCGAACGCAAAACCAGACATGAGCAGGAAACTGGCGCAGGCCAAAGCTAAACGTCTATAAATGAACATGCGAACACCCAGACGGGTGGAAGAACTTGAGCACATGGGTGGTAGGTCTGGAAGAATAGAACGATGAGCGTCTGTTATGCCTCCCAACCCGTCAATCAAAGAAATTGCGGCGAAGAGAGGAGGATTCTAAGACACCCCAGCGCTATTTCTGTTCAGCCGCTGCCTGCGGCCTCACGCCAGCGCGGCATGCAGCGTGTTTTCATCTTCCTGGCATTCCGCCAGGATCAAAACCCGCAGTCTGCGTTTGGCGCGGTGCAAAGCCGTGCGCAGTGCGCCGCTGAGGGGTATTGCCGCACGGCAGCCTAGGACGAGGTTTTCCTCCAGGCAGTTCCAGACATCGGCGCGCCCCTGGGCACAGAGTTCCTGGCTGCAGGTACGCAGGGCTCGTTCGATCACGCCCCGGGCCCAGTCGCGGTCCATTTCGTCATCCGGCGTCGGGCGCGCATCTGCCACGTCGATGTTTTCGCCATTTTCGTCACTCAGTGAAAAACACACCACACCACCGCCACGGCGCTGCCGGGTACGGTGCTGCCAGCGTTTGATCAGGTGGGTGCGCAGCCGGGCAAACAGAAACGCCGCCTGCTCGCCATGATCCACGATGGCCGCTGCGCGCTCGTGCTGGCCCTGGGCCACGAGTTTGGCAAACAATTCCTGCACGGCGTCCTCAGCGTCGTGGACCTCGCAGCCGCGCGCACGGGCAAAGGCGCACAGCACCGGCCAGTGGCGGCGGTAGAGCATGGAGGTGGCATTGAGGGCGGACGAATCCGTGGTGTGGCTGGCGGCGTGGTCTTCTCCAAGGTGCATGGCGGTGTGGGGGTTGTTACATAGGCATTGGAGCAACCGGCCATGACACCGGCCTGCGGGCGGACATTAATTGGCATTTATCTTCGTGCGTGCCGCCGCAGTCCGTATGAGAGTCACCGTGTTCACCTCCTTGCATGAGCGCCCCGGCCAATACCCGCAGCTTCCGCATCCGCCTAGCCTTGCAGACGATGATCGTCTCAGGGACGCTGGTGGCAGGCTTTGGTGCCGCCGCCTGGTGGTACGCCAGCCAGACGCTGGAACGCAGCGTGGATGACCGCATCATCGCCCCTGCGCAGCGCGTCTGGAACCGCATCGACCCCTACACCACCGATGAGCAGTTCAAACTGATCGCCGATCTCGTGTTTGGCACCTCCCCAGAGCGCAATTCCACCCATGCGGTGCTCGTGGTGCAAGAGCACGCCCAAGGCCGAACCATTTTCGCCACGCCCAACGCCCCCAAAGATCTCGACGTGTACTTTCACAGCTGCTTCCCCACGCTGGAAGAAATCAGGCGTGCGCCGCCCATGCCGCCGCCCGGCGGTGGCCCCGGCCCGCCAGGCGGGCCGCACCGCGAGCCACCGCCACCGCGCAGAGAAAATGATTTCGATGATCTGCTCGGCACACCGGAATTTGGCGCACCCCTGCCGCCCAGGGAGCGCAATTTACCCTTCCGCCCGCAGATGCCCATGGTGCATGAGCCGACCACCTTCACCGCACGCTCCGGCGGTATCGACTGGCGCTTCGGTGCCTTCAGCAGCCCCACCTACACCATCTTCATCGGCCTCTCGCTCACCGAGTTTTATGCGGAGATCAACCGCATGGCCTGGTGGTATGTGGGCACCGGCACGCTGGGTCTCATACTGGCCGGTTTCGGCGCGCTGTGGACTTCCAAACAGGCCATGCGACCTCTGGAGCGTGTCGTCAGCACAGCACAGCGGCTCACCGCTAGCGATCTGGCCGAGCGCATTCCTGTGCAGCGCGATGACAACCGCGAATTCGCGCAGCTCATTGACGTGCTCAACGGCATGATGCAGCGCCTGGAAGGCAGCTTCCAGCAGGCCGTGCGCTTCACGGCAGACGCTTCCCACGAACTGAAAACCCCGCTCGCCATCATGCTGGCAGATCTGGATGACGCCGTACGCCATGCCGCCCCCGGCAGTGTGGAGCACGAGCGTTTTGTCTCCCTCTTCACCGAAGCCTCCCGCCTCAAGCAGATCACCCAAAGCCTCCTGCTCCTCTCCCAAGCCGACGCCGGTCGTCTGCCCACTCACCCAGAGAGCTACGATCTCAGTCTCGATCTCGAGCGCCTCATTGAGGACGGGGAAATCCTCTGCGAGCAGGCCGGGCTCACCCTGGAACGTCACATTCAGCCCGGCATTACCGTGCATGCAGATCGTGCGCTGCTGCAGCAGGTATTTCAAAACCTGCTGAGCAACGCCATCAAATACAACCGCCCGCAGGGGCGCGTCTCATTGCAGCTATCACAGCAGGATTCACAGACCGTCTTCACCGTCACCAATACTGGCCCCGCCATTCCGTTGGAGAATCAGCAGCGCCTCTTCGAGCGCTTCTTCCGTGGCGACAAAGCCCACACCCGCCAGACCGACGGCTACGGCCTCGGACTCAACATCGCCACCGAACTCGCCCGTGCAAACGGGGCTGAGCTGCGGCTCGTCAGTTCGAAAGAAGACGAAACCGTGTTTGAAGTGCGGATGGCGGCGTAGGGGGAGGACTGGGCGTGCCTCACTGCACAACCGCAGTCCAACGAGGAAGCGACTTTCAAAGGAGTATCATGGCCCCTGAGTTCTGGCGAACCCAGGGGCTTGCCATTCGAAACTACTCTTTCTTCTTTTTCTTGCCGCCAAGGAGGGTGAGCACGAGCACGAGGACGACCACGCCAATGCCGATGAAGATCATGGTCATGGTACTCATGCCTTCTCCTTCCGGTTCTGCGGCTGGCATCGTAGGTGCGGCTTGAGGCTGGGCGTAGCCGGGCTGCTGCGCACTGGGCTGCGGATAAGCTCCGGGGGCGGTTCCAGGAGGCACGGCACCTGGCACAGCGCCAGGCGCGGTCATTCCTGGAGCAGGTGCGGCCGGAGCGGGGGCAGGTGCGGCACTTGAAGCTGCGGCAAGTGCCGCAGCCACTCTGTCATCCACTCCTGGGGTAGCGGTGCCAGCGATGGCTGAGGAACCGCCAGCGGCACCGGCCGCGGCAGGCTGCGTTTGTCCTGGCGCAGCACTCACCATCTGGGAAAAGTAAGCATGACGTTCGCGGTAGCTGCCAAAGACGGACTTGTAAAAGGCCTTGCTGGCTGGGTCGGCGGTGGCGGCCGCTGTTTCGCCTTCGACGATTGCCTCGCCCATTTTGGCCAGTTCTGCTTTGTCCTTGCTGGCTTTGGCATCTGCACGCAGGAGCTTGGCGATGGCTTCGTTGACTTTCGTGGCGACATCAAGTTTGATGGAACTCAGGCGTTCCTTCTCAGCAGTGACGGTTTTCCCGAGGGTCTTCAAGCTTTCGAGATCGTATTTGTAGGGGGTGTACCAGCGGGTAACCTTGCTTTCCTCGTCATAGTTGGACTTCCAAGTTTCCTGTTCACGCTTGATGGCATCATTCAATCGCGTCAGGTCGGGCTCGATGAGCTTCTTGGTGCTCTCTTCGCGGCTCTTCTGCAAGAAGGGCTGGTCCTTGATCATCTGGTTGATCTGACCTTCATAGGAAGTCAGTACGGCGAGAATTGCCTCGACGGCCTTGGGATAGTAAACGGAGGCGGGCAGGCCTGTGCGTGGGTCGGTGAGCTTGTCGAATTCCCTGAGTGCGCCGGAGTAGTCCTTGGCCGCAATCTTTTCCAGAAGAGTCGCACGGATCCCGTAGGCCTTGATGTTGAGGCTTTCCGCCTTGGCCTCTTCACGGGTGAGCCATTTGCCTTCGAGCTTCGCGCCGCCAGCGACGACTCTCTCCTTTTCCTCCTGAACTTTGGCGATGATTTTTTCGACTTCGGCCGCTTCTTTCGTGCCGGGGTAGCGGTTCAGGAAGGGACGCAGGCGGTCTTGAATGAGCGCTTCATAGTTCTCCGCAGACATCAAATCCGGTGTGGGGTCGAACTTCTTCAGTTCGATCATTTCCACTTCTTCGGGTTTTTGCTTGAGGATGCCGCCTTCCGCGATCTCGCTGCGCGGGATGTCCTTGTCATCCCACACCTTCGGTGTCAGGCGATAACGCATGTGGATGGAGGTGGGCGTCTCGGCAGTGATGTTGCCTTCCAGCTTTTTACCGTCTTTGAGGGTCACGATGTCGGCGTGCAGGTATCCGGCGCTGCAAGCCAGGGCATAGACGACAGATTGGTAGCGGCTCAATTTCATGGGAAATGCGGGGTGGGATGAAGATGGGGCGGTGGTTGCAACGGCGCGATAATATGCGCGAGTTATCAGAAATAACTCAATACCACGCCAGGAGTAAAGAACGAAGCTGATTTTCCTCTGTTTGCACAGGGGGGCTGGCCTAGCTGGTGCGGCGCTTGAGCACAATGCGCTTGAATCGGGCGTTGCCGTCCAGGCTCACGCTCATGACTTCGGGGTCGTTGACGAAGACATTGTGGATGAGCCGGCGGTAGTAGCTGTTCATTGGCGGCAGATCGGCGTTCTGCCCGGTGGCGCGCACGCGGTCGCCCAGTTCCTTGGCGCGGGCGATCATCTTGTCCTCGCGCATGGAGCGGTAAAATTCCACGTCCACCCGGACGCGCGGGGCATCCTTGATATGGCGCTGCAGCACGCGGTTCACCAGGTACTGGATGTCCTCCAGCGTCTCCCCCCGGCGGCCGATGAGCGCGTCCGAATCATCCGTGAGCACCTGTAGCGTGGGGCCGTCTGGACCATCGTCCTCCTCGATCTGGACCACAAAGCCCAGATAACCGAGCATGGTGTCGAGAATATGGCGTGAGTGTTCGAGGGGAGTCATGGTCAGCTAAGGAAACGATGATTTAACCGGCGGCTGTCAAAATGACGAAGCTCGAATAACCAAGGTTGCAGTTTCTTCGGGGCGGATCTGTCGACTGGCGGAGGTTTGACCCAAGCGCACGAGTTCACACCGTTCTTTGAGCTTCGTCATGGCCATTATTTCGTCATTCGGATTTACTCATTCGTCATTCTGCCAGCATCAACCCTGCCTTGATCGCAGGAAAGTACGCTCTTCTAGCCTCCCAGGCGTGGTGGTTTCGGACCTTTTTTCTTGTCTTTCGAGGCTGCCCCCGTGTTGAAGAAGGCGCTCTGCGCCGGCGCGGCCTTGGCCGCTGGCTTCTGCGACACCTTTTCCAGCTTCGGCTCGGGCATGTACAGCTTCATGATGCGGGTCTGGAAGACGCTGAAAATGTTCTGAGTGGACCAGTACAAGGCCAGGGCGGCGGCAAAGTCATAGCTGATCCACAGGAAGAACAGGGGCATCATCATGAAGATGCGCTGCTGCGTCTTGTCCACGGTCGCAGGCTGCGGCGTGAGCTTCATCTGCGCCACCATGGTCAGTCCCATGATGAGTGGCAGCGGATTGATGGGGATACCCATGAAATGTCCCTGGGTGTCCGCTGCGGCAAGGTCACGCACCCACCAGAAGGACTGGCCGCGGAGTTCGGCCGCCACTTCCAGCACGCTGTACAAACCGATGAAGATGGGGAACTGTAGGAACAGCGGCAGGCAGCCGCCCAGCGGGTTCACGCCGTAGTCCTTGTAGAGCTTCATCACCTCCATCTGCTGCTGCTGCGGGTTGTCCTTGTGCTTCTCCTGCAGCTCTTTCATCAGCGGACCCAGCAGGCCCATGCGCTTCATCGTCATGGTCGATTTTGCGTGGATCGGCCACAGGCAGAGGCGGACAAAAATCGTTAACAAAATGACGGCCAGACCCCAACTGCCGCTGAAGCTGTGCATCCAGCGCATGACCTTGGAGAGGGCGATGCTGACGATCTTGAAGTAGCCATAAAACATCGCGTAGCTGCGCTGGTGGCCGATCTTGCTGAGGCGGTCGTATTCCTTGGGGCCGAGGTAGATCTGGTAGTTCTCCGTCACCGAGGCACCGGGCGCGAGATCCACGATTGGCAGGCCCACGGCAGCATCGGTGGCGAAGTCTTCGATTTCTGCCTTGCCTGCGTTCGCGGCATCAATGGGCTGCGCAAGCTTGCGGCGTCCGGCCCAGAATTTGCCCGGCGCATCCTTCTCCGTCATGCGGGTGATGATGTGGGTGTAAAAGCGGCTCATCACGCCGGTGTAGCGCAGTGCATTGAATGAGTGGCGGTACTCGGTCGGAGCTTCGCTGAAGAAGCCCTTGCCAAAGAATTTCGAGGTCAGTTGGTAGTCGGTGTCGCCGGCATTGTTCCAGAAAAAGCCGTCGTAACGTGCGTCATCGTGCCTCAAGGCAGTCGCCGCACCGGTGTAGAGGTAGTATTCTTCGGAACGGTGCTGTGCCGTGCCGTTGTTCTTGAGGGTCAGCTTGAGGTCGATGAGATGCTCGTCGCCTTCTGCGCCTTCGGCCAGGGAGTAGGTCTTGGTCACCACAACTCCTTCGGCTGTCGTGGCTTCAAAAGTGGCGCTCTTGTCGTTCTTCGCTGTCAGCTTGTAGGACAACGCATCCAGTCCCGCCGCCTCGCGACGCAGGGCACCGATGGCTTCCAGGCCGTTCTTGTTCAGGGCCACTTGGTCGGTGCCAGCCAATGCCGCACGGGCGATGCCGCCGCCTTTGGAGGTCAGCTCAAAGGTCACACTGCCCGCTTTCAAGGCGTGGGTTTCCTCCGGTACGGAAGGAGCCGCAGGTGTTGCAGCCGCTGCTGGCGTGGTGCCCGTGGCGGGAGTGGCCGCCGTGGGGGATGCAGGCGTTGCAGCGGCCTTTTTCGCGACTTCCTCCTGCTTTTTGCGTGCCGCCTCGGCCTGCACCAGCTTTTGGTTTTCCTGCATGTAGTGCCAGTTCACCCCCATGAGGATGACGCAGAGCGTCACGATGATCCAACTTTTGCGGTCCATGAATTTTTAGCGGTGGGTGAAGGGGGGAGAATTGAGAGAAGCTGCCAGTGGCGAAGGCTCGGGCAGCGGGTGAGGGAACAATGACGAATGCCACCCGTACCTGCGATTACACTCTCTGGGAATATTCGTCATTCGGATTTCGTCATTCGTCATTTCTTCTCGGGCACCGGATCATGCCCATGACCACCCCAGGGGTGGCAGCGGCCGATGCGGCACAGGCCCAGCCAGCAGCCGCGCAGCACGCCGTGGGTTTCCACGGCCTCGAGAAAATACCTCGAGCAGCTCGGAGTGTAGCGGCATCCGGAGCCAGGACCGCCAATGGCGTGAATGACGGGGGAAAGAAACACTTGGTAGCCGCGGATGAAGATTCGGATGAGCCATTTCATGGAGCGGGTGGGGCAGGCAGCTTCTTCTGGGTGAGCAGATTCATGCGCCGGGCCAGCCGCAGCCAGTCATTTTCCAGTTCTACCAGCGTGGCCTGGGGCGCGCGCCAGCGGGCGATGATCACCATCTGCCAGCCTGGTGCGATCTCCGCACGGTGGGCGCGCACAATCTCGCGCAGCAGACGGCGGATGCGGTTACGCACCACGGCATTGCCCAGCTTGCCCCCGGTGATGAGGCCAAACTGAAACTCCTCCAGCGCTTCCACACGCAAGGCACCCAGCACCAGAAATTTTCCGGCCTGACTGCTGCCCTGCGTTTTGACCCGTGCGAAATCGCACGCGAGTTTCATCCGCAGGTTGGAGGGAAGGCGCATGATTAGGAGCGCGCCGCAGCAGAATTAGGTGTGCTGCTGGGTGTGACGCTTGAAGTGGATTTCCACGCCCTTTGGCAGGAGGCGTTTACGTCCGGCACGGCGGCGGCGGCGCAGGATGTCGCGACCATTCGCGGTCTTCGTGCGTGCGCGGAAACCAAACTGCTGCTTGCGCGTGCGCTTGGAAGGCTGGTAGGTCCTGAATGTCTTTGGCATGGGCGTGTGGGGTGGTGAAAGGGAATAGAGCAGATCAGACCGGACAAATCACGGCCTCCCCTCGAAAAGGGGGCGCGAAACTAGCGGGAGTCTTCAATTTGTCAATCAGGCGATGATTTCGCGTAAACTTCAGTTTTCTCAGCGTTACATTCCGCCCATGAACCGTGCCCTCCTCGCCAGCCTTTTTCTGCCCTTCATCCTCAGCGCTGCTGACACGCCTGCTCCCCTTCCCCTGTGGCCCAACGGTGCCCCTGGCTCCGAAGCGCGTGCCGCAGAGCCGGAGAAAATCGAAGGCAGCAACGTCTGCAACGTCCACAAACCCACGATCACTCCGTACGTGCCCGCAGGCGACAAATCCACCGGCACCGCCGTCATCATCTGTCCCGGCGGCGGTCACTCCAAACTCTGCCTCGGCCATGAAGGCTACGCTCTGGCCGAATGGTTCCGGGATCACGGCATCGCCGCCTTTGTGCTCAAATACCGCCTCGCCCGCGAACCGGGCAGCACCTACACCATTCAGGATAATGCCATGGCCGACGCTCGTCGGGCCATCCGCACCGTGCGCAGCCGTGCCGCCGAGTGGCACATCCAGCCGGATCGCATCGGCATCCTCGGCTTCTCCGCCGGGGGCGAACTCGCCGCCTTTGCCGCCATGACGAATGATCCCGGCCAGAAGGACGCCGCTGATCCCATCGAGCAGCAGTCCAGCCGCCCCGACTTCCAGGGTCTCATCTACCCCGGCACCTCCGGCCTCTTCAATGCCACCAAAGGCATGCCCCCGCTCTTCATCGCCGCCGGTTACAGCGACCGCCCAGACATCTCCGAAGGCATGGCCACCCTCTACCTCAAATACAAAGCCGCCGGCGTGAAAGCCGAGATGCACCTCTTCGCCAACGCCGGCCACGGCTTCGGCTACAAGCCCGATGCCAAACCGAGCGCTGCCTCCCGCTGGCCCACACGCTTCACGGAGTGGCTGGTGGACAGTGGGCTGCTGGTGGAGAAGTAATAGTTAGGGGAGCATATTGCCCATGCATGACGCTAATGGTCATGGCATCCGGTCCGTTACGGTCGTGTCAAAGGAGAGACACCGAATTTCTCTCCACAGTGTCAGCGACTCCCAACCTTGTCTCCCATGCACCACGGCATCCGTTCGACTCTCCTGATCATGGTGTGGCTTGGATGCACTAGTGCTCCCAATGCTGAGCCTGAGCCCTCGTTGCCAAAGGGCGTTTTTGTTCTCGATGACTGCGATGAGCAGTTTAAGGGCAAAGAAAATTACCAGGATCACCTGACCTTCGTAAGTGCTGCGGGAAAAGTGGGCTTTCAGGTGACTGGCATCAACGTCTGTGAGTCGGTTGGCTGCCATCACATGATCGCCGTCGATGCGCCACGCAAATGCGTCTGGGTGTCCGAAAACGTGGGAGACAGCATCAAAAAATACGATCTCGATGGCAAGGTGTCCGTCGCCATTCCAGTGGAGGGCTGTAGCGCCATTGCGGTCCATCCCGAAACCGGCAACATCTGGGCCTTGGTGACAACGAACGGCACAATCACCGATGGAAAAACAGTGGTGTTTGATCCGAAAGGCCGGGAACTGATGTCCTACGATGCTTTTGGCGTTGATATCGCCTATTCCAGCAAGGAAAACGCGTTCTGGATCGCGGGGGAAAATCTGCAAAAGATCTTCGCCATCGATGGGTTTGTCGACCTTTCGCAACACGTTGCCACATGGTGCGGTGTCAGTGTTGATGTCGATCAAAGAAGCGGCGCCGTCTGGGTCGTTGTTCGAAAGCATTCTCAAGTAATTGGCAGCAAAAACCAGCTGCTCAAGTTCGACCGCAACGGCAAACAGCTCGCAGACATTGCTATGGGTGAGAAAGTCCCGTTTCAAGTATTCGTGGATCAGCGGGACGGCAGTGTCTGGGTGGTGAATTTCCAAAAATCACTCGAACGATTCTCATCCGACGGAAAGCATCTGATGGCGTGCCCTGCTCCCGCTTTGGCGGTGCTGGCGGATCGTTCGGGTTCTGTTTGGGCTGTCACCAAGACCAACATCCAGAAATTGAATGCCAAGGGTGAAGCGCTCTTGAAAATCGATCTGGCTGGTAAAACCGGTCAGGCTTGGATTGGCGTTCTTGAATGAACTCTGTTTGGCGCATCTTGCTTCTCGCTGACTCATTCATCGATGCGGGCAGGGACAGTCACCAGCGCCTGTCTAATTTCAGGATCGTGACTCCTGGGCCGTGGGGCGGTCTGCTGGTGTCTGTTCCCATTCCGAGTCCATAACCATCGCTACCGCGACGGCGCTAGCTCTTCAAGGAAAGGGGAATGCAGAGACAAGCCGCGGGTGCCAACCCACGGAACCGCATCACCCAATGTCTCCCAATTTCGAGGAACCGCGTAGCGGTGACACAAAACGCCTCCACACCCAAACCTGTCTGCGCCAGCGATAGAGCAGATTTTAAACCTAGTGCTGCGGTGCTCTGACCCACAAAGTCTTTTGCATGCGGCTGCCGCTTTCCAAACTGCGTCGCAGAGCTTCTTCTGATTCTGCGCTGAGTTCTCCACGGAGACGGTTCAATGGAAATGGCATTTCGAGGGCGGGAGCGGAAGGTGGTGCCGGTGCTTGCAGCATGAGTTTGACTGGTTGCGGCCGGTAACTCGGCAGTTGTACATCCTGTGGCGTGATCGTCGGGCGCAGCGTTTGCAAGGCCACGTTCAACGTGGGTGTGCCATCACTCTGGGTAAGACCCTTCCCACGGTATTCAGGAGCCAGCTTGCCCGCAGGTCGTGGCTCCTGAGATTCATCTGGCGCGATTAGGATGGGAGTTTTGGGTTTCGTCACAATCACCTGCACCGTTTTGCCATCAACGCACTGAATCGAAATCCAGCAGCCTTTCGCTGCTGTGTAGATGAGCTGAAACGGTTGGGGTGGATCGGGCCAGTTTAAAGAAGTGCCACGCGGCTTTTTGGCAAAGACGGAATCAATCAGCCAGCGTTGTGCCGCCTCACGGGGAACAGAGAAATGAAACTGATCCAAGAAGGGGATCTGCTCTGCTTCGCGTTCCAAGAAATCACTGGGCACCAAAGCTTCTGCGGGCAGATCGGCCAGTAGTCCGGCGTTTTTCACGATAGCCCAGCGGTTCGCCAGCGCAGGCTGCATGCGAGTTGCGGCATCGTTCTGCTGGCGAATCTGGGCCTGGTTTTCGGGCTTGGGTGCTGCTGCTGCTTTTGGGTCAGGTGCCACGTTGTGCAAGACCTCAGTTTTAAAGACACTTCGATAGCTACCGGTTACCCGAAACTCGAACTGACCGCTTTCCAAAGTTCTTGGCTGCGGAAATGACCATTCAATCTGGCTCCTCTTGCCGATCTCGCTCAACTTGGCTTGAAACTCCAACACCCGGGCCATCGCTGAATCTTCTCCAAGAATCGTCACCTGACCGTTGCCGATTTTGAACTCCTTCACGTAGAGCTTAAGCTCAGCCGTCACTAGCTTGATCTGACGTGAAATCTCACCAGACGCTAAGTCGAAATGTGCCTGGTTTGAAGGTTTGGACGACGCTGCCGTTTTTTCGAGGGGTTGGGAGTCGTTCGATGCCTTGGGTCGAAGGACACTGCTCGCTTTAAAGTGCACGGTCAGATCGCCTAGAACCACAGGAGGTGGCATTTTCCACTCTAGCTGATGCTCCTTGTCCAGCTCCTGAAGCTTAGACAGATAATTCAACACCTTCATCGCACTGGGGCCTTTTCCGATGAGTTGCAGCTTGCCATCGTAAATCAGCGATTCCTTCACAACGACTCCATATTCCTCTCCGAGGCGAATGACCTGCCGTGAAAAATCTGCGCCGTTTAAGTCGAACTGAACCTGCCCTGCCACAGTCTTTTCCTCCACCGGCATCACCTCTCCCGAACCATCTGCAGGCAGCGCCAACGCTTCTTCGACGATGCGCTTGGCGATGGGACCGCAGAGGTCTCCGCCACTGACGGCTTCGCCTGGGCGGCCTTCATAGATCACCGCAAACGCGATCTGCGGCTGGTCATACGGAGCAAAGCCAATCATCAGTCCCAGCTTTTGATCCGAGGATAATTTCCACGGGGTGGTTCCAGTCTTGGCGGCAATCACCACCTTGTCACTCTTCGCAGACTTCCCGGTCCCGGCGGCATTATTGACCGCCTCACGCATGCCCTGCCGAAGCAATTCTATGTTGTCCGCAGTGACGCCTTGATCAGCCAGATCGACACGCCAGGGCGCGGTAACCCGCCTTTTCACCAGGCTGGGCTGCGGTACCTTGCCGCCATTGGCCACTGTGGCAGCCAGAATACCAAGGTGGACTGGGGAAAGCAGCACGAGCCCATGGCCGATGGCGAGGTTGGCCATGTTCACCTGCCCCTGAGAAGTACTGCCTTTTTTCAGTTGGGCTTCGCTCGGCAGGCTTGCTATAGACTCATGCGACACAAGGTCGTAGCTTTGATTGAAACCTAGTGCGTCAAACAGCTTTTCAAAAGCACCCACACGGGTCGCATTGCCAAACTGATACCAGTAGCAGTTGCAAGAGCCGAGCACGGCCTCTTTCAAATTTAGAGTCCCATGACCGGTGTCATCACTGACACCCTTCGAGCAGTGGAGGCCCCGGGTGCCGTAGGTGACCGAGCCCGTGCATTGATAATGCTCATTCCGCAGTCCGGTGGAAAAGCCGGCCATGGCAGTCAACGGAGTGAAGGTGGATGCGGGCGGGTAGAGTCCCCTGATGCAACGGTTGAATAATGGCAGGTCTTTGTCCCGGGCATAGCTCTCATAGTCCGCAGCTGAAATGCTGGGCACAAAATGGTTGGCGTCATAGGCAGGGAGCGAAACCGCTGCCAGAATCTCGCCCGAGCGTGGATCGAGCACCACAGCGGCCCCACGTGCAAAGCCGCCCTCCGTCATGGCCCGTGTTGTCAAAGCCTGCACACGCATGTCCAGTGAGAGGGAGACATCTTGACCCTGCCGCAGCGCAGCGTCGTGATGCAGTTCCAGTGCCTCGCGTCCACTGGGCGTGTCATCATCCCGTTTGGTTCTGCCCGTGTAACCCACCACATGCGCCGCCAATGCTTTGAGCGGGTAATGTCGCACTTTCTCCTTCGTGCTCTCCGCCAGCACCACACCATTGCGATCCAAAATACGCCCCCGCAGCGTGGGCCCTTCGATGGCATGGAGCATGGCCACGGGCAGGGTGATGAGAAGCGCACCACTCGCGAGTCCGGCCAGCCAGCGCAAGGTGACACCTTCGCGGCGGCGTGTGGGATCGAGGATGGCTTTCACCCGTGCTTCCACGGGAGCGCAGCGGGTGATGGTCAGCGCGCAAAGCGACAGGCCGGGAGCGAGGCGGGTGTGGCGGCTGAGATCGAGCAGGGACTGCGCGTAATCGCTGGCACGCACACCGTGGCGCAGCACCGCATCGTCGCAGGCGCGTTCCTGATCGGCACGCAGTTGGCGCAGCGTCAGCCAGACGAGAGGGTTGAACCAATGCAGTGCCTTCACGCATTGCGCCGTCCACAGCGCGAGGGGATCGCCGCGTTTCAAATGCGCGAGTTCGTGCAGCAATACGCCGCGTTGTTTCTCAGGGCTCCAGGTTTCAAATCCCTCAGGCAGCAGCAGGCGTGGTTTTAAAACACCCCAAACCATGGGAACGGAATCACTGGGGCCGATGAAGAGGCGTGGCATGTGCCGCAGTCCAAGCTCATGCCCTGTCTGAATCAGCAGCGCGCATTCACCTGGGCGCAGGGAAGCTTCCAAACGGTGTAGACTCCAAGCGCTCCGCCCAAGGCGCAGCAGCAGCAGGCTGGCAATGAACATCCATGCCACGGGCAAAGTGCCTACCACATCCTGCCATGAAATATTCCAAGAGAAGGAGGGCGGCGTCACGATTTGCGCAGGCTGGGGCGGCACAGGCCTTGCTGCGGGCACGGTGACAGTGACTTCCTCAGTTGGCAGGACGGATGCGGCATTTTCTTGGACTGGCTTCGGCTCCATCACCGGCATGTCCATTTCTCCTGTAACTTTCGGCAGCACATGCCATGCAGGCAGCGCCCACATCGCCAAGGGCAGAACGGCCAGCGTGGCGATGGCCGTGATCCACAGGGCGTAGCGCCGTGCGGCGGCCATCCTTCGCAACACCCAACCAAGGAGCAGCGCCACGAAAAGAACCGCCGCACCCTTGAGCGCGGTGTGGGAGAGAATTTCGAGCCACGGTATCGTGTTCATGAGCAGTGCATTAAAAATCAGCGTCCTTCGCGCTTCGCTTCATCGATGAGCTTCTGGATGCGTTCCGCCTGCTCCTCCGTAAGCGCGGCGTCCTTGCGGGTGAGGTGCGCGGCCAGCGCCTCATCCACCGCGCCACCGAAAAAGGTGTCCAGCACCTGCTTGAGCGCATGCAAACCAGCACGCGCTTTGGACTGCGCCGGAGCGTAGATGACCTCGCGGCCTTCTTTGCGCAGGCGCTTCACATGACCCTTCTCCTCCAGGATGTGCATGAGCCGCCGCACGGCCATGTCGGTGGGCGGGTCCGGCAGCTTCGCCTGCACCGTGGCCACCGTGGCGCTGCCCTCCGCGTGCAGGACGTTCATGATCTGGCGCTCGCGCCGGGAAAGGTTTGCGGTGTCGGACATTTCGCTATTTTTTTAGCGAATAGGAGGCGGGACGTCAAGACTAAACAAGAAAATTTAACGTATCATTGCGCAGCCCATCACGGTCACGAGACCCGTTGCTAGCCCGAGGAAGTGCCTGACCCAGGGACGCATCAACGTTCACGATGAGATTTGAATTCGGCTAGAAGCCCCTATCCGCTCACCGAACATCCGATGACAGAATAATCTTCGCACAGAGGGCAGGAAATGTATCCTCCGGTGCCTCAAATAAAGGCGCGAAACTGGCCTTGGTGCCCACCATTCGTCATTCCACGTTTAGTTTTTTCATCTTTCTGCTCTGCACTCCCTCGAAAATACTCATGGATGTCTTCAAACTAGGTTTACATCTCCGCAATTGATCGGAAACTGAACGATTTAATTCAAATGGCAGATCAAAAATTAAGCATTCAACTTTGAAATCATGCTTCCGTCATCATAAAGATTGGCGAGATCAAAATGTTGTGTGACCCCTGGTTTTCGGGAACCTGCTTTGAAGGAGGCTGGGGATTAAAGTATGATAATTCCGCGTGCTTGGAGCTTTCCAAGCAGTGTACCCACTTATGGGTGTCACATTTTCACACGGATCATTTTCATATGCCAACGCTGAAAGAAGTGGCGAAAGTGAATCCGGACATTGTTGTTTTAGGAAACCACTCGTTTAATTTCAAAATAGATGAGGCGATCAAGCGGGCAGGGTTCAAAAATGTCGTTCCTCTTTATGAAAGAGAGTGGATGAAATTACCCGGCAATGTTGACATTATACGCTATCCCTCCACGGGAATTGACAACATGTTGTTAATTAAAACTCGTGATGCTGTCATTCTCAATTACAACGATTGTAATTTACCTTTCCGAGCGATGAAGTCTTTGGCCAAGAGGTTTGGCAAGGTCGATATCATGCTGAACAATTACAACCATGCCGGAAAGCTGCTTGACTATCCGCTGCCTGAGGCCGCTGAAATCCAGAAACAGTTTAAACAGAACTTTATCAAACAGGTGGATGTTTTTGATCCAACCTTTGTTATACCCTTTGCCTCACATCATTACTACAAGGCCAAAGAGAGCCAGGAACAAAACAAGTCACTGCTTGAGTTCAGTGAAATTGTTGAGGCCGATAAAAGAGTGGTGCCTTTAAACATCGGCGAAACCATTGAATTTGATGATCATCTAAAAACCTCCATTTTACCGGCTCCGGTGCAAATCACTGAAAATCCAATGGAGGTTCTGGAGCGAGCAAAACACGTCGCTTTCGAAGAGCTCAGTCGAGAATTCGATGGTTATTCAAAAAAGTTGCGCAGCTCGTTTTTGCATTTGACCTTCTGGGTTCCCGAACTGTTGGTTAAAGTAGAGGACCTAGACACGATACTTTCTGTGAGTATTAATAAAGGTCTCACCAAGGTAGATGATCGGGCGGCCGAATATCACATTGTGACAACCAGTGAAGCGCTGCATGTTTGGTTCGGCAAGCTCTATGGCACGGACGGATTTTGGATAGGTGCCCATTTTGATATTAACAGCCGCAAGACATTTCCCCTGCGCTGGCAGTTGCTGATCGGTTTATTGACAGAAAATAAACTCGACTTCATGTCGATGATCAGAATGATCTTTTCCGCAGAAGGTTTAAAATTTTTATGCCGCCTCGCTGAATTGAGTGGGTAGCTGGTGGCAGAGGAGGGCGGGAGATGTCAGATTGGGAGATGGATCAGAACGACCTGTTTGCAATGGCTTTG
>Ga0214188_100145_pt1 | contig 19511 bp, 16 predicted proteins | sample TroBogEpilimnion_5_FD_153026 | JGI IMG/M metagenome (GOLD analysis project Ga0214188, IMG submission 153026) | Freshwater microbial communities from Trout Bog Lake, WI - 01JUL2008 epilimnion | ecosystem: Environmental > Aquatic > Freshwater > Lake > Epilimnion/Euphotic zone | place: Trout Bog...
CAAGCTGGGCATCCCAGGCGAGCCCGTAGCGGTTGTTTGCACTGGCAGTGACCACGAGCAGGTACTGGCCGGGCGGCAGGTTGTAACAAAACACATGCTCCACATTGTCCACACTGCTGGTAGAGGCATAGAGCGGGGAGGCACCTGGCGTGAAGCTGGTGGAGGCGTAGAGTTGCAGATTGAGATCCGAAAGAGTGCTGGTGTAAGACCCGGTAGATCCGACGATGGAACGATGCCAGGTGAGTGCGGCGGAGAACGTGGTGGCGTAGCGCCCGGCGGGAATGCTGAAGAAATAACGCTTACCTGTGGAGTTGGTGGTACTCGTGGCATAATCCCAACCACGAGAGGGGGATTCCACGCTGGTGGAGGATGCTTGCTGGCCTGCTTGCTGGATGTAGTAGGCGTTGCGAATATTCAGCTCCCCGGCACCGAAGACGGCGTCATACGGTGCAGCAGCGGAGAGGCGCTGCCAGTGGGGCAGGTTTTGCTTCGAGGCTCCTGCCAGCATTTGCGCTTTGATGACCTGGGGCTTTTGCGCATTGGCATTGCCGGAGGCCACGGCGGACTGGAGCAGTGCCGCGGCCGTTCCGGCGATCACTGGCGAGGCATAGCTGGTCTCCCCCACATTGAGCACGAGATCGGGCTTCATGCGTCCGCTGCCATCGGTGTTGGTGCCGCCCAGGCTGTGCATGCCAGAGCGTAAGCCTGCGGTGAGGGCGTGGTAGTTGTTCCCCAACAGTGCCGGAATGGCACCTGTGTTGTTGTTCAGGGCCACGGCGACGATCACGCCATCACGATTGATCATGTAGTCCATAGCTCGCAGCAACTGCGGGTCTGTGGTGGCGTCTGTGCTGCCGATCCAACTGTGGTTCTGCACACGGCCTGGGAAAACCTGCGGAGCAAAGGTGCTGTACAGTCGGTTGATGTAGTCCACCGCCGTGTAGTTGTGAATTTCTGAGGTTCCCTGGGCGATGCCACTGCCGTTGGCATAATAGTAGGAGGCCACCGACTGCGCGTGGCTAAATGCCACCCCGGCACCGGACTCGGCATAAAACGTCTTGCCATTGTAAACGCCGGCACCGGCAAACGCGCCAGGGCCACCGTCTTGCGGCAGATAGTCCGGCGGTGAGGTGACGTCATTGGCCTCGGATTGTAGCAGCACAATGCCTGCCCCGGTGGGCAAGGCGGCACCCAGCTCGGCAGCTAGCTGCGTGTAGCCGATGTCGTCCCGCCAGTCCGCCTGCAGCCCGCCCGGTGCCGCAAACAGCAGCGCGGCCATCATGCAGGAGCATGAAAGAGCCGATGGGCGGAGGATTGGGGGAATGCACATGCGGACTGTTAAAGACAGCGCTGAAGGTGTCGGCGTTAAGCCAAAAAGACAAAAAAAGATCGCCAGACGGAATCCGGCGATCTTTTTTGAAACAACTTTGTTATTGTCGGCTCTTGGTGGGTTACTTCACCTCAGCCAGCACGCGCTTGATGTCGGCGGCTTGCTGCTCGGTGGCTGCCGCGTAGTCCTGCCAGACGACCTTGCCGTCTTTGACCAGGAAGCAACTGCGCTTGGCGAGGGAGAACAGGCCTTTGAGCATTTTTTCGACCTTGAAGGCGGCGACGATCTTGCCCTCGGGATCGGCGATGAGGTCGTAGGGGAGTGTGAACTTGTCCTTGAATGCCTTTTGGGCTTCCGCCTTGTCAAAGCTGACGCCGAGCACCTGCACGCCTTCCTTGGACAGATCGGCAAAGGCATCGCGCAGGGAGCAGGCCTGCTTGGTGCAGCCGGGGGTGTCGGCTTTGGGGTAGAAGAAGACCACCGTCGGTCCTTTTTTATACACGTCCGCGAAGTTCACCGTGGCACCGTCTTGGTTGATGCCGGAAACCACTGGGGCTGGATAGCTGACTTTTTCGCCTTCTCCGGCGAGGGCGGTGCCGAAGAGGGCATTGAAGATGGCGGTGAGCATGAGGAGGCGCGTTTTCATGAGAAGCTACGGATGGGTTGGGTTATTCGATGCTGGCTTTAAGGCCGGGGATGGCGGCGTTGAGCTGTTTTACGCCGGGCTTGGTGGCCTTGGACTGCCAAAGATGGACATTCTTGAGGCTTTTAATCTTGGCGATGTACTTCAATCCGGCGTCCGTGATCTCGGTGCCATAGAGATTGAGTGTCTCCAGTTTTTTCAGTCCGATGAGTGATTCGAGACCCGCGTCGGTGATTTTGGTCTGGCGCAGATCCAGCGCCACCAGGCGGGGCAGTTTGGCGATGGTCTTCAGGGCTTCATCCGTGATGACGGTGCGCCCGAGATCGAGCTGCACGATGTTTTCCTTGAGCGGCAGCAGCGTCGCGATTTTGGCGTCATCGCACTTCGAGACCCCCGTGAGGAAATCGACCCGCAGCAGTGGGCTTTCGACCTTCACCGGCGCGACCTGGGCACCGGCCTCCTTCGCCTTGGCCAGCACATCGTCAGAGAGCGGCTTCACCTCTTTTTCGAGCTTGGCGTAAAACAGATCGCGCGGCCGGGGTTTGTAAGGTTTGACGGACTCGGTCTGAGCACCGGCTGGCATGCCCTCCACGCTGCCGACCCAGCCGCCAAAGTCCGCGCCTTCCTGAATCCAGGTCTTGAGCAAAGCGATTTCTGCTTTGGTCAGGTCTTCGCCCTTGGAGGGCATGTGGCCGTCGTCATCCTTTGGCAGCATGACGGACTCGAAAATGCCACTTTTGTCAGGAGCGCCTGGCGTGAGTACGGGGCCGTTTTCACTACCTTTGAGAATGGCCCAGGAGGCATCCAACCGCAGGCCGGCTTTGGGGGTTTTTTTCTGGCCGTTTTCGACATGCGGAGCCTTGTGGCATTCGACGCACTTCTTAGTAATGGCAGGCAGGAGTTCTTTTTCAAAATTGACCGCCGCCTGAGCCGAGGACGCGATGAGGCAGGCTGTGAGAATGCACGGAAAACGAAACGCCGGGATGGACATGGGGTTGGATTAGGTGATTAGTCGAAACAGAATGCGAGGCGCGTCTGCCCGCAAGATATGGACAGGGATAACGCTTGCTTATTCTCCTTGTTGCAGAGAATTAATGCCAACCATCCTCGGACCATGAGCATCCCACCCAGCGTACAGGCCCCGTCACCTGCCAATGTGCAGATTGAATCAGACACACTCCTCCGCCGCAACACTTTGGCCATCGTCATGGGTGGTGGAGCAGGCACACGTCTTTTCCCTCTGACTGAAAACCGGGCCAAGCCCGCCGTGCCGCTCGCGGGCAAGTACCGCATCGTCGATATTCCCATCAGCAACTGCATCAACTCTGGTTTGCGCCAGGTGTACGTGCTCACTCAATACAACAGCGCATCGCTGAACCGCCACCTCGCGCGCACTTACCGCTTTGATCAATTCACACGCGGCTTTGTTGAGGTGCTCGCGGCCCAGCAAACCCCCGATGGCGAGCGCTGGTACCAGGGCACTGCCGATGCCGTGCGGCAAAACCTGCGCTACTTCCTCGAAGGCGACTACGATTACTACCTCATCCTCAGCGGCGACCAGTTGTACCGCATGGACTATCGCATGCTCATGCGCCAGCACGTCGCGACGAATGCGGACATCACCATCGCCACGATTCCGGTAGATGCCCAGGCTGCCACCTCGTTTGGCATCATGCATTCCGATGAGAACGGCAAGATCTACGAATTCGTCGAAAAGCCCAAGGATCCTGCAGTGCTCGACAAGCTGCGCATTCCGCCAGCCACCTTGAAAACGATGGGCATTGATCCGGGAGAGTCACGCTTCCAGGCTTCCATGGGCATCTACCTGTTCCGGCGTGACGTGCTCATCGAATGTCTCGACAACACGCTCAACGATTTCGGCAAGCACATCATCCCGAACGCGATCAAGAACAAACGCGTCTTTAACTTCAACTTTCAGGGCTACTGGGAAGACATCGGCACCATCCGCAACTTCTTCGACGCCAACCTCGATCTCTGCCGATTGGTGCCGCAGTTTGACTTCTTTGAAAGCTCCGCGCCGATCTTCACCCACGCACGCTTCCTGCCTGCCACGAAGATTAACGGTGCCACCATTCGCGGTGCTCTGATCGCTGACGGCAGCGTACTCACCGACGCCCACATTGAAACCGCCGTCATCGGCCTGCGCGCCAGGATCGAACCCGGCACGACCATCCGGGACTGCATCATCATGGGAGCGGACTACTATGCCGGAGCCGTCGGTACGGACCCGAACCGCCCGCCGCCCGGCATCGGCCGCAACTGCCGCATCGAACGCGCGATCATCGACAAGAACGTCCACATTGGTGACAACGTGGTCATCACGCCTGAAGGCAAGCCGGAGAACATGGACGGTGAAAACTTCTACATTCGCGACGGCATCTGCTGCATTCCGAAAGACGCCATCATCCCGTCTGGGACGTGGATCTGAGGTGCGCGGAAAAAATCATGCTTCACAAGGAAGGGCGCGTGCGTTAAAAGCAGCGTCATGAAGCATGCCACCCGTGTTTTTCTAGCCCTCGGCCTGACCCTTACCTCCGCGTTCCCCCAGTCGACGGAACTGCGTACCTTTACCAGCGCCCAAGGCAAGGCGGTGCAGGCTAGGCTCGTGGGTGTCAGTGGACCCAACGTAACTATCGAGACGGCGGCGGGTCAGAAGTTCACCCTCCCCATCATCTCCCTGTCTGCGGCCGACCAGCAGTACATCAAATCGGCTGGCGCTCCAACTGCCGCAGCCGCTACGCCGAAGTACACCTTTAAACCCGGCCCCAACGACAAGCTGGAGCCTGCAGCGGTGAATGAAATCGTCGGCCAGCCATTGTTTGATGAAGCTCCGCTGTGGACTTCCTCTGCCGAAGCGGTCGCCGCGAGGTTGAAAATCCCCCAGGAATCCAAGACCAAGACGGGCAGCAGCTACCGCTCCTACACCAAGGACGACTACCAGCTTTTCGGGGCACACCCCTACTCCGTGGCGATGTATGCGGAGAACGACAAGGTGACCAACTTCTCCCTTGTCTTTGCCAACAAGGGCGACCTTTTCGGCGCCAAAGGCAGCGGTGAACTGCACTTCGACAAAGACACCCCACCAGCCAAGGCAGCGGAGATCGTGAGAACGGCCATGGAAAAGGATCTGGTCGCGATCGCGGAGACTCTCACCAAGAAGCTCGGCGCGCCCAAGAAGGAACGCTTTGGTGAAGGCCCGAATAAAATCGGCCGTATGACCGTACAGCGCTGGGACTGGCGAGGTCATGCCATCCTGCTGGCCGAAGCTCCCGAGGAGTACGTTGGTGTACAGATCGTCACCACCGCCTTTGCCGACGCCGGTGGCAAGGTGGAAGACACCACCGACAAGGTGATTCGCGCCCGAGCGCTGGCCAATCTCGAAAAGCGTGCTAACGGCGACGTGGTCATCGGTGACATCCCGATGGTGGACCAGGGACCCAAAGGTTACTGCGTGCCCGCCACCGCCGAACGCGCCATGCGTTATCTCGGGGTGCCGGCGGATATGTACATCCTCGCCAACGCTGGCGAGACTGGCTTTGGTGGCGGCACCAGTGTGTCCACCCTGCTGGAAGGCATGGCTCCGCAGATCCGCAACAAGCGCCGCTCCTTTGACGCCTGGAAAGGCGAACTCAAGCTCAAGGAAATCGCCAAATACATCGACAAGGGCGTGCCGCTGATGTGGTGCCTTTTCAGCACCAAAGGTTTCAACGACACCGCCAACAAACGCACCAAGGAGCGCAAGGACGTCACCGAGTGGGCCGCCTGGAAGACCAAGGTCACGGCGGAAGCCGCAAGCAACTCGCTGCCCAAGGATAAAACCACGGGCCATGTCGTCCTCATCATCGGCTACAACAAAGACACCAACGAAATCGCTTTCAGCGATAGCTGGGGCGAACGCTTCAAGGAACGCTGGATCACCCTCCCCGAAGCCGAGCAGGTGTCCCAGCAGTATTTTTATGTGGTGGGGTTTTGAGTGTCTGCAGGACCGGATGTAGCGACGAGCGAGTCACTTGCGCAGCTTCCAGATGACGACAACGCCAAGCATCACTAGGGCGCAGATGATTGTCAGATTCTTCATCGACTGGCTGTGCTGCATCGACTCATAAGCATGCGCCTCGCGTTCGAGGACGGTATGTTCGAGAACCTGCTGACGTAAAAAGGGGGAGGCTAGTTTGAGAACTTCTAGATCAGCCTCGGTGAACGCCTGCGGCTGCAATGCGGTGCGGCGCAGAATGTCAGGCAGCGAAGCGGTGCGCTCATCGAGAACCATCAGCTCCTCGATGTCAAAACTGGGCTTGCCTTCACCCAGGTGGAGAATCACGAGCAGTTTCTGCCCTTTCTTGAAATGCCACAGCTTGCCCCAATGTTCATCAATTGGGACGTAGGGGGATTGTTCGTAGCTGGCTTTGAGCACGGCTGTTTGGATGCCGACGACTTGATCCAGGTAACCAAACGCAGATTCGACGTGTAGAGTGCAGGTCTCTGAGAGGCCGGTCTGCTGGGGCTGGCGATCCTCTTCGGCAGCCACATCGGTGATTGTACCGACCAGAAACGTCTGCTGGTTGCTGCCTTCGTCCAGACCTCTGGGCACCGCATGGACCACGAGTGCTCGCTGGCTGGCACCTACCTTGAGCTCTGGCAGCGGGCCGCTAGAGCCTGCTAGGCAAGAGGTGCTGATGCACAGCCAGATGAACCAGCGCATGGCACTATCCCCGCAGCGCGCGCTGGCGCAGGAAATGGTCTGCCAAAACGAGATGCACCATGGCCTCAACCATGGGCACGGCGCGTGGGAGCACGCAGGGGTCATGGCGACCGCGTGCGGAAAGGGTCGTGTCCTCGCCAGTGTTGGTCACGGTTTTCTGTTCGCGCAGCACGGTGGCGGTGGGTTTGAAGGCGACGCGGAAGACGATCTCTTCGCCGTTGCTGATGCCGCCCTGGATGCCGCCGCTGCGGTTAGTGCGGGTGCGGACGTTGGTGCCGTCCATGTAGAATTCGTCGTTGTGCTCCAAGCCGGTCATCGTGGTGCCAGCGAAACCACTGCCGATTTCAAAACCCTTGGTGGCAGGAAGGCTCATCATCGCCTTGGCGAGATCAGCCTCCAGTTTGTCGAATACGGGTTCACCAAGACCCGTGGGCACGCCGCGTACGACACACTCGATCACCCCGCCCACGCTGTTGCCTTCGCTGCGGATTTTCTCGATGAGCTCGATCATCTGCTCCGCCGCGACGGGGTCGCAGGTGCGGACGATGTTGGATTCGATCACCGCTGAATTGAGTTCCGCGCCCGTGGGCACTTTCGCCTCGATGTGTTGCACCGTTTTGACGTAAGCGAGGCATTCGTAGCTGCTGAGGGAGTGCTGCAGCATTTTGCGTGCGATGGCACCGGCGGCCACACGGCCAATCGTTTCGCGTGCGCTGGACCGGCCACCGCCGGAGACGGCGCGAATGCCGTATTTGGCGTCGTAGGTGTAATCGGCGTGGCTGGGGCGGTAGGCCTGCTGCATCTCGGTGTAGGCCGAAGGACGCTGATCCGTATTGCGGACGAGAATGCCGATGGGGGTGCCGAGGGTGAGACCATCAAGCACGCCGGAAAGGATTTCCGCTTTGTCATCCTCTTTGCGTGGCGTGACGATCTTGCTCTGGCCGGGGCGGCGGCGGTCGAGTTCGGCCTGGATGTCCTCCACGGTGAGGGGGATGCGCGGCGGGCAGCCGTCAATGACGACGCCGACGCCGATGCCATGGGATTCGCCCCAAGTGCTGATGTGGAAAAGTGTGCCGAGACTGCTGGACATTGGGGAGTCATCATGGGGCAATCCGTTCCGGGTTCAAGACGGTTGTGCGATGGTGTGAATTCAGCATCCTGTCGCATGCTCCTGCCCCGCTGGCTCCTCACACTTTTCGGTTGTGCCACACTCACCTCTCACCTGCACGGCGTGGAGACGGTGGATTATGAAGGCGGACGCTATCACCTTTACCGGGTGGACAAGGCGGACTGGTCGCGTCTGCAACTCGCCTGGCTGGGTGAAAACGGCCAGCCGCTGGGCGATTTCAACGGCCTGCGCCAACAGCTTGCTGCACGCCAGAAGAAGATCATCTTCGCCACGAACGCTGGCATTTACGAGCGCGGCCCCCGGCCCTGCGGGCTGACCATCTGCGCTGGCAAGGAACTGGTGCCGCTGAATCTGCGCGCAGGTGAAGGCAATTTCTTCCTCAAGCCCAACGGCATCTTCTACCTCGATGACCACGCTGGCCCCGGCGTGATGGAGGCGGCGGAGTTTGCCCAAAGCGGACTCAAGCCGCGACTCGCCACGCAATCCGGCCCGCTGATGCTACGAAAGGGGGGGATTCACCCCGCCTTCCAGGTGAACTCACCTAACAAACGCCTGCGCAATGCCGTGGGAGTGCGCAAGCAGGACGGGCAGATCCTCTTTGCGATGAGCGACCGTGACGACGCCGTGAAGGGCCGTGTGACGTTTCATCAGTTCACCCGGTTCTTCCTGCACCTCGGCTGTGAAGACGCCCTGTATCTGGACGGGGACATCTCCAACATGCTGGTGGATCCGAAGCCGGATGCGAAGTTCATATCAAACACTTTTGCGGGGATGTTTTTCGTGGCGGAGTGAGTCGTGGCAGAGCGTGTCTCACGCCTCCGCAGGCGACCGCGAGTATGGTGAACTGCGCCGTGCAGGTTATTTTTTGATCATCGTGTGCATAATGTCGGCTGCTCGTGCGACTTTCATTCAAAGCGATGCCGTCCGATCTCCAGCACCTAAAGCGCTACGCCGCCAGCGGCGATGCCAACGCTTTCCGTGAGCTGGTGCAGGCCCATGGAGCGATGGTGCATGCCACGGCGCTGCGCGTGACTCACGATGCGGCGGCTGCACAGGATGTGGCGCAGGAAACCTTTTTGGAACTGGCGCGCAAAGCAGGGGACATCACCCAATCAGTCGCGGCGTGGCTGCACCGCGTGGCATGGAACCGGGCGTGTGATGTCGTACGCCAAGAGAGCACCCGGCGGCGCGTCGAGGAGTCCATGGCCGAAACTTGGCATACGGATCGCGAAGCCACATGGTCAGACATCGAGCCACATGTCGATGACGCGTTCAATGAACTGCCCAATGACCTGCGAGAGGTGCTTGTGCTCTACTTTCTGGAAGGACGCACTCAGGCGGAAGTCGCGCGCCACCTCGGCAGGAATCAAGGCACGGCCTCGCGGGCCATCGAACGCGGCGTTCAGGCCATGCGCGAGGCGCTGGGTGCCCGTGGCCTGATAGTAGGCGTCAGTCTCCCGGTATTGTTCGCTTCGCAAACGGCCCACGCGATGCCCGCTGCCGTACAGGCTTCGTTGGGAAAGCTGTCACTCAGCGGCATCGGCACCTCGGCGTCGATCACACCGGCTGTCTCCCTCTCCGCCACCACTACGTTCCTAACCATGACCACCGCCAGCAAAGCAATTCTTATCACCAGCACCCTCGCAGCTGTTTCGCTGCCGTTTGCGCTCCATCGGCCAGAGAGCAAGCCTGCTGTGGTGAAACGAAGTGAGTCCAAGCCAGTTCCCAAATCCAATGCCTCCGGGGTCAGCGATGAGGAACTGTTTAAACTGCTTTTCGGGGGTGACTCGGACCGTCAGAGGAATGCTCGCTCCTTGGTGGATAACTACCGTGCGGCTCATCCTGGCCTAAGCCTGCGCGAACTGGCCCAGGACCCGGAGCTGACTGCCAGATTGAAGCCCTTAATGCAGGATATGATGACCCAGCCGGAAGCGGGCAAACAGTTTGGCGAAGCCATGCAGCTTGCGATGCAGGCGAAAGGCATCAAGCCTTCGCCCAACTCCAACATCAGCCTCAACATGGGCGACGGCTTTCTGAATACCGAGAGCCAGGCGGAGCGCTACCTGGGCGCGGTGCTCTCCAATGACGCCAAAGCGCTCGCGCAGCTTTTTGCCGATGTGGTGAACGAGGCTGCCGTCGAGATAGCCCTCGATCCCGGTGCTGACAAAACCTCCAATGGAGTGTCGATCAGCAATGCACCCTTGCCGCCAGGAGCCAAGATCGTCCCGGTTGAGCCGGAGGACTGATTCAGCCGATGAGCGAGGGGCCTGACTCGGCTCCATTCAGGAGCACCTCACGCTTCCGCAGGCACCGTCTTCTTCTCCGCCATCATCTCAGGCTCTGCGGCTGGCGTGGGTGCCAGCCAGGTGGTGATCTCCGCTTTGATCCACACTTTAATCCCATCCCACAGCAAACGCGCGGCGCTGGCGTCTGGCGACAGGCTCTGGCGCGGCATCCAGACGTGACCGTTGTTGCAGCGGCCGTAGATGCCCTTGCGCCGGCGCACCTCCCCGAGATAAACGAAGCGGCGGTTGTAGAAGGCCATGAAGCGCCCAAAAAACGCGCCTGCCTTCCCTTCATACGGCATGTGAATCCATTCCTCATCCGGGTTGTCATACACCCCACGCACCGGGCCGAGGAAATAGGCGGAGAGGTCGAGCAGAAAGGTCGCGTGCATCAGTTCGGCATCGCCCATGTAGGAGTATTTATCCTTGTAGAGCGAATTGAACCAAAGGCGGTAACTGCGCGGGTAGGCCATGTTCAGGTAGTCGGTGATCTCCTGGGTGTTTTCACCTGCGAGGTTCTTCCGTACCAGATTGGCCGCCGCAGAGACGGTATGACCGCAGTAATCGAGACCGTGACTGTACAAGGGGTCCATGAACCCGGCGGCATCGCCGACCATGACCCAGCGATTGCCGGTCACGCGCTCGGAACGATAGGCGAGGTTCTTGTAGTAGAAGGTGTCGTCCGCATCTGGCACGGCATTTTCAAACATGAGACGACCGATGGGATGCGTCAGCAGATGGGCTTGCAGGCGGGCGAGGAGGGACGGCCCCTCCGGCAGAGTGAAAAAGCGCCGGTCCCAGGTGACGCCGGCGCTGAAGCTGCCGTCGGAAAGCGGAATGATCCAGCACCACCAGCCGTGGCCCATGAGGTGGTTCGTGGCCGTGGTACGAAGCTGGCTCACGTTTTGCATGAGCTTCGGGTGCATCTTGCGGCTCTTGAAGCTGTCGAGGCCGTTCACATTGCGGAAGCGGCACCAGATGGAGGAGGTGGGGTGCTCACTCTCCAAACTGCGCAGACAGCCGAGCTGCTTCGCCAGCACGGCGGCCTTGCCGGAAGCGTCAATCAGCCAGCGCGCGGTGACGGTGCGCGGCTGCCCTTCCTTGGGCATGATTTCCAGCGTGTGCGGGGCCGCATCTTCGGAGAGCGTGATGGTTTTGATCGTGGCCGGACGCAGCAGTTCGCAGCCGAAGTCACAGGCTTCCTTGAGCAGGTGCTCGTCGAGGATAGCTCTATCAAGCTGAAAGGTGGGCAGCCGCGACTGGTAGCGCGGTCCGACCTCGGTGAGATTCCCCACATCATCGTCCGGGGTGTGGCAAAACCAAAGGCGCAGACCGTGCTTTTGATAGTGGTGGGCACTGAGGTGGTGGCCCTGATGGAGTACCCGGGTGAGGAAGCAGCCCGCCACTTCCGACGTACTTTCCCCCACCTTGCGGTCAAACTGTAGGGTGCGCTCCACGATGAGAATACGCAGGTCCGGCTGCTCGCGTTTGAGCAGCATGGCGGCAGACGCGCCCGAAAAAGCACCGCCCATGACAACCACATCGTAATCTGTGTTAGAAGGGATCATGTGTGCAAGTGCTGAAAAAGTCAGTTGTCGGAGGCGTTGTGACGGTCGAAACAGAACGTCTCATTTTATCCATGGTACGCCTTTAAATAATGCCATCTGCTGTTTCTGCAACTCACGAGCCGAATGCGCCCGCCCCACCCCCACGCCTGGGACTGCATGACGCGTGCTGGACTGAAGCGCTGCTGTTTTTCATGCGCTGGTTGCCCATGCAGGTCTTCACTCTGCTCGCCTATCCTGTTTCAGCGCTGATTTATCTGCTGGCGGTGAAGCCGCGTGAGAGCGTGCGTGCCAATCTCAGCGCCCTGATACCCGGCAAAGGGGCCACCTCTCTGGCGGGATACCAGGTGTTCCTCCAGTTTGCGCTGACTTACCTCGACCGGCTGTGGCATCTGCATTTTCGCCGTGAGATTGACTGGGAGATCATCGGCAAAGAAAAATTCGATGAGCTGCAACAGAAGCCAGGTGGTGCGCTGATCTTCACCGTGCATTCGGGCAATTATGACATCGGTGCTGGCCTCTTTGCGCGCAAATTCACCCGACCGATTCACACCGTCCGCATGCCGGAGGCTTCAGAGTCGCTGCAAAAGCTGCGCGAGGAGGAACTGCGCGACGAAGAACGCCGTCACCCCAATTTGCACGTGCATTACAACGAACCGGGCGGGCATCTCGGCATGGAGCTGTGCCGCAAGCTGCTCGCCGGAGAAGTGGTCTGCGTTCAGGGCGACCGTGTGATGGGAGACTTGTCGCCTACGCGGGCCAGCATTGATGGTGTGACTTACCAGATCCCACGCGGCCCACTTGCTCTTGCCGAAGTGACCGGGGTGCCGTGCTACACGGTGTTTCTCACCCGGCGCGGACGGCTTTCCTACCGCATTGAGATTGGCGAGCCTTTTTTCGAAGGCGGTCGCAAGCCCAAGGCCGAGGAGGTCAGCGCCGCCTGGCTCAAGACGATGCATCGATTTCTTTTGCAGCACTGGGACCAATGGTTTGTGTTTGAACCGCTCGTCACTCGTGATCCGACATGAATGCCTCCCTGCGTGCCAGTGCCCTGCGGCGTGCGTATTTGCGCATGACCCTGGCACTCTCACCTGCCCTGGTGGTGCTTTGGCTGGCATGGGATGGGCAGGTGCTGGCTGCCGTGCTGCTATTCTGCACGGTCCTGACCACCATGATGATCGGCACGCTGGTGCCGCGCTGTGCGCTGTTCGGTCCTATGATCAAGCGACTGCCACCGGCTGGCAACCAGGTGCTGCTCACCATTGATGACGGTCCGCACCCGCAGCACACGCCGGCGATTCTCGACCTTCTGGACCGGCACCACATCAAGGCGCTGTTTTTTCTCGTCGGAGAACGTGCCGCCCAGCATCCGCAGCTCGTGCGTGAAATCGTCGCGCGCGGGCACGAAATCGGCAACCACACGCAGACGCATCCCGCCACCACCTTTTGGATGCTGCGCCCGGTGCGGCTGTGGCGTGAGATTGCTGGCTGCCAGGAGACGCTAACGGCCCTCTGTCCCGAGCAGCCACCGCGCTTCTTCCGCCCGCCGGCGGGGCATCACAATATTTTCACCGCGCAGATCGCCAAAGCACTGGGTCTGCGGATGATGCTATGGAGCGCACGGGGTTTTGACGGCATGGATCAGCGGGTGCCGGTGATCACGCAGCGCATCGCCCACCGGCTGCAAGCCGGTGCCATCGTGCTGATTCATGAATGCACTCCGGTGGCGGTGGAAGTGGCGCAGGAAGTGACAGCCCTGCTGGCGGCAAGTGGACTGCAATGTGATACGCCGCCTGCCTCACTCGCGTTCGGCGACGACGAGATGGTTGTTGAACGGCGTGCCGCCCCATAGCGGCTGCAAGCGCACCCGCAGCCCGGCGGCACTGAGCACGGACTCGAACAAGGCGCGGTCTGGGTAGCTGACTGGCGCTCCTTTCATCCAAAACGTCAGCCGGGCCAGCCAGTCCCCCGCCACGGTGATGCGAAAGCGCAAGGAGTCGTCTCGCAGCCCGGAGCGAATGATCAGCTTGCCACCCTGAGCCACGCGGGATGCCGCTGCGCGCAGCAGTGCGGCTTGTTCCTCGGGCGTGAAAAACTGCAGAATGTCGAGGATCACCACATGGCCGCAGAAGTCCGGCAGTCCGCTACGAGCGTCGCCGGTCATGAAACTGAGCCCCGCATAGCCACTGCGCGCGGCCATGCTTTGAGCGCAGGAGATTTTTTGCGGATCGTAGTCAAACCCGGTGAGGGCAGGTGCAAAGCCCGCTTCACGCAGGTAACAGGCCAGCAGGCCGATGCCGCAGCCGATGTCGAGTACTGGCAGTGGGGAGCCGTGCAGTTCCTGGGTCACGGCGGCATAGACTGGGTCTGAGCGCAATTTCGCCGCTGCATACCAGCGCTCCCAGCGTTCGGGACAAAGGCGGCTGATGTGCCGCAGGGCGGTGGAGGAGAGTGGAAAAGTCATGGCCTGCCGATCCATTGACGCGGCACCTCCCACGGCGCAAGCAGTGAGCAGGCGGTGATTTTGAAGGCGGGGTCGATCTGAGCCTGCGGCAGGTCGAGCACGACCACGATGTCCTGGCAGCGTTCAGGATCACGGCTCGGGGCACCGTGAATTTTCACGCGATCCAGTTGAGCTGCCCGCATGATTTTTTCAGCTATCTCGGCGGGGCTGAGTTTGCGGCCCGCCACGTTGATACCGGCACCGACGCACTGCTTCAATAGGAGGTGGTTCCCTCGAAGTTCGATCAAATCGCTAGTGGTGAAAACGCCTGCGCCGTAGCGCTCCTGCGGCAGCAGTTCATCATAGCCCAAGCCGACTGAGCTGCTGGTGACGGTCAAACGGCCCTCGGCGTCGGTTTCTGCCTGCACGCCGGGCAGCAGGGTGCCGAGATCGCGCCCATCTTCACGCAAATCGGACGTCCCATCCCAAGACACCGCGCCGCACTCGCTGGCACCGTAAAGGTTGTGAATTTTCAGCCCGCGCTGCTCCAGCGCCAGGCGCTCTAGATCGAGCGTGAGCGGCGCTCCGGCTGAAATGGCCAGACTGATATTGTCAAAATTGACACCGCCTCTCAGCCAGGCTTTCCACAAGGCTGGGACACCCGGCAGAAACACCCGTTGGTGGTGCTGCATCGCATCCATCAAGGGCTGTGCGAAGGGCTGCGGGGCATGGCAGGTGGGCACGCCGTTGAATAAGGTTTGCAGGACGGTCATGGTCAGCCCCAAGGAATGCGCACAGGAAATCGCCGCCACGCCCACGCCCCGTGAGCCGAGATCCAGCGCTGCGTGCAGCCGGTCCACATCAGCGGCGATTTGATCGAAGGTAAAAAACTGGCAGCGGCGCACTCCCGAGCCGCCGACGGCCTGCTTGATCAGGGCCGTGCCTGCGGGCGGTGGGCAGGCGGGAATGCGGCGGTCGCGGTCTTTTTCCACCAGTTGCACCGGCACGCCGTGGAGAAACCCGACCAGCAACTGGCGCAGAATCTGCGGCACATCGCCCTGCACCAGCACCTGCTCAGCGGCTGGCTTGAGGGCACGCGCCTCCGCATCCAACTGGCGGAACGTGGTGGCACGACCATCAGCTAGATACAATGCGGCCTGCGCGCCGCGCTCAGCTACAATACTTTCCCAGCGTTCACCAAACATTTGCAGTCCTTGCGGCGAAGCGTAAACCATGTGCCGCGCCGTGCGGTAGCATGAACACTTGCGTTGGCAGTTCAACCCTACACACGACGAATCTCATCCTGTCTTCCCTAGTGCCTTCCCCCTTACGCCAACGTATCGCCATCACCGGAGCCGGGATCATTTCGCCGCTGGGCCTGGGCTGGCAGGCGAATGAACAGTCGCTGGCGGCAGACCGCAGCGCGTTCAGAGCGGTGGATTTGTTTAATACCCGTGAACTCATCGCCAAAACCGCCGGCGTGGTCGATCTGCCCGCAGAAAAACTGTTTCACCGCATTCCTGCCCACAAACAGGCCTTCGTTGACCGTGGCACCCACATGCTGCTCCTGGCGATCCGTGAAGCGCTCGCGCAGGCGGGCCGGCAGAACATGGAAGGCATCGACGCGATGGTCATCGGCACTTCCGCCGGGGCGATGCCGCTGGGCGAGTCCTACTTTGAACACGCGCAGCAGGAGTCAGGCCGCATCCCGTCACAGCTTTCACGCGCGGAGCATTACCAGCCGCAGCGCCAGATGAACAACATCGCGGCGGAGTATGACTGGCGCGGCCCGGTCATCATCGTTTCCAATGCCTGTGCCTCCGGGGCCAATGCCATCGGCTGGGCGGCGGACATGATTCGCTCTGGCCGGGCCAAGCGCGTGCTCGCGGGCGGATATGATGCCCTGGCGCGGCTGGTGTTTGCGGGATTCGATAGCCTGCACGCGCTCGCACCCAGCGGCATCCCGCGCCCCTTTGACGCCCAGCGGGACGGACTGGCCCTGGGAGAAGGTGCCGCCGTCATGCTGCTGGAAGCCGAGGACGCGCGGCAAAGCGCTGCGCTGGGAGATGTCTCCGGCTATGCCACGGCCACCGACCTGCACCATCTCACCCAGCCTGATCCCGCTGGCAAAGCCGCCATCCGCACCATGACCGCCGCCTGTACCCAGGCGGGGGTTTCGCCAGGTCAAATCGGCTACATCAACTCCCACGGCACCGGCACGCCGTTCAACGACGTGGCCGAAGCCGCCGCCATCGCCACCTGGGCGGGAGATGCAGTGGGCAGCATCCCCGTCAGTTCCACCAAGTCCGCCATGGGCCATCTGCTCGGCGGCGCGGGAGCTGTCGAAGCGGTGATCTGCCTGATGGCCCTACAAGGTCAGTGGTTGCCTGCGAGCCTGAATGTGCGCGAGGTCGATCCGGTGGTGCGCTTTGATCTGGTGCGTCAGTTTCGGCGCGCCGCCTTGGATTATGCGCTGACCAATTCCTTTGGTTTCGGCGGCACCAACGCGACCCTCGTTCTGCAAAGGAGGTCCGCATGAACGCGCGCAACATTTGCATCCGTGGCGTCGGCGCGGTGAGTTCCGCTGGCTGGAGCGCAGCCGCCATGCATGAGGCCGTGCTGGCGGGCACTCCTCTGCCCGCCACCCCCTGTGCCCGACCTGGAGAAGAGCGCAGTTGGCCGTGTGCTTCTCGCCTCGCTCCACCTGTGCCGCCGGAAAAAATCGCGCGTCATCCACGCCTGCGCCGCTCCAGTGCGATCACGCGCTACTCAGTGGCTGCGGCCTTGGAGGCGCTGGCAGATGCCGGGCACGATCCTGCGGCTCCACCACCAGGGCTGGGTATTCTGTTCGTCATGCAAAACGGGTGCGTGAACTACACGGGTCGCTTCTACCATGAAGTGCTGCAAAATCCTGCCCAGGCCAGTCCGCTGATCTTTCCTGAAACCGTGTTCAACGCGCCCGCCTCGCACATTGCCTCCTTCCTCGGTGTCGATGGCGCGGTCAGCACGCTGGTGGGCAGTTCCAACGCCATCATGGAGGCGCTGGACACCGCCACGTTCTGGATCAGCAGCGGCATTGTGGAGGAATGCCTGCTCATCGCCGCTGAAGAATGCGACTGGCTCAGCGCCGAAGCGCTCACCTATTATCATCCCAAGCTCATCGCCTCCGAAGGTGCGGGAGCGCTCCTGCTCTCTGCCAGCGGTGACGGGCCGAAGGTCAGCACAGTCATCGGCCCCCTAGCCTATCTGTCCTGGCAGGAACGCTGCGAACTGCTGCCGGAACTTGCTGCTCAAACGCAAGCGCAGTTTCAGGGGCAGGCCACGCTGATCAATGACCGCACGGGAATCACCAAACTCGACCACGCAGAAGCATCCGCCTGGTCTGGGCGGCCGTGGAACGCCGTGCTCAGCCCCAAGCACATTCTCGGTGAAAGCATGGGAGCCAGCAGTTCCCTGCAACTGGTGCTGGGAACACTGGCGGCAAAGCAGACGCAACAGCCCGTGGTCATCTCCATGCCCGGCACCAACACGGCGGCTTATGCGTGTGTGGTGACGCCGTAGTTCACTTCGACGGTGCTGCGCCGGGCATCGCGGGCATTTTCATTTCGTTGTAGTCTGCGGGAGGTGCGAACTCCTTCGCGTCCAGGGTCTCCTCCTTGGCGGAGACTAGCTGCGAGTTCACGCTTTTGCCCATCATCGTCATTTCGGATTTCACCACCATGCCGTCGAAGTCTGAAGCCTGCGGCGCTAAGCCGGACATGGCCTTGCCCACCACCTTGCCGAGCTTGTCACTGATGGCGTTGATCTCCTGGTATTTCGGGAAGTCCTTCGTCACCCAGAAGCGGCCTTTGCCCATCTGCCCTTCCCAGGTGAAGATTTCGGCGTTCCATTCGCCGACTTTTTCCTTCTGTCCGGTCGCCACCGGTTTGGCGGCGGCCTGCTGGCCCGGCATGGCCTTCCCGGCCATTTCCACGGCGGCTTTCACCGTGGCCAGATCCATCTTCATCAGCATTTTCTGCGCGTGCATGAGCATCGTCATGCCCTCTGCCCCCACGATCACGGTCATCTTGTCTCCCTGATCCACCCGCGCCAGATCGCCTTTGATCTTGGTGGTGACTTCAATCGACTGACCACCCGCGTCGGTCTTTTGCACCAGCACCCAGTCAGCGCGGGCAAATGTGGCGGCCAGCAGCAGCGTGAGAATGGAAAGAAAGGGCGTTTTCATAGGTTCCTGACGCTAATCCAAACCGGGCACAGTGGTCAATCCCGAACGTCTCCGGCCTTGAACTGCGTTCTTCTGTCCCGCATGATCGACTTTTCCGCATGAGCCGCCTTCTTGTTTTCATCCGCCATCACCTTGCTGGTTCCGGCATGCTCGTCGCGCTGCTGCTGCTGTGCGTCTTTTTCAGCATCGTGACGTGGACCCGCCACTATCCGCAGAATGCGGACGCGGCCAAAGATGTGGCGGCCCAGATCGCGCCGCAGGCGAAAGTGCTCATCGTCGTACGCCCGACTGCCGCAGACAGTGCTTTTGCTGCGGCGCTGAGCACGCAGCTTGGCTCAAGAGCTGAACTCGTGCAGGGCGAGCCCAAAGAGGCACGCGCTGCGCTGCTGCGTGCGGCGGCAGCGGGAAGTCTGGATGTGATCGCCTGCAATCACGCCACCGCGTCTTGGCTGGTGTTTGCCGATCTGGCCCATGACTTCCCCGCGCTCAAAGAGACCCGCGTGGTGCAGCCCAGACCCCAGGCGTGGCCGGTCTTCCTCAAGACCGACAACCTGCTCAACATCGCCAACCAGATTGCGGTCATCGCCATTCTCGCCATCGGCATGACACTGGTCATCATCACCGGCGGCATTGATCTGAGCGTTGGCAGTCTGATTGCCATTTCGGCGGTTATCACCACATTGATCGTGCGGGATTTCTGCGGCGGAGTGAATGCCGGAGCCGCCGGGATGTTCGCCGCCGGGCTGGGTGGCATCCTGTTGTGCGGTGGGTGCGGGTTGATCTCCGGGGCGTTCATCACCCGATTGCGCATGCCTCCCTTCATTGTCACGCTGGCGATGATGCTGGTGTGCAGCGGCCTCGCCTATCGCTTCGCCGAAAATCAATCGGTCTATCAGGTGCCGGATTCCTTTGCCCGGCTGGGACGTGGTGCCGATCTACTGGGCCTGCCCAATGCCGTGGTGCTCATGCTGCTGCTCTACACCGCTGCGCACATCGTGATGACACAGACCCGCTTTGGCAGAAATCTCTACGCCGTCGGTGGCAACATGGAAGCCGCCCACCTTTCCGGCGTGCCGGTCGGGCGCGTGATCCTAATCGCCTACGTCCTGTGCGGGCTGCTGGCAGGTCTCGGAGGCGTCGTTACTGCGTCATTGCTCAAAAGCGGATC
>Ga0214188_100146_pt1 | contig 19492 bp, 23 predicted proteins | sample TroBogEpilimnion_5_FD_153026 | JGI IMG/M metagenome (GOLD analysis project Ga0214188, IMG submission 153026) | Freshwater microbial communities from Trout Bog Lake, WI - 01JUL2008 epilimnion | ecosystem: Environmental > Aquatic > Freshwater > Lake > Epilimnion/Euphotic zone | place: Trout Bog...
CAATAGACAGCACTGCCATTGGTTTTGGCCGGGATGTCCTGACGCGGCACGCTTTTGCCAATGACCTGAAACGCATTGTTGGGAACCAACGCCACGGTGGTCGGCACTGGCAGCGAGGCCGCGAGCGGAGCCAGTTGGCCATAGGTGAGCACCGCCTTCGTGACAGGATTTGTCACCGTGCCTTTGGCGGCCACGAGTGCAGACGCAGGCACTCCCCAGGTCTGAGCCGCCGCATTCACTAGCATCTGGCGTGCGGTGGCACCAGCGGTGCGCATCGTTTGCAGGCGGCGCATGATGCCGCTGCTACCCCCGGTGACCCACGAAAGCGCGGCTGGCAGCGGCTGCACCTTCACCTTGGCCCAATCAACAAACAGATCCTCCGCTGCGCCTTGAGCCAGCCCCGAGTAGATGCCCTGGCCCATCTCGCCACCGCCCACGAAGACGGTGATGGTCTCATCAGATCCAATCGCCAGATAAGACGTGATGGAAGTACTCGCGCTCCCTGACGCCACAGCAGCAGCTTTGCCACGAGATCCCATTTCAAAAGTGAAAGCCAGCAGCAGGCCGCTGACGCCTTTGAGGAATTCACGGCGATGCACCTCCCCCGCATGTTCAATGACAGGAGCAGGCATGGGTGGGAGTTCAGCAGGGGCTGGTTCCGATGGAAGATTGCGTGCGCTCATACAGAATCGTGGTTGAAGATTATCACAGAGTGGCGGCCAGCTTGACGGCATCCCGAATACGTTGGTAGGTTCCGCACACGCAGATATTGGTCATCGTCGCGTCGATTTGGGCATCGGTGGGCTTCTTGTTCCCACGCACCAGTTCCGCCGCCTTCATGATCATGCCAGACTGGCAGTAGCCGCACTGGGGCACCTGACAGGCCACCCAAGCCTTCTGCACCGGATGGCTTACGCCGTCTGGGGACAAGCCCTCGATGGTCGTGATTTTCTTCCCGACGGCCTCCCGTACTTCCATGTCACAAGATTTTTCAGCCGAGCCATCAATCCAAACGGTGCAAGCCCCGCAGATTTCCACACCACAGCCATATTTGGTTCCTGTGAGGCCGACGACGTCCCGTAGCACCCACAACAACGGCGTCGAGGGCGCTACATCTACTTGAACAACCTTACCATTGATATTGAGCGTGATCATAAGATGCGACTTTGTGGGAATATTTAAGTCGAAAGCCCTTATAAATGTCGAGCCTAAATTCGCATTCGAACAAAAATCAGCCACCAATCGCAACCATGTGTCGGTTCGGCAGGTAATTGTTTCTGAAGTCGTGTTCCTTGGGCTTTTTGGCGACCACCTGTAATATGAGCTGTGACAGTTCCTCATCGGTGCATTTGCTCCGCAAAGCCTGGCGCAGGTCATACTCGAGGAAGCTGCCCAGGCAAGGACGCAGCTTGCCGTCGCAGGTCAGGCGAAGCTTGTTGCATGTCTCGCAAAAATGCAGGTTCGTCATGGCACCGATAAAGCCAATTTTTTGCCCTGTTGACGACACCTCGTGATAGAGCGCCGGCCCATTGGTCTTGAACTCCGGCACTGGCGTCAGTGGCCCGACGCTAGCCTCCAACAACCGCTTAGCTTCCGCGACAGGCAGAAAAATTTTATCGTCCAGCATCTCCTGCGTGCTCACCGGCATGAGTTCAATGAAGCGCAGCAGCGCATTTTTCTGCGCCGCGAACTGGACCAGCGCAGGCATCTCCCGCTCGGTCTGCCCCCGGATCAGCACACAGTTGAGCTTGATGGATTCAAATCCGGCCTCAACCGCGGCCTCAATACCCTCCAGCACACGCGGCAGCAAATCCCGCCCCGTGGTTTGGCGGTAGGTGTCCCGGTCAAGCGAGTCGAGGGAAATGTTCACGCTGCGCACGCCATGCTCCGCCAGCCGCTTCGCCGTGGTCTTGCCACCTTCCAGTTTCCCCAAGAGCGTGCCGTTGGTGGAAATGCCAATATCGGTGATTCCACTGGTGCGCGCCAGCCGGGCACAAAACTCTACTGCCCCAGGACGTGTCAGCGGCTCGCCTCCCGTGACTCGAATCTTGTGAATACCCAAACCCGCGCCGACCGTCACCACGCGCAGCAAGTCGTCGAAGCTCAGCGTTTCCTCGCTCGCAGTCCACGCCTGTATTTCCTCCGGCATGCAGTAACGGCAGCGCTCATTGCACCGGTCGGTGATGGAGACGCGAAGGTAGGAGATGCGATGTCCAAAGAGGTCTTGCACAAAATGTGCCTCGGTTTTAGCCGGTCACGTTCAGAATATAAACATAAATTGCTGCCAAAAGCATTTTGAATGCATGCCGCCAAGCACCTCATACCCTGATTGACGCTGGACAGACGCCCTGTGGCAAGGCATATGGTGTCGGCTTTTCCCGCCGCGCACACGTAACCTTTACGCATGAGTCAATTGGTGATCCCCCAAGCCGTCCGCCTCGCCCTTCTTTCCGCCCTCGCACTGCTGGCATCCTGCCAGAGTTCGAGTTCACGCGGACAGACGCAATACCTCGAAGCCTTTTCTGTTGGCAGCGTGCCACATTCCTCCATGTACAACGCCGATCAGGACTCCTACTGGGATGGCGATGGCATGTCTGGAGCGCCCAGCATCATCATCGACATCAGCGACCAGAAGGCCTACTTTTATAAAGGCGGCGCACTCGCCGGTGTCTCCGCGCTTTCCACCGGCGACGAACGGCATGCGACCAAAACCGGCAACTTTAAGATCTTCGAGAAGGACCAGTGGCACAAATCCAACCTCTACGGCGACTTTGTGGACAGCGCGGGCAACGTCGTCATGGCCAACATCGACGTCACCAAGGACAAGCCACCGCCCGGCACACGGTTTGAAGGCTCCAAGATGCACCACTTCATGCGCTTCGTAGGCGGCATCGGCATGCATGAGGGCTTCCTGCCCGGCTACCCCGCCTCGCATGGCTGCGTGCGCATGCCAGCACACATGGCGGCCATTTTTTACAACAACGTCAGCAAAGGCACGCCCGTCACGGTACGGCCCTGATGATTTAACACTGCAGCAGTCATGACACCGGAAACCCCGCTCGAAATCGGCCCCACGGATGTCAGCTATCTGCTAGAACGCCCCGGCGAGCGCACCTTCCGGGTCATCGACTGCCGCGAAGAAAGTGAGTGGCACATCTGCCGCCTGCCTGACGCCCAGCTCGTGCCGCTGTCCCGCTTCGGCGAGATGGCACCGCAGGTCTTCACCAATACTCAGGAGCACCTCATCATTTATTGCCACCATGGCATGCGCAGCCTCCGTGCCGCACAGTTTTTACGACAGCATGGCTTTGCACACGCGCAAAGCATGCGCGGCGGCATCGACGCCTGGGCAGACATGGTAGATCCCGCTACGCCACGTTACTGACACACATCCCGGGTGAGTTTGCTGTGGCGCTTGAATGCTGCGCAGCTACCCTCCACGCCACCCCCGCCCGCACGCACGCATGGTTCGACTTATCACACAGCAAGGACAGCTCATCGACTGGAACGACGAAAAGACGCTTCCGTTCCCGGACAATCTCGTCTTTCTCGATCTGCTCAATCCTAGCCGTGCGGAAGAACTGGAGGCGGAAAAATGGCTCGAATATCAGCTCCCGACCCGTGAAGAAATGCAGGAGATTGAGGAATCCAGCCGACTCTATACAGAGAAGGGCACGCTCTACATGACCGCGTGGCTGCCCGTCGGACTGGATACGCCAGATCCAGACAACACGTCCATTTCCTTCGTCATCGCGCCTGACTGCCTCACCACCGTGCGCTACGCCGACCCGCTGTCCTTCCGCATTCTTGCAGACCAGGCCAAACGCCAGTGCAGCACGCCGCTGACCAGTGACGCAGTCTTTCTGCTCCTGCTGGAACTCATCGTCGCCCGCATCGCCGACGCGCTGCAAGGAATCGAGGCCGACATGAAAAAAATCTGTCGCGACATCTTCAGCCTGGACCCGCACAAAGCGCACGCTGCAGTGGAAAAAGACCTCAGCGATGTCGTCAAGCTGCTGGGCCGCCGCAGCGCCCTCGTCGCCAACGTGCGTGAGAGCCTGCTCAGCATCAGCCGCATGTTGCAGTACTTCCTCAATAACGCCGCCACCTGGATGCGGGGTGATCTTGCCGCGCAGTTTCGCAGCGTCATGCGCGACATCAAGAGCATGGATGACTACACCAACCAGCAGACGCAGGAGATGACCTTCCTGCTGGAGTCCACCCTGGGCCTCATCAACATCCAGCAGAATCAGATCATCAAGATCTTCACCGTCGCCAGCGTGCTCTTCATGCCACCGACCCTCATCGCCAGCATCTACGGCATGAACGTCGGCCTCCCTGCCCCCAGCAACGGCTGGGCCTTCGTCCTCGTCATGCTCATGATTGTGCTCTCCGCGATCCTACCCATCGTTTATTTTAAGCGGAAGAGGTTGCTGTAAGCAGCATCACTGATCCAGCCCCTTCATCGGAAAATCCGTGCTCGGCACATGCTGCCCAGCCATGATCGTTTTCATCTTGGCAATCAGATCGGGATGTTCAGCGGCAACATCGTGAGTTTCAGCGGGATCGCTGGCAATGTTGAAGAGTTCTTCGGTCACGGCAGCAGCGGCTTTGGCCTTGCCTTTTGGCACCAGGTTGCGCCGCACAAGCTTCCAGTCACCCATGCGGAGCATTTGCTGACCGCCGTAGCTGGGAAATTCGCGGTAGAGAAACTCGCGTGCGGGCTGCTTTTCTCCTAGCAGCGTCGGGGCGAAACTGATGCCGTCGATTTGCGGCGTTTTGTCTTTCCCGCCCACGAGTTCGAGCAAGGTAGGCATCCAGTCTTCAAAGCCGGTGATGCGGTCACTGGTGGTCCCGGCCTTGATCCTACCCTTCCATCGCACAATGCAGGGAGAACGGAAGCCGCCTTCATACAGCGTGCCTTTGCCGTCGCGACGGCCTTCGCTGGAGTTGAAGAAGGCGCAGTCGGTGCCGGCAAGCCCTTGATGCGTGCCGCTGACGGGGCCGTTGTCACTGACGAAGACGAAAATCGTGTCGGCATCCAGACCGAGTTCGGAGATCACCGCCTGCATGCGGCCGATTTCGCGATCCATGCGCGTGATCATCCCCGCATATGCGGCCTTGGGCTTGAAGTGCGGGAGGTAGCCGTTGCCGCCGGGATAGGGCGGATCGTCGAACTTGCCGAGGTACTCCTGCAAGGAATCATCCGGCACCTGAAGGGCGACGTGCGGTACGGTGGTGGGCCAGTAGAGGAAGAACGGCTTGTCTTTGTTGGCACGGGCGAATTTCAGCGCCTGCTCTGCAATGAGATCCGCAGAGTACTCGCTACCCTTGAAGCGCTGATAGCTCTCTGGTTTCGACGGGTCTTCATCCGGCTTGAGCTTGTCGGCGGAGGGGAACGGCGGATTCTTGAGCTCGATGGTGTGGTCGTTGTCCCAGAGATAAGTCGGATAAAAATTGTGTGCCACGCCCTGGCAGTTGTAGCCAAACCAGCGGTCAAAGCCGTGCTTGAGCGGCTCCCCGGTGGAGCCAGGTCCGCCAAGGCCCCACTTGCCAAAACCGCCGGTGGTATAACCGAGTGGCTTCAGGACTTCCGGAATGAGGACCGTGCTGGCGGGAATGGGAAACTGGCCTTCGTGCTCAGGCTTGCCCATTTTTGGCAGGCCCTTGGCATCGTCCGCCTGCCGGTTGTCACGAATGAAGGCATGGCCCGGGTGCAGGCCGCTCATCAACACACAACGCGACGGCGCGCACACGGCATTGCCGCAGTAATGCTGCGTGAAACGCATGCCCTCAGCCGCCATGCGGTCAATATTGGGCGTCTTGATGATCTTCTGCCCGTAACAGCCCAAATCTCCGGGACCGAGATCATCGGCCATGATGAAAATGATGTTGGGCTGGCGTGCCTGCACCGTCAGGGTCAAGACAAGCAAAAGGAGGAGCGACTTCATGGTGGATGGGAAACGGCAGCGGGAGCCGTTTCTTGTTTCGCTTTCCGTTTCGGCAGGGAATCGAGCTTCCAGATCATCCAGAGGGTGAGCAGCAGCATCGCCGCGATGAGCAGGAAGATGACGTAAAAGCCAGGGCGGTTTAAGAACTTCATGAGAATGTCTGGAAGCGACGAAAAAAGGCGAGTTTCACTCTGCTCGCGCCGTCTTTCCCATGCCATGAGATTTTCCACCCTGCTTGTTCTGTTGTTCGCCGCCTTCCAGTCTGCGCAGGCACTGCCTGAAGCGGAGCTGCAGCACTACATTGACGAGGCAATCAAAGCAGGAGGTGGTGAGGTGGTCATTCCGCCGGGTGTGCATCTCATCGAGCACGGCCTGAAGGTGAAGGACGCGAAGAAGCTGCGCATCATCGGTCTCGATGCCGAGGAAACGGTGCTGAAAGCAGCGACGGATAAGTTTGCACTGATCAGCCTCATGGGTTCCTGCGAAAACGTGCGCATTGAAAAACTGACCTTCGAAGGAGGCGAATTGGCTGTCTGGAAGCGCGTGCCAGAAGAGGCGAAAACAAAAGGAGATCCGAAATTGATCCGCTTCACCGTCACGCGCTGTTTTTTCCAGCATCAGCATTCAAACGCTGTCGTGTTGAGCACAGCCGAACTGGCAACCGTAGAGGACTGCACTTTTAGCGACATCAAAAGTGCGTCGCTGATGATCAACGAAGGTTCGTCGGAGGGGAGCGTCCGCCACAATCATTTCATCCGTTGCCGCACAGCGGTTGCACTTTTGGGAACCACGAAAATCGCCGTGGTTGCCAATGAGCTAAGTCATTGCACCACCGGCGTTTCCATTGGCTGTTCTTCGAGTGGCGTTATAGGCCTTCAAAATGTGGTTTCATCAAACGCCATGGATCATTGCGCAGAAGCCGCAGTCGCAATTCACGACAAGACCCGGCAAAACTCCGTGCTCCAAAACGACATCACCAACTCCGGCAAAAACGGCATCGTTTTATCAGGAGAGGCGCAGATCGTGAAGGGCAACAAAATTACCGGCAGCGGCATGAAAGCCATCGTGATCCAGGAAGGAAAACACGAGGTCTCCGAATGATCAGCACCCGTAGAGCGCTCGCACCAGCCCCAGGGAGCGTTCCCCAGGCAGCGCACCGATTTCCATCTGGTTCATCGTGTAGGCGAAGCTGATGCCGTTCTCAGGATCGGCAAACGCCAGGCTGCCACCGGCGCCAGGATGGCCAAAGGCCAGACGGCTGGGGCCGTAATGTTGGCGCAGCTTACCGCCATCCGACTCAGGGTCCTCGTTCAACGGGTCCTGCATCATGCCGGTGGAAAAAGCGATAGGGGTTAGCAGCACGGAGTCGTTCTCCTGCGTGAGCGTCTGTTCAAACCGCCGCACCACGGTTTCAGGTACAAGCTGCACTCCATTCCAACGGCCACCCTGGGCCAGCATGGCGTAAAATTTGGCCAGCCCCTGCGCACTGCCCACGCCGCCCATGCTGGCGTAACCACGCGACCACATTTCGCTCTGATTGAAGTCGCTCACGGCGTTCAGGCCAAACGGCGAGGTGAAGGTGCGTTGCGTGAGCGTGCCCGCAGTGTTGAAGGCTTTGATGAACGGCTGGTCGCTGTTGGCGATGCTGATCTTTCCCGGATACACCGGCGAGACGCGGTCCCACTGCGCGCTGGGAAGTCCAATCCAGAAATCCAGCGCCAGCGGACTGCCAAACACCTCGCGATAGTACTCACCGAGCGATTCTGCCTCCGTGAGTCGGCGCACGATTTCATCCAGCAGAAAGCCAAAAGTGCGCGCGTGGTAGCCCTGCCGCGTGCCAGGCTCCCACAAGGGGCGCTGGTGCTCGAGGGCTTCGATCACGGCGTCGTAGTTGTAGATCGGCGCACGTTCATCCAGGGCGCACAAGCCAGCCGTATGCGAGAGCAGATGGAGGAAGGTGATATTGGATTCCCCCCCCCGACAAACTCAGGCCAAACCTCAGCCACGGGACATTCGAGCGGAACGCCCGCCTCTTCAAGCGCGAGCAGGCAGCACACCGCAGCAGGCCCCTTGGTGGCGGACCAGACAGGCACAAGCGTCTGCTGATCCCATTCACGAGTGTGCGCCCGGTCACGATGACCGTGTGCGAGATTCAGCACCTCCTGCCCGTGCTGCCAGATGGAAACCGATGCCCCCATCTCCCAGCGGGTGCGGAAATTTTCCTCAAAACAGGCGCGTACGGCCTGGAGATTGGCGGGGCTGGCAGGAGAACTCATACGCGCTGGGACTCCAGTTGAGAGCGCAAACAGTCTAGATCCCGGTCTTTTCGGGCATGCTGACGCAGTTCGCCATCCATCTCGAATGCCCGACGCAGGTAGGTGAGAGATTTTTCCAGATGACCAAGACATGCCTGGTAGCAGCCCATGTTGTAGTAGTAGACCGGTTTGGCACGCAGGGTGGCGGGTCCGCGCGAGAGCACGTCCACCGCCTCGGCGGTGCGTCCGAGTTCGTGCAGGCAGAAGGCCGCATGGATGAAGCCGCCGGGCTCCATCGGTTCCTGGGAACAGAGCCGGGTAGCCAGCGCCAGCGCCTCCTCCCAGCGGTGCGCCCCCATGAGGCAAAGCAGCGTGATTTCGATGACATCCACCCGGCTGTGCATTTCCACCGGCAGCGGGGACAATTCCACCCGGGCCTCATCAAAGAGGCCCAGTTCTACGTAGCCTTGGGCGGCGATGATCCTGCGTTCTGCTTCGGTCATGATGAGTTAGTACGGCCTGATGAGAACGCAAAGCGCGCGCGGGAACAAGGTTTTTCGTGCCTGACGACACGCAAAAATGGAGTCCTTTGCACCTGAGAGCCTCAAACAGCAGTGGCCTTCACCTCGCGCAATTTCTTTGCCATCTCCATGCGTAATCCGATTTCCCAGCAGCTCCAGGTAGCGATGTAACTGATGAGAGCAACCACCGCCCCGAGGATGATGCCGCCGACCAGCATGACTGGCGCATGCTCCTTGAGCACGATCCAGGCATCCACCATCGACTCAGGCAAGTGGGTGGGGAAGGGCGAGGTGGGCACTGTGGTGTAAAGCGCCAGCACCCATTTGCCGATGGCGTATTCCAGCCAGGCCATGAACGGCACGGTGACCGGATTGCTCACCCAGCACAGGGCGATGGCGATGGGGATGTTCACCCGAAAAATGGCGGACAGGATAATGGCGGCCGGAGTTTGGATGGGGAGCAGTTGCAGAGTGATGAACATACCGACGGCCATGCCGCCGGAAAGCGTGTGCTGCGTGGGTTTCCACACTCGCTTGTCGAGAAAGTGCCGGGCAAACCACCGCCGGGCGGGGCTTTGCCGCAGTTTACGCGGGTGCTTGAGGAAACGGATGGTTTTAAACACCGAACGGCGAAACCAGCCTCTGGCCATCGCGAGCATGATCAGTGCCCTCCTCCATTATAAACCCAGACCAGCAACGCAGAACCGAGCGCGATGCGGTACCAGGCAAAACCGTTGAACGTATGCCCCTGCACAAAACGAATGAGCCACTTCACCACAATGAAGGCGGAGACACCAGCAACCACCGTCCCCAGTGCGACCATGGCCCAGTCCTCCTGCCCTGCCTCACCGTCTTTGATAGCAGAAAGAACTTTGAATGCGCCCGCGGCCATCAGGGTGGGGATGCCCAGCAGGAAAGAAAACTCCGTGGCCGCAGGCCGCGACACGCCAAAAGCCAGCGCCATCAGGATGCTGGCCCCCGAACGCGAGGTGCCGGGAAACACTGCCGCGAGCAGTTGTGCCAGCGCCACGGCGACCACGACCGCCCAGGTGATGTCCGCCGTGCCGGTCTTTCCCTTGTGCAAAAACTCCAGCACCAGGATGATGAAACCACCAATTAAGGTGGCCCAGGCCACCGGTGGAATCGTCTCTGGCAGCTTGATGCCCAGCTTTTTGATCAGCAAACCACCCACTGCCGTGATGAAGAACGCCACAAACAGCTTCGCCAGATAGGCACGGGTGGTAGCATCTCCCAACGTGGTGGCCAGATGCTTCAGCCGCTGGGTGAACACCGCCAGGACCGCGAGAACGGCACCGCTCTGGATCACCACATTGAACAGATCGCTCTTTTGGGGCAGCCAGTGCAAATTTTGCGGAATCAGCAGATGCCCGGTGGATGAGATGGGCAGGAATTCGGTGACACCTTCAATGATGCCGAGGAGGAAGATTGCGAGCCAGTCAGGCATGGCAGGAGTAGGATTGGTTTGGGAGAGAACAGAGTAACAATCAGGCGGGCGGCGCAGTTTGCAAGCCCACTGCACTTCACTCCATGCATTGAACCTGATAATTTGACAGCAAGCCGCCGATCTCTTCCAACGCAATGGTTTTCAGGCTGGCCTTTGCAACGGTTTCGACTACCTTCGCGCCCCTCCCGGCATGCCATTCAGTGCCTCCATCTCCACCGTGACCTCCTACCAACACCGTTTTTCCTGGTGGCGTACTCTCGTGGGTGCATGCACCGCACTGGTGTTGACAGTGTCTGTCAGCGCGCAGTCCGGCTCGACGATTCGTGTGCGTTTGGCGGATGGTTTTGATTTTCCAGTGGGCAAGCCTGACGCAGATGGCTTCTATAAAGCACGCGGCTACTGGCCCAACGGCCACTTGGGCGAGGACTGGAATGGTCGCGGCGGCGGTGACAGCGATCTCGGCGTGCCGATTTTCTCCATGGGGCGTGGCGTGGTGATTTTCTCCCAAAACATCGGTGTTGGCTGGGGCAACTGCATCCTGGTACGCCACATTTTCCGCGAGGCCGATGGCAAAGTCGCCATGGTAGACTCCCTCTATGCCCACCTGCACGAGCGTAAAGTAAAGCTGCACGAACTCGTCGAGAAAGGGCAGTTGGTCGGCACAATGGGGGGCAACAACGGCATGTATGCCGTGCATCTTCACTTTGAAGTGCGCAAGAATCTGCAAATCGGCATGAACCGCTCCCAGTTTGCGCGTGATTCCTCCAACTACTACAGCCCGACGGCTTTTATCAACTCGCGCCGCGTACTGCCCTCGAGCATGCAGAAATACGACGTGCCAGTCAACAATTTCGCCCCCTATGGCCGGGCTCTGGCAGACACCAACAGTGATGGCGCACGCTCCGCCAGCGTGGATGTCCCGACCTTCAAAGGCGGTTCCAACACGGGCACGAACGAGCCGAAGCAGGAAGATGATTTTTGGTCCCGCCTGAAAGCCAAGATGCGTGCCGGCCAGAACGCCAGCGGCACCGAGGAAAAACGCTGAGCAGTTTCAGGTGCATAATATGCCTTGATTCATGACCACCCGTGGTGGCATCATTGCTGCTGTCTCAGCACAGCTCACTCCCGGCCATGCAAACTACGCCCCGCTCTTCCCTTTTCCGATCCGTTTACGGCGGCAGTCTCGTGCCCGTTCTTATTGTCGTTGCGGCGCTCGCGCTGAGCACCGCCATCTTCTTCTTGTTCACCCAAAAGAAAATGCAGGCCCAAAAGGAAGCTGCCAAAGCAGAAGCAGCCACCACCAGTGCGCCTGGAAAAACCGCTGATGCGCCCGCCAAACACGCCGCACCAGCAGTTCCTGCCACACCGCCGCCCGTGGTCAAGCCCCCCGCGCCCCCGCCGCCAGCACCACCCGCCTTTGCCTTTGCCCGCCCGCTGGATCTGGGCAGGCAGTTGGTGCGCAGCCTCACCACCGGTGACTTTGCCACAGCGGGCAAACTCGCGGCTGCCTCAGATGCAGATCAGACAGACAGTGCCGCCAAACTCTTTCAGAAGCTCGCCGCCATGGGCTACAAGCCCGCTGCGGAGGATCAGGTGGAACTGCTCGGACTCGTTGAAAACCGCACTCGCATCGCCCTGCCCTTCGTCATGCCTGGCTCGAAGGACACCGTTCGCATTCAGTTGGATCTGGAGCGGGATGAGAAAATGGGCTGGAAAGTGGCCAAAGCCACGCTGCCCAAGGCCATGAGCAGTGCCATCGCCTCCGCCCCTGCCACGCCACCTGCCGTTCCTGCCCCCAGCACTCCTGGCGCACCGGTGCCAGCTCCAGCCGCCGCCAAAGCAGCCGTCCCCATGAAACAGCTTTTCGCAGTCGAAGACGGCACCGACGCGCTGGCCTTTGCCAGTGACTTTGTCCGTCATCTTCTGAAGCACGATTTCACCGCAGCCCGTGCGTTTGTCGATGATGCCAAAGTGCCCGTCGAGCGCCTCGTGGGCCTCTGCATCGTCTTTGAGGAAGGTCAGTATTCCCTGAACCCCGCCAAGCCACTCATCATCACCATCGCCAATCCCGAAGTCTCCTGGGTCATCGCCCAAGTCCAGTCGGAGTCTCTCCAGACGAACACCGAGTTTGGCGTGGAACTCAAGCGTGCCGACATCGCCCAGCCATGGAAAATCGTGGGCCTCAACCTCTCGGACATCCTCGGTTCCTTTGCCAAAAGCGCCTCAAAGCTCGGCGTGCCCTACACGCCCATTGTGAAGAACCCCAAGGGCGGCGAATCGCTCGCACTCTACTTTGAATACGACCGCGCCGAGCTGCATCCACGTGCGCTGAAGCAGCTCGAAGTCATCGCCGCCTTGATGAAGGCCGACCCTTCCAAGAAACTGCGCATCGCCGGCCACACCGATGAAAAAGGCGAGGATAGTTACAACATCCGCCTCTCTCGTGGGCGTGCCGAGGCCGTGAAACAACAGCTCGCCGCCCTCGGTGTCCCCGCCGCGCAGGTAGAAACCACCGGTATGGGCAAGGCCCAACCCCTCAGCCCCAACAAGAAATCCGACGGCACCGACGATCCCGAAGGTCGTAGCCACAACCGCCGCGCTGAGATCTACCTGGATTTCTGATTCATCGCCACGTCTTGCGCCGCTGCCGCGTCCGCCTAATCTGGCGCACGCATGAAGAAAAAGACTCCGCCAGCCCCACCACCACCCGCATCCTCGTGGCAGGCTGGCATCTTCATCGGCGGCATTGCCGTGGGCTTGGGAACGTTGATCGCATGGGCCTTGTGGCCGCAGAAAAAGTACACCCAGGTGCCCGCCCCCCCGGTGGTGATCTCCCTCGCGAAGGCCAAACCGTATGCCATGCCGGATGAAACAGCGGCCTTCGCCCAATATGCAGGCTCCCAAAGCTGCCGCGAATGCCATGCGGACCAATTCGCCAAATGGCAGGGCTCGCATCACGGCCTCGCAGAACGCAAGCCGGATCCCCAGCTCGATGACGCGGCTTTTGTCCCCACCCGCAGCTTCAAGCACGGCACGCAGACGACCGAAACCCGCAAAAACGGCAGTAACTACGAACTAATCGCCCTCGGTTATGGCGACAAGATCACCCCCTATCGCGTTGAACGCGTCATCGGGCATGACCCGCTGCGCCAGTTTCTTGTCGATGGCGGCAAGGGTCGGCTGCAGGCCATGGAAGCCTGTCTGGACCCGAAGAAGAACGAGTGGTTCAATGTGTATGGGAATGAGGACCGAAAACCCGGCGAATGGGGTCACTGGACCGGTCGTGGCATGGTGTGGAACCAGATGTGCGCCACCTGCCACAACACCCGCCTGCGCAAAAACTACGACGCCAAAACCGACGCCTACCGCACCACCATGGCCGAGATGTCCGTGAGCTGCGAGTCCTGCCACGGGCCCATGAAGCCGCACAACACCTGGCAGCATGCGCACCCCGGAGCCAAAGGCGATCCCACTATCGCAAAATGGACCCGCGACCAGCACATCGAAAACTGCGCCGGATGCCATGCGCTGCGCGGTGAAGTCACCGGCGATTTCGTGCCGGGCGAATCCTTTTGGGACCACTACCGCCTCACCATCACAGATCAAAGCGACACCTTCTACCCCGACGGCCAGATCCGCGGAGAGGACTACGAGTTCAGCAGCTTTCTGAGCAGCCGCATGCACAACGCCGGTGTGCGCTGCATGGACTGCCACGACATGCACAGCATGAAGACCCTGCTGCCCGGCAACCAGCTCTGCATGCGCTGCCACACACCCGGCGGCTTTCCCAACGCACCGCCCATCATGCCGGAAGCTCACAGCTTTCACCAGACCGCCAGCACCGGGAATCAATGCGTCAACTGCCACATGCCGCAGACGATTTACATGCAGCGCCACCCGCGCCACGACCACGGCTTCACCATTCCCGATCCACTGCTGACCAAGCAGTTCAATGTACCAAACGCCTGCAACAAATGCCACACCGACAAAACCACCGACTGGGCGCTCGAAGCCACGCAGAAGTGGTGGGGACCAAAAATGGACCGCAAGACGCGCACTCGCGCCACGCTGATCGTCCAGGCACGCCAGGGCGATGAGACCGCCCGCAGCGGGCTCGTGGATCTGCTAGGCAGTGATGAAATCCCCCACTGGAAAGCCAGCGCCACGCTGCTGCTGGACCGCTGGATTGACCAGCCTGCGGTGCAAACGGCCGTCACTACCCAATTGCAGCACGCCCATCCGCTCGTGCGCGAAAGCGCCATCCGCACACTCGAACCCATGGTGCAAAATGGCACGGTGCGATCTGCCATCGAGCCGCTGCTCAACGACCCGGTGCGCGGAGTGCGTGTCTCCGCCGCCTGGGCCTTGCGCGAAAGCCTCAATCTCGATTCCGCCGCCGGCCTGGACTTGCAGCACATGCTCCACTGGAACGCCGACCAGCCCAGTGGCCAGATGCAACTGGCTCAGTTCGAGTTTGCCCGGCGCAACGTCTCCGCCGCCACCCAGCACATGGAAACCGCCATTCGCTGGGATCCCAACTCTCCGCCATTCCATCACGACCTGGCCATGATGTATAGCACGAGCGGCCAGACACCGCTCGCCATCGCCAAGCTGCGCGATGCCATCAAACTCGCGCCCAATCACGCCGAATATCATTACGAACTCGGCCTGGCGCTTAGCGAGACTGGCGACATGCCAGCCGTGATTCAAGCCCTGCAAGAAGCCACCCGGCTTGATCCCGGTTTGTCACGCGCCTGGTACAATCTAGGACTCGCCAAAAACGGCCAAGGCGACATCCCCGGTGCCCTCGAAGCCCTGCAACGCGGCGAACTCGCCAATCCCCGTGACCCAGGCATTCCCTATGCCCGCGCCACCATCCTCGCACGTCAGAACCGCCGGCAGGAAGCCATTGCCGCGCTAGACCGTGCCTTGAGCATCACCCCTGGCTACGGCGAGGCGTTGCAACTGCGCGCTGCGTTGATGCAACGGTAAAAAACCCTCAGCTCATTTCGCGAGTCAGAGACGGCAAGCCTTCGCTAATGACAGATTACTGTATCAGCAGCAGACCCGCTGCTCTGGCCATGAGTGACTGGCGATGATCGAACGTGCAGAATTCCGTTGCTCCAAGTTCTTTCGCGAGTGCCACATGCAACATGTCCAGTGACCGGCAGAGAGTGCTGATGCCATGAGTAGCAGAAAGAGCCTCCACCGTGGAGAAGACGTCCGCCCAGATGACTGTCGCCCGCTCAAGCACACCGCCGCGAAGATCAGCATCCAACTGCGCAATCAAAGTTTCACACTCCTGGAGGCTGATTTCACCACGCCCGACTTTCTGTCTTAGCGCAGACCGCATTTCCAAGTCATGCAGCGGAGTGATTGGCGGACGGTTGCTGCTGGCATTCACATGAGCAACCGCCTCCGCTGCACGCGGTTCCGGCAGGTAGAGCTTTAGAAGTACTCCAGTGTCAAAATAGCGCATCAGAAACGCTCCGCCCGCAGTTCATCCATGAGTCCCTGTGAATCCGACAGCACACGACTGCCGAACAACGCCTGCTGGCGCGCCAAAAAATCAGGCTGGGCAGACGCAGACTCTTCAGCAGGAGCATACTCCTGGCTTCTGCGGCTCTTGAGCAACAAAACGAACTCATAGGCCTCCTGCACCAGGGATTCCGGTGCGAGTTTGATCTCGTTGATGATGGCATCTCGGGCGCTCATGCCAGGAACATAGGACATTCCGGCGGGCATGGCAAGACCGCGCTACCCATCCGCCTTCTTCCACTCCTCGCCTTCCTCGTCGTCGTCATCACCGCCGAAGCCATCGTCATATTCGTCATCGCCCTTGCCTGGTTCGAGGCCCGCAATGGTGTTGATGTCTTCATCACTGAACTCCTCGATGTCGTCATCCTCTTCGTCCACCTCCTCGGCACCGACTTCAGCGGACTGCTGCGCTTCCAGCCCCTTCTTTTCGATCTGCGCAAGGGTGTCGCTCACATCCTCCACCGAATCCCACACGGCCTTGGCCACAAAAATCGGCGCTCCTTGCTGCACCGCCATGGCAATGCTGTCGCTCGGGCGTGAATCGAGCTCGATCACCTTGCGCGTCGTTTGCAGTTCGTTCTCGGCGGAGATGATCAGACGGGCGTGGAACACGCTGCCGTTGATGTTGTTGATGACGACACGCTCCACTCTGGCACCGAAGGCCAGCAGCAGATGCCCGACCAGATCGTGCGTCAGCGGCCGCTCCTTGGAGACCCTCCGCATGAACATGGAGATCGCCGTACCGACGGATTCATCAATATAGATCACAAAGACCTTGGTTTCATTGCCCAGGAATACGGCAAAGCTGCCCTCCAACGGCAGCACCGCCCGCACCTGCACTTCGATGACATCCTTATTCATTAAGGCCAATTAAAAACCGCACGCAGCCCGATGGCAACACACACCGTGGCTTTTTGTGTGACTAATCTTGCTCGTCACCCATCTCCACCACACCGCCGCCTAGCCCCATCGCTAGATAGCGCCGCGACACCTCGACATACTTCAAAGCGAGCTGCCCATTCGCCCGCTGCTCCTCCAGCGATAGGGCACGCACCACCCGCGCCGGTGAGCCAATGACCAACGAACCCTCCGGGATGATCGTGTTTTTTGTCACCAAAGCGCCGGCGGCAATGATGCTGCGCGCACCGATCTGAGCGCCGTCCAGAATGATGGCCCCCATGCCCACCAGCACTTCATCCCCCACGGTGCAGGCATGCACCACGGCGCGGTGCCCCACAGTCACGCGCTCGCCCAGCACGCAGGCGTAGTCATCGCTCACATGCAGTACGCTGCCGTCCTGCACATTGCTTTGCGCGCCCACCACGATACGATTGATGTCTCCCCGTAGGACCGCGCCGTACCAGACGCTGGACTGCTCCCGCAATTCCACCGCCCCCAGCACAATAGCACCAGGCGCTATAAATACATCCGCCGCCACAGATGGGCGCGCGTCAGAAAGCAAGAATTTCTTTAATGGTTCCATGGCGGAAGCGAAGATTTTACGTTTGTGAAATGTGGCGGAAAGCGCGATAAAAAGCGCCGCGCCGCCTTGATACTGGAGCGGTCCCGCCTTCAATCCAACAACGAATCTCACACCCGCTCATGAACAAAGCTCAACTCATCGACGCCGTGCAGGAAATCCTTGGTGGTGACACCTCAAAACGAGCCGCATCTGAAGCCCTGGACGCCGTGCTTCAAGCCATCACTCAAGGCGTGAAAAGCGGTCCCGTTCAACTCATCGGCTTCGGCACCTTCAAGCCCGTCGATCGCAACGCCCGCATGGGCCGCAATCCCAAGACCAAGGAACCGGTGGAAATCAAGGCCTCCAAGACCGTTCGTTTCGTCCCCTCCGCCGCCCTCAAAGATTCGCTTTAACACGCGGCATCGGCTTTCACCCGCGTCTCGACCACTGAGCGCGGGTTTTTAACTTCTCAGTCTTTCAATTCCTGCTCCATGCGCTCGCTGAGCCACTGCTTGATCATGCTTTGGTAGTTCAGGTACCGGCGGCGGGCCACACGCTTGATGCGGCTCAGCATGCGCGGATCAAACCGCAGGGTAATCGTGGTGGATTCACGCACATCCGCACGATGGATGGAAGCCTGCATCAGACGTGCATCAAGCTGATGGGCGGACCAAAATTTCCCCTCCGCCTCCTCAGAGTCAAAGGCGGGCACATCCTTCCAGGCGCGGATGGGCTTTAAATCAGCAGGTGCAGTTTCCATGGGCGTGATGGGTGAAATCAAAGATCCTCCGCTTTCTTGCGTTCAAAAAAATCATGCTCTCCAGGCGTCATCAGCCGGGCGAAGACGACACGGTAGCGTTTGCCGTCCGTCCAGAACACGCTGTAAACCGGCTTGCCCTGGAGCGATTTGCCCAGGTTGTAGTACCGCGCTTCCGCGTCATCATGCTGCCCGTCCGGCAGCAGCTTGATCGAGAACGGATCTTCAAACGATTCCTCGATGTCCTTCGGCGGGAGTTGCGAAAGGTCAAATGCTGCGCCGATCCAGTCGAAGTCCATGGGGTTGTAATTACGAAGTTATTTACGGTATTCGATCAGTTCTATCTCATAACCCTCGGGCGCGTCAATAAAGGCGAACACCCCGCTCGAACTTGGTGTAGGGCCATCCGAAAGCGGATAACCCAGCGCAGCAGAATGCTTCGCAAACTCCTCGATGCTCTCCACCTCAAACGCCAGATGCGTCAGATCACTGCAAAACGTCACCGGCCCACTAGCTGGGTAGCTGCAGATCTCAATGAGTTCATCGCTGTTCGGCGTCTGCAAAAATACCAGTTCCGAGCCACGCGGCGACTTGTGACGGCGCACTTCCTTCAGGCCCAGCACCTGAGTATAAAAATGGATCGTTTTTTCGAGATCATTCACCCTGTAGCGGGTGTGGAGGAGTTTTTTGACCATGGTTCCCTGTTTATGCCACAGGCTATCGGGCGTGGCAAATGATCCTCCGTGTCGAGGAAAGCTTGTAGTGTCGGACGCCGTCTCTTAAAACCTCACTCATGATATCCATCGACCTCACAGGAAAAATCGCCCTCATCACCGGCGCATCCCAGGGCATTGGCGCGCAAGTCGCCCGAACTTTTCACCGGGCGGGTGCTACCGTCGTCCTCAATCACCTCGGCACGCCCGGCACTACGGCAGACGCCCAGGTGCTGGCCGACGAACTCAACCTCGCCCGCACCGACAGCGCCAGCCTCATCGCCGCAGATGTATCCAAACCAGAGCAGGTGCAGAGCATGATGGGAGAAATCCAGGCGCGTCACGGCGGCCTAGACTTCCTGGTAAACAATGCCGCCATCATCAAGGACCGCACCATCGCCAAAATGGGCCTGGATGAATGGGACGCTGTCATCGACGTGAACCTCTCCGGCGTGTTCTACTGCTGCAAGTTCGCCCTCGAAATCATGCGCGATCACGGTGCCATCGTCAGCTTCGGCAGCATCGCCGCCATCCAGGGCTTCTTCGGCCAGGCCAACTACGCCGCCGCCAAATCCGGCGTGCAGGCCATGATGAGGGTCCTCAGCCGCGAAGCCGCCCGCAAACAAATCCGCGCCAACGCCATCGCCCCCGGCGTCATCGACACCGCCATGGCCGCGACCATTCCCGAAAACGTCCGCGCCGAGATGTTCAAAAACATCCCCCTCGCCCGCTTCGGCACCACGGAGGAAGTCGCCAACGTCGTCCTCTTCCTCTGCTCGCCGCTGGCTTCCTATGTCACCGGCCAGACGATTGAGATTAATGGCGGCTGG
>Ga0214188_100148_pt1 | contig 19207 bp, 18 predicted proteins | sample TroBogEpilimnion_5_FD_153026 | JGI IMG/M metagenome (GOLD analysis project Ga0214188, IMG submission 153026) | Freshwater microbial communities from Trout Bog Lake, WI - 01JUL2008 epilimnion | ecosystem: Environmental > Aquatic > Freshwater > Lake > Epilimnion/Euphotic zone | place: Trout Bog...
CGGACGGAGTGCCGTGGTTCATCATGGACCCGGTGAAATCATCCACGGGGGCCAATCTCATCGTGCTCAAAGGCGGCGGCAAAAACAATGTGGCCTATCAAAATCCGCAGAAGGTGGAGGTCGCCATGCATACGGCGGCGAAGCAGATCCATCTGCTCAGTGGCATTGCGGGCTGGGGCTTTCCGGCGACCGGTGATAAACGCTTGGCTCTTAAGGTCACGGTGAACCACAGCGCCGGGGCACCGGAGGTCTTTGAGCTGAAGAATGGTGAAGCCTTCGCGGACTACAATCGTGAGATTGAGGTGCCGGGCAGTGCGTTTGTGGAAGGTCTGGTGAACCGAGGGCAGCTTCGTCGTATCACGCTGCCGATTGCCAATGCCGCACCGATCACGAAGCTCGTGTTGGAAAGTCTCGACAACGGCGTGTCCGCTGTGGTGGTCGCGATTACTGCGGACATCGCTGGTGAGGGGCCTAAGCCGGTGAAGGGTGAGCCGGTCAAACGCGAAGCTGGCAAAAAGAGCGCGGCATCCGAGGAAACGAGTCCCAAAGAAGGTGGTAAAGGTGATGGTCCGCTGGTGCCCGCTACGCCAGTGATCTGGGAGGCTGGGAAGACGAAGGTACTTGTGATTGGTGGCGGGTCATCGCACAACTTTGCGAAGTTCTTTGGTGAGACAGATGTGGCGACGCTGAAGGCTGCTGGGTTTACGGTGCATTACACCGAGGACCGCGATCAGGCGGCGGCTGAACTGGCGAAAGCGGATGTGGCGGTCATCAGTGTGAACCGGAAGTTTTTTGATACGGCGGTGTATCGCAAGGCGCTGTTTGATTTCGCAGCCGCGGGCAAGGGCATTATCATGCTGCATCCTGGCACGTGGTATGGATTTGGCGGATGGCCTGAGCTGAACGCGCAGATCGTGGGTGGTGGTGCGCGTGGGCATGACCGGATTCATCCGTTTGAGGTGAAGGCGGTGAAGGCGGATCATCCGATCCTGGCGGGTGTGCCTGCGAGCTTCACGGTTGAGGACGAGCTGTATTACGTGAATGCGGAGCCGGAGAAAATCCCGGCAGGCACGGCGAAGATCACGGTGCTGGCGGAGACGAGCCCGAGTGAGAAGTACAAGGCGGGGCATCCGAGTGTGTGGATCACGGAGCATGCGAAGGCGAAGGTGGTGGGCATCGCGCTGGGGCATGATGCGCGGGTGCATGATCTGAAGCCGTACCAGCAGATTCTTGCGAATGCGGTGAAGTGGGCGAGTGGGAAGTAGTGGGGGCGTGACGAACCGAAGGGTGCTTATTTGAGGAAGCACGGATTCAATCCTACACCGCAGAGATTTGGAGAACGCAGAGAGATGATTCGGAAGGCATCCTCTGTGGTCTTCTCATTTTTGAACCACTAATCGGACACTAATCCAACACTAATAATGACCGATCCAAGATCGAGATAGTGAGTATCGGGCACCCATTGGCATTTTCATTCAGTTCAGGTGTGCTCGCTCCCAAGGCACTCAATCATCCTGCCTGCTCTTTCTGGTCCATCATTAGTGTTTTATGAGTGTTCGATTAGTGGTTCCAACTCTTCTTAACGCATACCACCGCCTTATACCCATCAACCTCGACTTCGGGATATGGGTACTTGAGTGCCGGGAAGGGATAGGCGCGCTGATCGACAAGCAGGAGCGTCTATCGTACTCCGATCAAACCTTGAGGAAGATCTGACGGCGGTGGAGCCACTGGGCGGTGGCGAGCATGACGGCGAAGGTCATGGCGCTGGGCAGCCAGTCGTAGGGCGGGGGTGGGGTGGTGGCGAGGCGTTCGCTGATGATGCGGAAGAAGCCGAAGCCGGAGCAGAGGTAGAGGGCGATGGGATTGGCTCCGACCCAGAGGAAGGGGGCGAGGCCGCGGCACCAGCCGAGGACATCGACAATGCCGTAGAAGAGGCCGAGGAGGATGGCGCTCCAACCGGCGGCGACGAGCACGAAGCTGGACGACCAGATTTTTTTGATGACGGGGAAGAAGGGATGCCAGGCCCAGCCGAGGGCGAGCATGAGCAGGCCGGCGGTGATCAAGCCAGCCACCTTATGCAAGGGTGATGCCGTGCCGGTGATCCATTTGCCAGCGAGCAGACCGAGAAGGGCGGTGGCGATGGCGGGAAGGGTGCTGAGGAGGCCCTCGGGATCGTGATTGCCATCGTATTTGCGGCCGGGGAGCCAGATGCTGTCGAGGTAGTTGGTGAGGTTCAGGCCTTCGGCAAAGTTTCCTGCGCCGATGCCCGGAACGGGGATGAAGTTGAGGAGGAGGAAGTAGCCGATGAGCAAGGTTGCGGTGGTAAGGATCAAGCCGCGTGTCTTCAGACACAGTGAAAGCAGGCCTGCTGCTGCGGAGGCGATGCCGATGCGCTGGAGGACGCCGAGCCAGCGAATTTGATCCCAGCCGTTTTTCATGCCGCCGGAGTAGATGATGCCCAGGACTACGAGAATGGTTGCGCGTGCGAGCAGGTGACGGATGGCGGCGCGGCGTCCATCGCGTGCGACACGGCGTGGTACTGCGATGGCGAGGGAGACGCCGGCGAGGAAGAGGAAGAGGGGAAAGATGAGGTCGTAGAAGCGAAAGCCGGCCCAGTCCACGTGATCGAACTGAGCGGCGATGTCGGTTACGATGGGGGATGCAGGGAAGGTGCGCTTGAGCAACTGCTCGGTCAGTGTGGCCAGGCCGAGAATCCAGCACATGTCGAAACCGCGGAGGGCGTCGAGGGAGAGGAGACGTGTGGGAGGAGTGGAGGACTCTGGCATGGGGCAGGGAGTTTCAGGGATTGCTGCGGGTGACCCTTGTCAATTCATGGAACGGGCATCCGGCGGGTGTTTAGAGAACGCAGAGAAAACCGGAATTGAACCACGGAAAACACAGAATACACGGAAGAGGGAGCAGATGTGATGGATGCGTGAATGGGGGCGTTTGTTTTTTGGCAAAGGAATGGTGGGCAAAGGAATGGGCGGATTTTGGTTTTGGTATTGGTGATGCTGTGGGGGGAGTGAACCACGCTGGAGCATGGGAGTGATGGAGTGGTGGAGTGGTGGAGTGGTGGAGGTTCTGCGAGGGGGCATGGTGGGGAAAAGGGCTTGGATGAGGCACTCGTGCTGGCATCGCTACGCGATGCGTGTTGTGGAAGAAATGGAGACTCTGTGAACGAGGGGTGTTGCTGCACTCAACCCTTCGCTACAGACTGGGATGGCTCCGCCATCGGTGGAAGGCTTCGTTCTCCGAACCAAGAATGAAGCTTCGACGCATTGGGTGGAAATGAAAAAGGGCAGGTCCGAAGACCTGCCCTTTGGGGTTTGATGTTGAATGGTGTGATTACTTCACGATGCCAAGGAGTTCGACTTCGAAGATGAGAGCTTCGTTCGGGCCGATGTCGCCGCCTGGGCCGTTCTCACCGTAGGCGAGCTGGGAAGGGATGTAGATTTTCCATTTGGAACCGACAGGCATGAGCTGAAGGGCTTCGGTCCAGCCTTTGATGACTGCCTGGACGCCAAAGGTGATGGGCATGCCGCGCTCGACTGAGCTGTCGAACACTTTGCCGTTGAGGAGGGTGCCGTGATAGTGGACGCTCACTTTTTCGGTGGCGGTGGGCTTGGGTCCATCACCTGCTTTGAGCACTTCGTACTGCAGACCGCTGGCGGTGGTGGTCACGCCTTTGCGCTTGCCGTTTTCTGCGAGGGCTTTGTCTCCTGCGGCCTTGGCTTCCTGGCCACGGGCGGCGGCTTTGGCCTGCATGCTGGCTTCAAAGGCCGTCATGGCCGCCATGAGTTCTTCCTGGGTGTACTTGGGCTTTTCGCCGCTCAAGGCTGCCTTGATGCCTTCATTGAGGGCGGGGATGTCAATGGCGATGCCCTGACTTTTGAAATTTTGGCCGATGTTGTTTCCGATGAAGTAGCTGACTTTGTCCATAGATACGGGGGCGGGTGCGGCAGGGGCGGCAGCGGGAGCGGCGGCCGGCTGTGCGGGTTTGACTTCCTGTGCGTTGGTGAGGGACGCAGCAGCAAGTGCGGCGCAGAGCAGGGCGGTGGTGGGTTTCATATTGGAGGCGCGGAGACTACCCATGGCCCCGGAGTGGTCAATGACAGCCTTGGCAGGCCGGGAAAAAGCCGTTTGACCCCGCCCCCCCCTTGAAGCACTGTCGCCGCCCTTCAAACCAGAACCTATATGCCCGCGAAAATCTATACTGAAAAAGACGCCAGCCTTGCACCGCTCAAAGGCAAGACCTGCGCTGTGATCGGCTTCGGCTCCCAAGGCCATGCCCACGCCCTGAACCTTAAAGAGAGCGGCGTGAATGTGATCATCGGCCTCTACCCCGGCAGCAAGAGCCGCGCAGTGGCCAAGGAAAAGGGCCTCAAGGTCTATGACACCGCTGAAGCCGTGAAGCTGGCCGACGTGATCTTCGTGGCCGTGCCGGACACTAAAATCGCCGCTGTTTTTGATGCCGACATCAAGCCGCACCTGACCAAGGGCAAGACCCTGCTGTTCAGCCACGGCTTCGCCATTCACTTCAAGACGATCACCGTTCCTACGAACGTGAACGTCATCATGGTGGCTCCGAAAGGCCCAGGCCACATCGTGCGCCGTCAATACACCGAAGGCAAAGGCGTCCCCGCCCTCATCGCCATCTATCAGAACGCTGACAAGCAGGCCAAGAAGATCGCTCTCGCTTGGGCACATGGCATCGGCGGCACCCGTGGTGGTGTGCTCGAAACCACCTTCAAGGAAGAAACCGAAACCGATCTCTTCGGCGAGCAGACCGTGCTTTGCGGCGGTGCTAGCGCGCTGGTGCAGGCTGGCTTTGAAGTGCTGGTGGAAGCTGGCTACGCTCCTGAGATGGCCTACTTCGAGTGCTTGCACGAATTGAAGCTCATCGTCGATCTGATGAACGAGTCCGGCATCGCTGGCATGCGCTTCTCGATCTCCGAGACCGCCAAGTGGGGCGACGTGAAAGTCGGTCCGAAAATCATCGACAAGTCGGTGAAGAAGCGCATGAAGGAAGCTCTCAAGGACATCCAGACCGGCAAGTTTGCCAAGGAGTGGATCCGCGAGACGAAGACCGGCTACAAGAAATTCAACAAGCTGCTCAAGGACGGCGAGAAGCACCCGATCGAGAAGACCGGCGCACGCCTCCGCAGCCTGATGCCGTGGATCAAGAAGCGCGACATCAAGGGCCAGCAGGCCAGCTACTCGTAAGAGTGGCGGAAGGCGGTGCCGCTGGCGGGACTGTCAACAGAATCAAGAAAGGCGCGGACTGGAAACGGTCCGCGCTTTTTTATGTTGGCCTGGAGGCGTCAGATCGTATCTTTGACATAAAATGAGAACCTTCCTGCGCGCTGCTTCCTTGATTCTTTTCAAAATGACCCAGTTTGGACTCGTGGTTCTCGGCGGTATGAAGCTGGCGGAGTGGGCGGACTGGCCGCTGAGAGTAGGATGCCAAGGCGGCTTTCTCGTCGGATTTTGCGGTCTTTTGATTCCCCATTACTTCCACCGCCAGTACGTCAATTCTAATGCAAGAAGAACGACCACTCCTCCAACTTAACTGCCGTGATTGTTCATCGCCTTGGAGTGCTCCAGTTTGTCCTGAGGCGTCTTGAACAGTATGGCGATGCTGAAGGTCACGACGGTGCCGAACATGATGCGCCAGGGGAACTCGATGACGGGCACCCAGTCGGCGTGCTTCCAGGTGCTCTTGGAGTTGAAGAGTTTCAGCACGTCGATGTCCAGGCCGCTGAGGTAAGCGACGACGATGAAGCCTGCGAGCATGGCGATGGCGTTGCCAAAATCATTGCCACGCGTGCGGGTGAAGAGGCCGACCATGAACACACCGAGCAGCGAGCCGTAGGTGTAGCCAAAGATGCCGAGGATGATGGGCAGGATGCGCAGGGTGGGATTGTGCGAAGTGACCCAGGCGGTGCCCAGTGCCACGGAGATGAGCAGACCGGCAAAGAGCACGGTGCCAAAGCGGAGCACGCGAACGCGGCCTGCATCGGTCTCGGGCTCGCCGAACCAGCGGAAGTGGAAATCGCGAACGTAGCTGGTGGCCAGGGCGTTGAGCGCGGTGCTGAGAGAACCCATCGCCGTGGCAAGCACACCTGCCAGAACTAGACCGCGAATGCCGCCGGGCATGACGGTGAGAATGAAGTGGGGGAAGACTTTGTTGGCGGAGACGATGCCGGATTCGCTGCGAGGCAGTGTGCCGTCTGGGTTCTGCTGGTAGTAAACCCAGAGCAGGATGCCGATAGCGAGGACGACGAGGGTGATGGGAACGTCGGCCAGGCCGGAGAGGATGGTGGCCATGGCGCTTTGCTTCTTGTTCTTGGCGGTGAGCATGCGCTGCACCATGTCCTGATCCGTGCCGTGAGTGGCGAGAGTCACGAAGGTGGAACCGAGGAATGCGGCCCAGACGGTGTATTCCTGTTCGAGGATGCCTTTGATGTTGCCCCAGACGCCTGCGCCTTCTTTGAAGCCCCAGTCCCAGAAGAGGAGGTCTTTGTCGCCAGTCAGCAGTTTTGTGGCACCTGCCCAGCCGCCGGGAATGTGACCTAACAGATAATTCAAGGAGAAGCCCAAGGCGCAGATAAGCACGATGATCTGAATCACATCCGTCCAGATCACCGCGCGAATGCCGCCGATGGAGGTGTAGAGCGCTGTGGCGAGGGTGACGAATATCAGCGCGCCGCCGGTGAGGAGAAACTCTTTGGTGGGGGAGAGGACTTCGCCGGGATATTGCAGATGCCACAGGAGTACGAGGAGCATGCTGGGAACCCAGAGCCGGGTACCGCTGGCCAGCGTGCGAGTGACGAGGAATACCGCCGAAGTCAGTCGTCGTGTGCGGGGGCCAAAGCGCTGGCCGAGGAATTCATAAATACTTACGACATTGTGCCGGTAGTAGGCCGGAATGAACGCGGCGCTGACGACTACGCGTGCGAGCAGATAACCGACAATGAGCTGGATGTAGGTGAAGTTGCGCAGCGCGTAGCCTTCACCGGGAGCGCCAAAGAATGTGCCTGCGCTGATCTCTGCGGCCAAGATGGACGCCAAGACGGCCCACCAGGCAATCTGTCGGTCGCCGAGGGTGAAGCCTTCGACGCTGCCGCTCTTGCTACGCTGCGACAGACCGATGCCAATGATCAGGGCGAAGTAACCGAGGATGACGATGGCGTCGAGGAGGTAGGGCATGGCGTGTGTGGCGCGAAGTCTCGCTGCAAAGCACCACACGCGTCAAGCCCACAGCCTACGAGGGGTAAAAACTGGCGGTCCGCAGTTCAGCCCCTTCCGCCGTGTATTACCTGGTGACGACGTTGGTCTCCAACTTCGGCAGTGCGCGCACGATGATACGGTCTTCGACCGAGGTGCCGCGTGGCGAGACAATGGTGATTTCTTCATACACCTTGCCGATGTCCTTGTTGGTCAGGGGGGGGTGAATCAGCCTGCGGGTGGCGACGGTGGTGTCGCCCAGAGCTTGGACGGTGACAGCTCCGTTTGGGGTGGGGGTGGCAGAGCGGGCCGTAACCGCGCGGTGTGCGCTGCACTGGGTCAGAAGCAAGGCGGACGTAAGAGAGACCGCGAGGATGAGAGAGGGGTTAAGCATGGTTTTCATAGGTTGTTAGGCGGCTTGGAGTCATCAAGCTGACTGGGGTATTGGATGCTGACACATCCCAGGCGTTCAAAGTTTAGAAGTTCTGCATTTATAATTTTCAGCTCTGAGAGCTCTGCTTGGGCGGATTTTAGTCTTGTCACACTGCTCCGATGTCCGCATTATGCTGTGACGTTCATGCATAAACGGCTCTTATACATAATGGTATTTCATGTTGGCCTGCTGCCATGGTTTGGCGTGCGGGCCCAGCCGCAGAAGGGAAGTGCCGCGCATGAAACGGGGCGGCTGCTGGCGCTGCATCAGCACTACCAAAAGGCTGCTGCTATGTCTGCCCAAGGCAGGCTGGTGGAGGCAGAGGCGGAACTGCGCGAGATCGTGTCCACGTGCCGTGAGGTGTTTGGCAAAGACCATCCCGATACCTTGGTGAGCCGGAGTGATCTGGCCGCCACGCTGGCCGAGGAAGGCAAATATGCTGAGGCGGAAAAAGAAAACCGTGCGGTGCTGGCCATTCGTGAGCAGGTGCTCGGCAGGGAGCATCCTGACACCTTGCTGAGCCGCAATAATCTGGCGGCCACGCTGCAGGAACAGGGGCGACATGCTGAAGCTGTTCGTGAGTACCGTGCTGTGCTGGCTGTTCGGCAGCGTCTTTTGGGGCCTGAGAATTCGGACACTTTGGACAGCCGCAACAACCTAGCCACGGCGCTGAATGACCAAGGTCGGCATGCCGAGGCGGAAAAGGAGCACCGGGCTGTGTTGGCGCTGCGGGAGAGGCTGCTCGGCGCGCAGCATCCCAAGACACTGGCCAGTCGCAACAATCTGGCGGCGGTGCTGCAGGAGCAGGGGAAACCCGCTGAGGCGGAGCAGGAGCACCGCACGGTGCTGGCACTGCGTGAGAAGGTGCTGGGTGCCAAGCATCCGGATGTCTTCCTGAGCTGTTTCAATCTGGCTTTGTGCCTGGAAGCGCAGTCCAAGTACCAGGAGGCGTTGGTTTTCATGCAGCGTGCCCAGGCAGGCTTCAAAAAGAGCCTGGGTGCGGGACATCCGTACACTCGGGCTGCTGCGGAGAGCAGTGTGAGGATCGCGGCAGAGAGCCAAAAGTAAATCTCTGCCAGACAGTCAATTACCCTGCAAAAATTCTCGCGCCATGGCGCGGACTCGTTAACATCGGCCCGCAATGTCCGCTGTCACCTTTGTCAAAGAACTGCGCCACAACTGGAAGACCATCGGAGCGGTGGCACCCTCCAGTGTGGCGTTGGCGGAGCGCATGATGGAGTCTGCGGGTGTGTGGCGGTCGAAGCGCATCCTTGAGCTTGGACCCGGCACGGGGGCTTTTACTGGAGCGATTGCTGATTCCATGCCGCATGATGCCGAGTATGTGGGCATCGAACTCATCGATACCTTTGTCCAGCAACTGCGGCCGCGGTTTCCCAAAATGCGCTTCGAGTGCGCCGGGGCGCAGGAGTTTGATTTCAGCCAGGTGCTGCCTCCCGGTGAAAAATTTGACACCATCGTCAGTGGTCTGCCCTGGACGGCCTTTCCGCGTGGTTTGCAGGAGTCCATTTTGAACAATGTGCTGCCGCATCTTGCTCCAGGGGGCTGCTTTGCCACCTTTGCCTACTGGGGCTTTCACAAGCTGCCGGGTGGTCGGCAGTTTCGTGCGCTGCTGCATGAAATGACGCATGGTGTGGAAACCTCCCGCGTTGTGTGGGGGAATGTGCCGCCCGCTTTTGTCTATCTGGCGCGTAAGAGTTGAGCGGTGCGGGTTTGATGCGAGATTGACTGATTTCAGGATCGACAGCCGCAGGCGCAGCGGCTTTTATCGGCCCATGTTGCGCTCTTTCCTGATTCTCCCATTTCTGGCCGCGCTCAGCTTTGCCGCTGATGCGAAAAAAAAGGCCGATGACGCCATCAAGCCTGGCGTGCGTTCGCCCATCACTTTCAAAGTCTCGCCGCAGGTCTCTGACAATTTTCAGCTCAAGATGCGCATGCATGCGGCGGAAACGCCGCCGCCCTTCAGCATCAGCATGGAGAAGTTCGACATCATTGTTCCCAAGAAGTACAAAAAGGGTGATCCTCATGGCCTTTTCATTTGGGTCAGTCCCGGCGATGCGCCTGCGCTTTCGCCCGAATGGGAGGCGGTGCTGGCAGAGAAGAAACTTATCTTTGTTGGCGCGCACAATTCCGGCAACAAGCGCGATGTCTTCGCGCGGATGCGCATGGCCGTGGATGCGAACGACAACATGCGCGAGCTCTATGACATCGACGACAAGCGTGTCTATGTCTCTGGCTTCTCTGGGGGTGCGCGTGTCGCAAGCATGCTCGGCGTGACGTATGCGGACATGTTCACCGGGGCCATTGCCTTCATGGGGGTGAATTTTTACACAGACATTGTCAGCCTCGACAAAACCGAGGTCTTTGAAGCACGGTACATTCCGCATGAGGAGATCGCTGCGATGGCTAAGGATCAGTGCCGCTATGTACTCGTGACGGGAGAGAAGGATTTTAATCTCAAGAACACCAGCGCCGTGTATGAAAACGGGTTCAAGAAGGAGGGCTTCAAAGCGGTGGAATTCATCAATGTGCCGGGGCAGGCGCATCAGCCGCCGAAATCAGAGTGGCTCAAGAAGGCGATTGAGTTTCTGGATGTGGGAGCGGGGCGGAAACCCTGAGCTTGCGGTGCTACTCAAAGGCAAGGTTGGGCCGGTCTCCCATTCAGACTGGCTTCTCCATCACATAATCATCCATCACAAACCCACTGCCGATGTCGCTGACGATGTCTTCGGTGAAGCGGAAGCCGGCGCGAAGGTAGGAGCGGATGGCGGGGGCGTTGCGTTTGTTGACGCGGAGGCGCACGACCTTGCAGCGCATTTCGCGGGCGCGATCCTCGGTCCAGCGCAGTGTCATAGAGCCAAGGCCGTGGCCGTGCACTTCGGGCAGGAGGTAGAGTTTGTTGATGAAGAGGACGGGCTCAAAGAGGAGCTTCTCGAAGGAGATGTAGCCGACGGGCTTTGGCCCGGCGACCTCGACGAGCGCATACCACACGTCACGCGCCTGTATCTCATGCGCCATGGAGCCGGGCTGATACCAGATGGAGAGCATGTAGCGAATCTGATCCTCACTGATGATGCCGGGATAATAGGCGTGCCAGATTTCATGACCGAGGCGCTGCACCGTCGGGAGCTCGTGGGTGCCAATGCGGCGGATGCGAGCGGTGAGTGGTTCATGACGGGTTTGAATCGTGCTCAAGGCGTGCCGCCATGTGTCTTCATCCCGTGCTGGTGAGAGGCGATGCAGATGGGATGCGATTTGGCTTTGTGTTGGCTCGACGAGTTGCTCTTCGCGGATTTGTTTCTGGTCCGAGGGGAATTCAGACTCGGGCAGGATCAACTGCGCGAGATACCAGCAGGCCCAGGCGCGCCAGGTGCGCAGTTCCTTGTTGGGCTCCACCATGCGCGTGGCTAGGTGCTGCCAGTGACGGCGCGGATTGCCGATGAATTGGCCTTCGACGCGATGCTGCATGATCCACACCAGCGCCATGTAGGGCAGAGGCCATTTCGCGAGGATGGGCTCATCAGCACTCAGCGGCAGTGAAAGAGCGCGGTTGATGATGAGAATGCTTTTGGCTGGAAAGCCTTCACGCCACAAGCTCTGTGCGTAGTGCAGCGCCGTTTCATAAAAGAGCGGTCCGCGTTCGTGATTTAAGGCTTCGATGTCCGTGTGGTCATAGTGCCGGTTCTCTTCCGGCAGCAGCGGGCAGGGGGGATTGATCCACGCGGTGTGTCGCATGATCAGTCAACGCTAACGGACCGGGGCACTTTTGGGCAGAGCAATGAAGCGGCGGCTGTTTCCGGTGTGTCTTTGAGAAAGAATGAAAGCCGTCCGCGACGGTCGCAAACCCACACTTCCTGCGCGCCTGCTTCAAAGTAGAGGCGGCGCTTTTCTTCGATCTCACCGCGTTTGTTTCTGGGAGAAATCACCTCCACGCAGATTTCTGGAGCGCCCTTGAGCGCCACACGTCCGCCGACCTGCACGAGGCGCTTCTTCGACATCCAGGCCACGTCCGCTACCTTGATGCCTTCACTCGTTGAAATGGGGCATTCGACCGATACTTTGCCAGTAGGTGCTTGCTGTTGAAGCAGCAATGCCATGTCGCATTGTCTGCGGCCATGCGAAAACTCGGCATGGCACATCATAATCGGGTTTCCGTAGCGGTCGGTTTCCACCTTACCCGGCCAGTTTCGCACCAGCGGGTCACGTCCGATCTCTTCCCAACGGTCGATATTGAAGACCGTCTGGTTTTTGATCCGAGGGATGGAAAGCAGGGCGCTCATGGCTTCTAGAGTGAGTCTGCCACACTAATCCTGCTGCTTCAACTCCCATCCCTTGGCGCGGCCCAGAGCGCGGTTCCAGCCATGGGTGATGTGGCTGCGCGCAGCGGCTTTCATGGTCGGCTTGAACTTGCGGTCCACCTGCCAGTGTTTGGCGATGTCGGCCAGATTTTTCCAGTAGCCCACGGCAAGTCCCGCAAGGCATGCTGCGCCGAGCGCGGTGGTTTCATTCACTTTGGGGCGAACGACGGGAACGCCGAGAAGATCGCACTGGAGCTGCATGAGGAGGTTGTTCACGCTGGCACCGCCATCGACGCGCAGTTCCTTGAGCTTGATGCCTGCATCGGCCTCCATGGCCTTCAAGATGTCCATGACTTGCAAGGCAATGCCTTCCAGCGCGGCACGCGCGATGTGCGCGGCGGTGGTGCCGCGTGTCATGCCCACGAGTGTACCGCGCGCATAGGCGTCCCAATGGGGTGCCCCGAGACCGGCGAAGGCGGGCACAAGATAGACACCGCCGGTGTCGGGCACGCTCGCGGCGAGAGCTTCGACATCTGCGGACTGGCGGATGATGCCCAGACCGTCGCGCAACCATTGGATCGCCGCGCCGGCGATGAACACACTGCCTTCCAGCGCGTATTCGGTGCGCCCGTTGATGCGCCAGGCCACGGTGGTGAGGAGTTTGTTTTTGGAGGTGATGGGCTTGGAGCCGGTGTTCATCAGCATGAAGCAGCCGGTGCCATAGGTGTTCTTCACCATGCCGGGCTTGGTGCAGATCTGGCCGAAGAGGGCTGACTGCTGATCTCCCGCAATGCCGGCGATGGGAATGGAGCCGCCGAGCAGCGAGGTCGCGCCAAACTCACCGCTTGAGTCCCGCACCTCTGGCAGCATGGAGCGCGGCACGCCGAAGATTTTCAACAGCTCGTCATCCCAGGTGCCTTTGCGGATGTCGTAGAGCATGGTACGCGAGGCATTGCTGACATCGGTGGCATGAACCTTGCCGCCGGTGAGGTTCCACAGTAGCCAGGAGTCGATGGTGCCAAAGGCAAGCTCGCCCTTGGCCGCGCGGGCTTTGGCCCCTTTCACGTTTTGTAGAATCCACTGCACCTTGGTGGCCGAGAAGTAGGCATCCACGACGAGGCCGGTCTTGCGCTGGATGAGCTTGTCGAGCTTCTGTGCGCGCAGCTTGTCGCAGATCGAGGCGGTGCGGCGGTCTTGCCAGACGATGGCGTTGCAGATGGGCTTTCCGGTTTTGCGATCCCATACCACGGTGGTCTCGCGCTGATTGGTGATGCCGATGGCGGCCACGTCAGCAGCCTTCGCGCGCGCCTTGTGCAGCACTTCGGAAGCCACCCCGGCCTGGGTGGCCCAGATTTCCTGCGCAGCATGCTCCACCCAGCCGGGTTTTGGGAAAATTTGCCGGAACTCTTTCTGCGCCGTCGCGACGATGCCGCCGTCGTGGTTGAAGAGAATCGCGCGTGAGCTGGTGGTGCCCTGGTCGAGAGCAAGTATGTATTTCATGGTTATTCGAGATGTTCCCAAGACTGGCGGGCGGAGTCAATGCCTTACAAACTGGCGGCGAAGCTGTAGGTGGCATTTTTCCGCCAGAATGAATACTCTGGGCTGGAAAGCATCCAAACTCACCACCATGCAAACCATCCCTGAAACCGCAGCGCCCGCCGCACCGCGGGCGCGTTCCACCAAGAAAATCGTTCTCATCACCCTCGCCGTCATTCTCGGCTGCGGGGGCATCGCCGCTGCCACCGGCGCATTCTGGGTCAAACAAACCTTCTACCCTTCCGCCATGACGCCTGTGAGCTTGACCGCCACGGAGAAAGCGGAGTTCGACAGTAAGCTGCAAGCGCTAAACAATCCTGCTGCTGTGCCGCCGGACGAGGCGAATCGTACGATCGTTATCAACGAGCGTGAAGTGAACGCTTACCTCGCCCAGCAGCAGCTCGGCGAGAGCGTGCAGGTGAAGTTCGGCGAAGGCAATGTCTCCGCTGCGATCATCCTCACTGCCCCGGAAGATTTTCCGATCGTGCCGAATCAGAAGATCCGCCTGCGCTTTACCTTCGGCACCAGTTTGTCGGCGGAGCACAAGCTGTCGCTGAAACTCGATGACCTGAGCCTCGGCGGTATTTCGCTGCCCAACAGTTGGATCGGAGACATCAAAGGTGTTGATCTTGTGGCTGAAAATGTGGAGTCCGATCCTGCACTGCAGAAGTTCATTGCTGGCATTCAGTCGCTGGAGGTGCATAACGGCACGCTGCGCCTGGTGCTGAACAAGTAACAGATTCAAGAAATCAAAAAGCCGCAGAGGGATCACCTCTGCGGCTTTTCTCGTTTGGAATTATCGGCTCACTTCTTCGCGTCGGCTTCGGCGAGGATCTTCTTGGCCTCCTCAGCGCCTATCTCGCGCACTTGCAGATTGCGCCAGCGGATTTCGCCGCCGTGGGTTTGCAGCATGATTGGGCCTTTGGCGGGCAGGGGTTTGGATTTGTCCCAGTAGTTTTCCATCACGTTGCCATCGACTACGAGTTTGTCGTTCAGCCACACCCAGGTGCGCGCGCCGATCTGGCGAATGCGGAAGCTGTTCCACTCGCCCATGGGCTTGTCCGCCACCACCAGCGGATCTCGTCCGGGAGTGTCTGGCGTGTTGTTGAACAGACCACCAGAGCCGAGGTGCGGTCTGCGTGTTGGTTTGGCCGGATCAAAGATCTGGCTCTTGTCCCAGATCTGCACCTGGGGTGAACCACGCAGGTAGATGCCGCTGTCGGCACCGGCCACAGTTTTGTATTCGATGCGGAATTCGATGTCGCCAAATTCCTCTTCGGTCGTGGCATAGGGGCCGTGGCCGTCGTTGACTAACTCACCGTTCTCGACCTTCCAGTCTTTGGCGAATTCGTCGCGCATCTTCTTGAGAGCTTCGGCTTTCTTTTCGCCTTCGAGTTTGACGACGGAGTGCGGATTCAGGCCGTACCAACCGGTGAGGTCTTTGCCGTTGAAGATGGGGCGGAAGGTGGAGTCTTCAGCCTGGGAGACAAGACAAGCAGCCAGCACAAGGCCGCCGAGAGTGAGTGGATTAAGTTTCATGATCATGAATGGAGAATGCAGGGTGCCTTCACTTCGCCTCCTTGAGCTTGGCGATGAGATATTCGTTGATCGTTTTGTACTTCACATCAGTTGCGCCGGGATAAACAACATCACAGGTCACGCCCTTTTCTTTGCAGTGCTCCTGCAGCTTCACGCCGAAATTCGCCGTGTGCGTTGGGTCCTTCTGCTCCTGACCGATGGCCGGAGGAGAGCCGAACAAGCAATACACGGGAGGATCGTCGGACGACACGAGTGCGTATGGCGAGTATTCATTGATCCAAGGAAGGATGCGTTCCCGTGCCGCCACGAAGTCATCGAAGTTTTTGAACTCACCCGACTTGCTGAAGGCATGGCCGCCGTACTTGCTGTTCGGCGTCCACTCGCGCATCTGCTTGGGATCAAGGGTGGTCTGCGGGCCGTTCACGGCTGCCGTGTAAAGACGGGTGGATTCACGCGCGATGGGATCGCTGCTTTTCGGATCGGCCATGTCGTCGTGGAAAGCCAGCCACAGGCTGCTGCAAGCCCCTGCGGAACCGCCGCTGGCACCGATGCGTGTTTTGTCGATGTTCCACTCCGCCGCCTTGCTGCGCACGGTCTGTAGCGCCAGCGCAGCATCCGACAGCGGACCTTTGACTGGCGGCACCACATCCTGCGACTGCGAAACGTAGCGGTAGTTGATGGAAACAACGGAGATGCCCTCCTTCAGAAAAGGTTCCACGGAGATGCCCTTCTTGTCCCCTCCTTGCCATCCGCCACCATGGATGAAAAACAGCAGGGGTGTCGGCTTGTCCGACTTAGCCTGCCAGAAATCCAGCACGTTCCGCTCAAACGGCCCATATTTGTAGTCCGCCACCGTTGGCGGCGGATTCTTTGGATATTCTTTCTTGGCTGGAGCCTTGGCTGCTGGGGCGGCATCCTTTTTGGCGGGAGCTTCAACTTTACTCGCCGGTGTGTCGGCGGCGAAGGCGATGGAGGTGAGTAAGAGGAGGGAGAGAGCGAGTTTCATGTGAGTAGTTTACAACGCTTGGCGTGAGACCGAATTCGCGACTTTCTCTTTTTTAAGCCACTAATTCCATGAAACGAATAGGCGCACGGCTGTCATTTCTGGATGAAGTCCAAGCTTAAAATAAGTCGCTCCCTCTTTGCCGCGTCCGACATATTCATGCCAGCCATCGGGCAAGTCAGAGCTTTCCGCTTTATCCAAATCTGGAACTTAGGCCAGCCAAGCTTCGACACTCGGACGGGTTCCAGAAAATGTGCTTTTGAACTTTCGCGTCAAAGAGTCGCCAAATGTCTCGATTTTGAAGTCTTTTGCGTCCTTAGGCAATTCAGGCACACCCGTCCATGCGCGCGTCACATCCCACATGTGCTGCTTCATGAATGGGTTTCGGTTGTCCCAGAAATTTGAATTGAAAAGATATCCGAGAAAAAGCGCCACCACAGAGAAGCAAACTCCAGAGATCAGGAGAAGTCTTTTCATCGGGTGTTAAAGTCATGAAGACGCCGAACAACTACTTCTTCAGCGTCTCGATCAAAAACTCCGCAATGCTCTTATGCTTCACCTCCGGGGCACCGGGATAAACGAGTTCGCATTCGGTGCCGATTTCGCGGCAGTGTTCCTGGAGTTTGACGCCGTAGTTGGAAGTATGGGTGGGGTCTTTTTGTTCTTGGCCGATGGCGGGTGCGCTGCCGTAGAAAAGGTAAACGGGTGGGTCGTCCTTGGTGACGAGTTCGTAGGGTGAGTACATTTTAATCCACTTCAGGACGGATTCGCGCTTTTCCAAAAACTCGGCGAAGCGGGTATCGCGAGTCTTGCGTTCATTCGGGTCCATGAAGCCGAAGGCGTGGCCGCCGTAGCGGCTGTTGGGGGTCCATTCCTTGAGTTGCTTGGGATCGAGCGAGGTCTGAGCACCACTCACTGCTGCGCACCAGAGGCGCGTGGATTCACGGGCAATGGGGTCGCTGCTCTTGGGATCGGCCATGTCATCATGGAAGGCGAGGTAGAGACTGGAGCAGGCCCCGGCGGAGCCACCGCTGGCACCAATGCGCTGCTTGTCGATGTTCCATTCCAACGCCCGGCTGCGCACGAACTGCAAGGCGCGCGCGGCATCCTCCAACGGCCACTGTACCGGGGGCATGACGCCTGCAAGCTGTGCTTGCCAGGAGTAGCGGTAGTTGATCGAAACGACGGAGATGCCGGCCTTGAGACAGGCTTCAAGCTCACCGACACCGGATTTATCCCCCGCGACCCAGCCGCCGCCGTGGATGAAGAAGAGCAGGGGAGTGGGCTTGGGCGAATCGGCTTTGTAGAAATCGAGAACCTGGCGCTCATGGGTGCCGTAAGGAACATTTGCGACGGTGGGTGCGCGTTTCGGTGCTGGAGCGGGATTGACGGCGGGAGCAGGAGCAGGTGTCTGTGCGTGCAGAGATACTGCGAGCAACAGGAGGAGGATGGTTGGCGATTTCATGGACGAAAGTTAGGTTCAAACGTCCGCAAAGAGAGGCTTTCTTCCAACGAATGTCGGATGCGTAGCTGCGTTCGCCAGAACGTGGAGATCAGGTGTTTGCGAAGCCGCCATTCTCTGGCGAGACTGGCTACAATCCTGAGCGCGAAGCAATGAGACGCCAGTAGCGTTTCCAGAAATCGGGATGCCAGAGTTTTAGTTCGAGATAGCCAGGAATGATGGCACCTGTATAGGGCCACTGGAAGGCTTCTTGCACCAAGTTGGCACGAACTGGATTTTGAGTGATGTACGTTACCAGCGTCTCAAAGGCGTATCGGTCACTTTCAGCGGGTCGCAGAACGTGGTCGTAGGCCTGTGCTTGCCATTGGTTTTTTGTAACGGCCAGCAGTTGATTCGTGTGTTTACGCAGGAATTTGACGAAGCGCCTTTGATCCGCTGATTTGGTACAACCAACAACGAGCAGATGAACGTGATCAGGCATGAGGCAATGTACGGGACACGCGACGTCATATCGGGCGCAACCATGCAGCAGCAACCAACGAAAGCGTGTACAAAATGCAGCATCTAGCCAGCCGACTGCACGCTGATCGACAGTGAATGTCCAATGAACGATGGCGCGTCCACAATAGGCACCCTGCGTCAGTCGCGGAAGGTGGTCGTGCGCCTCGTATATTTCGGGGGACATGGCCTCAGAATGCCGCAACGTTCAGGCATTTGGCAAGAGTGAATCCAGGAGGTTTCACGAAAGCCATCCACGTTCTGGCGAACGTAGCCACGGTCCGTAGCTGCCTTCGCCAGAAGGCGGAAGTGCACTGCCAGCACCATGTGATCTGCGCGGCCTCTCTCCATTCTCTGGCGAGAATGGCTACTTGGTAACACGAGGCTCAAGCCAGTGCTTGCGTGATCACGCGCCGATCTTCCACGCCGGTGAGGCGTTGATTCAATCCCTGGTAGGGATAGCTGAGGCGTGAGTGGTCGATGCCCATCAGGTGCAGAATGGTCGCGTGGAGATCGCTGACATGGCAGCGGTCTTCGACGGCTTTGAAGCCAAGCTCGTCTGTAGCGCCGATGGCTTGACCGCCTTTGACGCCGGCTCCTGCCAGCCACATGGAGAAGCCATGCCAGTCGTGATCGCGGCCGGGTTTGCCCACGCCTTCGCTTGTCGGGGTACGACCAAATTCACCGCCCCAGACGAGGAGCGTTTCTTCCCACAGGCCGGTGCGTTTTAGATCGGCAATCAGCGCGGCGATGGGTTGGTCGGTTTCACCCGCATGGAGCATGTGGTTGGTGATGCAGTCGTTGTGACCGTCCCAGGTGTCCTCGATGTGACCGCCGCCGGAGTAGAGCTGGATGAAGCGCACGCCTTTTTCGATGAGCTTGCGGGTGATGAGGCACTTGCGGCCAAAGTCTGCCGTGCGCTTGTTGTTGAGGCCGTACATCTCACGCGTGGCGGCGTCTTCGCTGTCGAGATCGACCACGCTCATCGCCTCCGTCTGCATGCGGTAAGCCAGCTCGTAGGATTCAATGCGCGCCATCAGTTCCGTTTCCTCGGGATGCCGCTTGAGATGTTCTTCGTTTAAGGACTTGAGTAGATCAAGGCTGCGGCGCTGGGTGCGGTCGCTTATGCCTTCCGGTGTGGCGAGATCCAGCAGGGGTGAGCCGCCGCTGCGGAACAAGGTGCCCTG
>Ga0214188_100149_pt1 | contig 19194 bp, 22 predicted proteins | sample TroBogEpilimnion_5_FD_153026 | JGI IMG/M metagenome (GOLD analysis project Ga0214188, IMG submission 153026) | Freshwater microbial communities from Trout Bog Lake, WI - 01JUL2008 epilimnion | ecosystem: Environmental > Aquatic > Freshwater > Lake > Epilimnion/Euphotic zone | place: Trout Bog...
ACAGGTTCATCGCCTACATACATGGTTCCTTGATCTGGTTTTTCTTTTGAGATATTGAAAGGATTGGAAATAGTTGTAGGTTCAGAGATTATTGCCTTTGGAGTTCGGCGTCCGATGACGTAAAATGACACACCGCCAACAATCAACAATCCAATGACTGCAATGCCGCTCACGGCTCCTACAACTGGACCTACAATTGATGAATTATCTGGGACTACTGCAGCAGCTAAAGGAACGTAATTTTTACTTTGACTCACAGAGTACGAAGGAGTTATTGTGCCGGTAAATGAGATGGATGTAGTAGAAGTTCCGCTGGAAGAAGCTCCTGAACTCAAAGAAGCGGTTCGGGTTCCCGTTATGGTGCCAGTGCGAGTTGAAGTGTAAGATATAGAGGCAGTTCTAGTTCCCGTATTTGTATCTGTAGGTGTGCCAGAGGACGTAAGTGTTCGAGTAAGAGTGGCAGTATTTGTCCCAGACAAAGAAGCAGGGCGAGTTCCTGTTGCGGTTCCTGAGGAAGTAGCAACTGCCGACCGAGTAGCGGTACCGGTAGAAGTAACACTAAGAACGGCAGACCTGCTGCGAGTGTCAGTGGAAGATCCAGTAGAAGTAAGAGTGCGAGTAGCGGTGTCAGTAGGAGACAAAGTATTAGCGACCGAACGAGTAGATGTTCCAGTAGCAGTAGGTAAGGTACGGCTCCGCGTAGCAGTTCCTGTAGTTGTAGAACTTACAGAAGCCGCGGCTCTTGATCTTGTAGCCGTTCCGGTAGAAGTTCCTGTAGCAGTTGAAGTCCCAGAGGCGGCTGCTCGCGATCTAGTCGTTGTTCCAGTAAGAGTTCTAGATATAGTAGAACTACCGGTGCCAGTAGAAGTCCCAGATATGCTAGCTCCTGCTCTACTTCTTGTTGCCGTATTTGTGTCCGTAGGTGTTCCTGTTCCTGAAACCGAAGGTGCCGCTCTTGACCTTGTTGCTGTAAGACTCCCTGTTCCAGTAGCTGTTGGTGTTGGTAAAGCTCTTGATCTTGTAGCGGTATCTGTTGGTGTTATTGTAGAACTTACAGAAGCAGCGGCTCTTGAGCGTGTAGCAGTTCCAGAATACGTTCCTGTTCCAGTAGTAGTTCTAGTCCGAGTAAGAGTACCAGTCCCGGTAGATGTTGATGTTGGTAAGGCACGACTCCGTGTAGCTGTTCCTGTAGATGTTCCAGTTGATGTTGCGGTTGGTAAAGCATGACTCCGTGTAACGGTATCAGTAGGCGAAGCAGAAATTCCGCGAGAACGGGTTATCGTCCCCGTACTCGTAGAAGTCAATGTTTGCGAGTTTCCTAAACTCAATAAATAAACCAAAATGACAAGTAATCTCATTTTCTTTAAGTAAGGAAATTCCGTGTAATTGGTATTATGTGTATAATGTAAATGAACTATCTGAAACCGTAATAATACCATTAGGACCGGATGCAGTTACAGTTACAATGTATGAAGCACTTGTACTTGTATCAAGAGCAAGAGGTGTTGATATTGTAAGATATGTATAGTCTGGATAACTACCAATTACAGCATTAAATGTATCACTAGAAATTGTAACATTATCGTGTGTAACTCTTGAGTTTTGAAATTTTATTACATATAACGAATATATTGGTTGAGAATTAAGACCAATAGAATAAACAGTTTGTCCGTCAACATCTTCGTTTGTAATATAACTTATCGTAACAGGATAATTGGTAGAAAGCGTAGTAATATTGATTAGGGAACTTATTAGTGTCGCAAATGTATTTGTATGGTCGTACGCGAATTCGTATAAAGTATAACTTGTGTTTGGTTGAAGATTAGATATATCGGCTGGATTAGTTGTTAGCTGTTGTGTAGGTACTTTATTGCCAAACGCTAGATAGTAAGTGTCGTAAACATTATCTTGGGAATAACTGATATTTACCAATGTTTGATAGATAATAGGATTAGAACTTTGAAAACTGTCTATGTATGTTTTCATTTTATATGAAACAATACTGCTGTCTGGAAAATTACCGTTTACGCCACGATTAAGCATATTAACTTGATAAGTATTTCCAGAAGTTAATCCAGTTATAGTAATTGATGATCCAGAAGTTGAAAATTCTTGATCACTTCCGTTTACGCTAGCAACGTATAAATGTGGATTAGAATTATTAGAAAAATATACTGTAATTGAAGTACCCGTACTTGAATAATACAAAAAATCTGGTTGTGGCATAGATGTATAATATAAGAATGTGTTGCTTTGTATCAATTTATTGGGATATACGTCAGTCTTGTAATAAGATACAAATACCGAATATCCAGTAGCAATCGTTAACCCTGTAATAATAGCAGGAGATTGCGATACTACTATACTTGAACTATTAAATGTTACAGTATAATTTCTATTTTCATCAGGTATAGCTGTAAAAAATACACTAGCCGATGTAGAATTAATTGGAACGATACTATTTAAAGTTATACTAGGAACAAAACAAACAGGAATCATCCGTTTACTTACTGGGTCATACCGTTCTCTGATTTTCAAAATCTTAGATTTATCAATACTTTTAACTGTTCTTACAGGACAGTAAGACATAGACGTTCCAGTGAAAGCGGGTTTTCCGATAGGCAGCATTACTTTTTAATTACAGATAAAGGTTTTGGAGGATTCACATTGAAAGGTCGGTATGGTTTAACTAAACCTTTGTTTTTATACACTAAAGGAATCTTACGAGCTGCCGGCATTTTCTTTATAATAGTCGGCATAAGAAGTTACGGCAGGAGCAGAAGCAGTAGCTTCTTCTGCAGTTTGTCCTACAACTGGAGCCACATACTTGTTAAATAATTTATTACCAATAATTCTTGAAGCTTGGTCGTCGGTTAGTTCTCCGCTTTCTACTTGGCGACGTAGTTTCAGCATTTCAAAGAAAGTTCCGTCCAATTTTCCTTCTATATGCATTTCAAAGATAGTAGGAAACTGGTTATATAATAACTGGTTTTCAGCAACAACTTTTTCTCGAAAAGAGGTTGGATTGGTTACACGCAGACCTTTATGTTTACGCATACTGTAATCCATATCTCTTACCAATGCTTGAATTTGAATTGAATTCAATGACGCCATTTTATTCTTATTTCTGCGTCATATATTAATATGAATTTCACAACGGACGCCAATGGGAGAATGGTAGCAACTACCGTTCCCAAAGCTACTCCTCCTCCAATCCAGAAAATCACTGGAAGTATAGCTCAAGCAGCCGCTCAAAAAACTACAACTGATGCGGCAAATGCTGCTGCTGCGGCTAAAGCTCTCGGAGCAGGACAAAAAGGAGCAGGAAGACGTAGAAAGTATACAGGCGGAGCAGAACAAAACGTGACACCTCCTCCCTTACCTACAGCTAATTCTGTTGCTGGTGCGAATGCAGGTGATGTTTTGAAGAAGTTGGTGGACGCACATACGCAAATAAAGGCATCTTCAACATACGATTCTCTGGCTAAGGCTCCTCCGATCAAAGTAGGTGGATTTCGTTTGATTGGAGCAGAAGATTTATACCCAGGAAGCGGTACACAGACAGATACAAAACGTAGACGTAAGACAAAGAAAAAGAATGGACGCCATCACAAAAGGACTCATCGCAGGAAGCGCAGCAAGTCTCGTGCTGTACGTCGCAGGAGCCGTCGCGCTGTTTAGTGGAATGTGGGAATCGTTAAGCACTCCTTACAATGTATACGTTTGGCTTGTTGTTCTTACTGGGCTAGCAATAGCTCAGGCAGTATTGTCGGCGTTCGTGATACTTGAGCTTGTGGAAGCACCAAAGCAAACAAACGCAATAGTTGTGTGATGAATTCAGTTGTCTCTTCGTGTTCGGTAATTCCAGTCAAAATGATTTTTCCAGTTCTGAATACTTTTGCAGTCCAATTTTTAGGACCGATGTGGATTTTTACACCAGGATAAACATCGGGATCATAAGCAGAAGTAATGTTTTCGTCTCCTAAATTACGAATATTGTTATACAAAGCTTCTCGTGGAACTGTTTGGTTTGATGATAATTTGGTAGTGTAATTCATAAGCACGACTCTTCTGCGTAAGATTTCATACATTTCAGGACAGTCAATAATTGAGTGACGGCATCGGTTCCAAAGAACGTTCAATAATAAATCAATTGACGCTGTGGCATAAGATTCATGAAGAATACCGGTTAAATGAAAGACACCATTTTGGAATATTTTGATCGTGATTTCTTTTTCGGGTAAGGTCCCATCACCATTATTGAGAACAACGATGGTGATAGAATTATGGCAAAACCCGGTAGTGCTAGTAGGAAGAGCGTCTTTTTTCACTCGTCGTTTAATTTTGTCTCGTTTACTTTCTCCGCGCTTTGCTACTCCTCGTTTTTCTACTTTGATGATAGAACCTTCAAGAGGTAAATCGGACATTATAACATCAGTGTTAAATTTAAGGTTGGTGTTGTAAAGCACAACCATCGTTGAGAGTATTGGGGGATCCATACTGATTTAAAGGCGATTTTGTGTAAACTATTTCAGTTCCGTTTTTCCAGGAGAACGGTATGCTGTCTACGTATTTGCAAACAAACCCGACGTTGAACTTCCGGAACAGTTTCCTTAATTGAACTTGGTGGGGTCCTTCAAGCATCCATCCGGGTTCCAAGTAACCCAGAAACACATAACAGTCAGAATGATGGTCTACAATTGCCAATCCTTCTTCTGCTAATTTTGAAGCAGGAACCGTAGATAAATCTAAAAATGTTGACTTGCCATACGTTTCTTTGAAAAAAGACTTGAACGTATGGAAATCCTGGATATCGGTGCACACATACAACATTACTTAACTAACTTGAAGAACCCTTAAATTAAAAAGCTCGTGGAGTAATAGGATCGTTAATTTTCAAGTGAGCAGGAGTATTAGCAGGAATTTGGTATTTTGTAGGAACAGGTTTCATGGTGGTAGTCTTGACGTTAGTGTCTTTCTTAGTAATTTGTAAGTTTTGTGGACGAGCAAGTGCAGCACCAGCTTTGTAATGTGGATTTCCGCCGAGAGCACCAAGGTCTTTTCCAGGCGCCAAGTCTCCCTTGAGAGCGTATTGACCTCCAGCTTGAGATGGACGTGGACTGTATAACATATGAGGATTTTCGGCAACATAACTGTGATTCGCAGCACGAGTCGTACATAAGGCAGGATCTCCTTGGTTACGAATAGTGTTGTCTACGAAAATTCTAGGACCCAAAGTATTAGGGTCGTGTTGTTGTCCAAGAGCAACTTTACATCCTTGGGTTTGGCGTATAAAGTCCGAAGAGGTTTGTGGAGGAGCAGGAGGATTCGTAATAGCGTTACATTGAGCTGTTCCCATAAATGTAGGGTTCACTATAATACCGCGTTGGTAAGCGGCATCTGTTCTAATTGCTTGAGAACCTACATAAGCAGTGAACGCAGAAGCAGGACCAGGTCTGCCGGTGTTTTTCAAGTTCGAGGTTGTTGGATGGTTCAGACCTCCGTAGGACATATCACTGGATTGAAGCGTTGTGCCGTAAGCGCCTCCAGCAGTAGAAAAATCCTGCGACGCAACCATTCTCACTTTTTGAGTGAACATGGAAGCGTCTGTAGGTTTCTTGGTATTTAAAATAGTTGGCTCCGATGCTAATTTGCTACGGAGATAGACCGAATAGGACATTTGTCTTTACAACCCATTTTATTATAACAAATCCACGTGTGTCAATATTTTTGTGCGACAACACATTTTCTTGACTTTGAGTTCGTCTAGAGCTTTACCTTCTGCTGTTTTTGTTGTCGTTGGAGTCAAATATTCCATCTCAGTCACGCCACGCCCTTCTTTCTTCCGGTATTCTTCTACTAACTCAAGGTAACGAAGGTAACGAGAAGCAAGCCAGGGATTATTGCAAGTCCAGCAACGAATTGGGATTAACATCTTTGTTATTCATTATCTCAGAATCTGTATATTCGTTTTTATCATAGAAGAATAAGGATGTTAAGTGATTCTACTTCGGCAATTGTTGTCGTGGGCATTTTGCTCGTAGTGATTTCATACAGAAGTTTTTCGTATACTTTACTTGAACTGCTTATGCAGTTAACACGTCCGGGAGCAACAGTATTGCTCCTCTCGGTCGTTGGATATTTATTGTATAAAAATTACTTGTACACCGGACTCGCCTTGGCCGTTGTGGCAGTATACTTATTGAAAGATTTATGGTCCAAGTACCCTCAATCGGACGCTCGTCGTTTATACAACGAACAAGCTCTCGACCAAAAAAGATTTGACCCCAGATACAGCGTAGATTTACAATGGGCGAACAAATCGGCTACCCACGACAAGCCAGCTCTTTACTTCCAAACTGGCGATCCTAAGTTATTAGTATTTCCACCAAGCGAAGAAGTCTTACATGAATTATGCGGATAATCACCAACGAATCTTTAGTTCAGAAACACTCCAGAATTCAGATTTAGGAGGTTGGCCTTCAACAGCAGGCAAACGTCTATGAATAATGAAAGGCAGAACACCTTCTTCTACTTCTCTCTGAGCGACGTTAAACACGAAAGCAGGGTCAGAAGTGAGGATTCCTTCAAGTGAAATCAGAGGACGAGCTCCGTCAGCTAATTGTTGGGCGCGAGAACCAACTAAACGCGTGTATTCGTATTTAGTGAAGTACGGTTCAGTGACTCGGTCTTCTTTTGAGGTATCAACTATCGTTTGTCTTTCAACAGGCACGACTTCAGAGTGGATAGCAAGGCATTGATCTCGTAGTTCTTCCATTGTTGTTGTCTATGTCTATTTTATTTAGATACTTTACGTTTTTGAGTAACAAATTTTGGTTTTTTACCAAGACATGAAAAACGCTTGATTGTGCGTCCACGATTATGAAGCATGGATTTCACACAAATAGCGATAGCTGCGGATTCAGTGTTTTTGCCCTTCAGTTTCTTCTGGACGGCTTTAATGCACTGGCAGAACTTACGACCTCGAGTTGTCATTATTATGTAGCGCGAGAAGCTTGTTGCCACATGAGTCCACAGTTGATACATTGGTACGCCCACACCAAGTTTTTCACGTCTATTTTCATACCTCGCACGTCCCATGGTGCCCCCGCTTTAGAGGGACACTCGGAGTTAGAACAGGCAATGTTCGTGAATCTTGGAAGAGCTGCGTCGTACTTGATATAAGGATTCAAGCTGAGTTTTGTGACTTTATCTTCACGTAAGTTGTGTTCGTAGACAGGTTTGCCTCGGTCAATTGCTTTAGATTCACCGCACTCGTCGCAGACAATTTCGGCTGTTTTCTCGCCATCAACGACCGTTTCCCTGAACGTAATTAATAAACGTTTGCATACGGAGCAGAATTTATCCATCTTTCTTACCTTATCTTATCCAGAACGTATTAAATTCATTTTTAACGGCGTTCGTTCAAAACGGATGTTTTGCCAAAAAGTTATCTTGCCTCAACACACGCAATGACAGAATTATTAACATTACGTAATTTTCTAGAAAATCATAAATCTGACGGAACATGGACTCATACTTCCCTCGCAGGAGGTAAATACTTCATTGGCGAAGATGAAATGGATACATTTTACAGACTTTATACGGAAAGTATGGCTGATGGAGAAAAACAGTATCTCGTTGAAAAAACTACGGATGTTGGACCGCTTCGCATAGATTTTGATTTCATTTACGATAAAGATAAATGCGAACATAAACATCTTCATACAAGAGACCAAGTATGTAACTTTGTCAAAGCGTATATGGCAGAAATCAAAAAGTACGTAGAAGTTCCGGAAGACGTTAAGTTGTATATCATGGAAAAACGAAAGCCTACTTTGGACGTCAAGAAAGGTAAATTGAAATCAGGTATTCATATTGTGGTTCCAGATGTGTGTACTCGTAAGTTCGTAGAACAACGCGTAAGACGAGCTTTGTTGAATAACATGGACGAATACTTCAATGGACTTCCTTTACATGAACCTTGGTCTAAGGTATACGATGAAGCAGTCGTAAATCGCAGCGTTCCATGGACGCTGTACGGGTCTCGTAAAACCGATCCAAATTCCTTGCCATACACGGTTGCGTATATCATCAATTACGACACAAATGACAATACAACAATCAACGATGACCGATTGAAAGAAACTTCAAGTCTAATGCGTCTTCTTTCTTTAAGAAGAGACGATTCAAATGAAACAAAACTTACTGACGAAGGTCAGAAGATTTATGAATCTCTCGACAAAAACAAGGAAGTTCGTATTTCTGGTGGAAGTGCAGTTGCCCCAAGCAGAGGAAGACCGGCACAAAGAGGAGACAAGGGAAGTTCACGCGGGTCTTCTCCAACTAATCGTCCAATTCTTCAACCTTTGGATCCTGATCGCGAACAGTACTTGAAAAATCATACGATGAACTTGAAAGAGTCGCGATTCAACGATTACAACGAATGGGTCCAAGTCGCGATTTGTTTGAAGAACATTCATCCAGATTTATTGGACGTGTTCCTTGAATTCAGTCAGCAAATTGGACCAAATTACAACGAAGACGACTGTATCGCAAAATGGAACTCTTTGAGTTTCAGAAATGACGGTGATCGTTTGGGTGAAGGAACATTACGTTTCTGGTCTCGCGAAGATAATCGTGAAGGATACGACATAGTTGAAGAAGGAAACGTAGACCGACTCGTGTTATCTGCTTGTTCTGGAACAGAACACGACGTAGCCGCAGTTATTTATGCCATGTTTCGCGATCAATATAAATGTGTGGATTTCGGCAAGAATATCTGGTTTCGTTGGTGCGGTCATGTTTGGAGAGAAACAGATAAGGGTGTAGATTTACAACTCAAGTTATCAAGACAAATCGCTAAAGAGTTCCGTAAACGTCACTTGAATGTCGCGAACCAAATGAGCGAACGAAACTTGACTGATTGCGCAAGCCCAGAAGGAAAGAAAGATTGTGGGGCTTGTGAATACTGTCAGCTTGAGAAGCAAAGTAATGACTACAACGGAATTTACATGAAACTGAAGACGGTGAAGTTCAAGGACAATGTCATGAAAGAGTGTCGCGAGTTCTTCTTTGACGAAGAGTTCACGAAGAAGGTGGACGCAAACAAGGAACTTATTGCCTTCAACAACGGAGTTCTTGATTTAACGACATTTGAGTTTCGTGAAGGCAAGCCTGAAGATTACATTTCGTTCTCTACTGGAATAGATTACGATCCCGAAAAGAAGTATTACGATTACGATACTTGGCCTGCGTTAGATAGATTTATTTGTAGCGTTATTCGTGATCCGGTAGTGAGAGACTATTTCATGAAACATTTGGCAACGAATTTGATGGGTGGAAACACCGCACAAAAGTTCCATATTCTCACGGGATCTGGTTCTAACGGTAAATCTATGATTCTCAATTTGACGGCTACAGCTCTTGGTGATTACGCATGTACGGTTCCTATCTCGTTGTTTACGCAAAAACGTAAGGGATCGGGAAACGCAGCTCCGGAAGTTATCCGATTGAAAGGCCGAAGATTTGTGACTATGCAGGAACCAGATGAATCTATCGCGCTCAATACTGGATTGATGAAAGAAATCACTTCAGGCGAAAAGATGTATGCTCGTGACTTGTTCAAGTCAGGCACAGAATTTGAAGTCCAAGCGAAGTTTCATTTGGCATGTAACGACAAGCCGGTGATTAATACTACGGACGGAGGTACATGGCGCAGATTGGTCGTTATTGAATTTACTTCGAAGTTTGTTCCAAATCCAAAGGCAGATTACGAATTACCAATTGACGAAAGCATTCAGTTTGCGGTTGTATCAAAAGAATGGGCGACTCCTTTCTTGAACTATTTGGTACATATTCTGAGCGAAGGAAAAGGATTACGTAAACTTCCTGCTCCAGAAAAGGTTATGCAGTACACCACGGAATACCGTAACGATAATGACGGAATTGCGAGATTTATGACTGAAAAGTTGAGCGCCACAACTACGACTGCTGAAGGAGAAGAAATTGAACCTGTTGATAAAACCACATTGAAATCTGCGTTCGCAAGATGGAAGATAGAGAACGATTTGAGAAGTTTGAAGGTTCAAGATATGGAAAAGCGGGTAGAAGCGGCATACGGTAAATACCCCAGAAGAGGCGGATGGACGACATTCAAAATTGAAAATTAATGTTTGCGGTGACGACGACGTTTTGTAGAACGGCGTTTACCTGCCTTTTTAGTTGAGCGACGTTTGATACGACGACCTCCAGTAACAGTATGTCCTGGAGTTTCAGGAGCAGTTCCTAAAGCAGCCGGAGCCTTGGCCGTAGCTACAGCGGGAAGTGAAGTTTGAGCGGCAGCGTTTGTTCCACTCAACGTGGTCTTGACTTTGTCAACACCTGACTTTACAGTATCTGCTAACTTGTTCAATAAGTCCATTCTTTGTTAAACGCAAAGAATTTAACGACGTCCACCGGCGATTGGCGAGTATGCGCGGATGTATGGGAGAGTGGCGTATACAACGAAGATGGCAATAGCTAATTGAAGTGTGGCACCAATTGCGTCACCGACATCGAGTTTGACAGGACCGACTTGGATAACGATCTTGTCTAAACTTTGTTGAGCGCCTGGGATAGCTCCGGCAATAACAGGAGCTATCAAGTCACGAGTAATAGCACTGAAAAATTGGGTTAAAGCTCCACCCAAGAAGATTGCGACTGCGAAAGTCATGATAGTCATATCGGAGGCCATTTTAGTTTTATGTTAGAATTCTTTTTCTGCCTATGAGTAGTGAGGATGGGTATAGATACTCGTTTTTGGGGACCAAGTGCATGGCAATTATTTCATTTAATTGCGTTCAAATCGCGTAACCCTCAAGCAGTTTTACTTGAAATGAAAGAGATGTTGCCATGTAAATTTTGCCGCGCATCCACGAAAGAGTTTACTTACGACCACCCCTTGAAGGGAGACGCAGGAAAGTGGCTTTATGAAATCCACAATATGGTGAACAATAAATTGAGAACGCAGTGCGCAGAAAATCCAGAAGTTGTGAACCCTGGTCCTGACCCAAAATTTGAAGAAGTAAAAAACTTCTATGCTTCCTTGAAACCAACAGCGGTTCCGGGACGCGATTTTTTGTTTTCTATTGCGTCTAATTACCCTGACAAACCTGAAGAGGAAGATATGTCACGACACCGTCAGTTCATGGAAAAGTTATGTGAAGTGTACCCTTTTGAAAATTTACGTAAGGTCTTCAAATCTTACATGGAAAAAAACACTCCTATCCCGTTACAGAACCGCAGAGTGTATATGAAATGGATGTACGGATTACTCAAGATGTTATCTCGAGAAGCAAGAAGTGAGTTGCCTACCTATCGTGGATATATTGCAAGAGTTCAATATTACACTTCAGGTTGTGAGAAGAAGACTTACAGAGGCATTACGTGCCGAACAATGAAAAACGGAGTCCGAACGAAGGCCAGAGACAGCAGAAAGACGCAAAGGGTTTCCCATTCGCCTCTTCTCCATTAACTGTTCTATGTGACGAACATGTTTCTGTGAGAATTCTCTCTTTCCCTTTTCTTTAGCTGACTTGTGTTGTTGCTTACGAGTCTGCGGAGGATCCATTTCAAGCTTGTGTTCAAACCAATTACATAAAAAGATTCCGTTTTATAAAATGGAACTTTGGTACTCGGTGGTTATAGGTACAGTCATCTTTTCCTATATCCAACTCTTCAACTACAACGCAAAACAGTATTTACAATCTAAAGATTAAAACGTTTCTTGAAGTCTGCAATACTTGCTTTTAAAGTGGGTTTGTTCCACAATATCCATTTAGATAAAGCGCCTGGAGTATCAGGTTTATTCCAGTGTTCTCCCATTCCTGAATGACGATTCAGGTAACGTTGTTTTCGGGTCACGTTCTTGTGTTTGGTGAAATCAGACATATCAACCCATTTTCCATTTACATTTTTCCTTGCTCCAAATGGAACTACTTTCTCATTTCCATTTGGGTATACAAATTTAGCATCCCATTTCTTATTCGGAAGATGAGATTTCACTATTGAGCGTAGTTTTATCTTTCTTGTTTTCATATTCCTTATGTATATTTCTAGAAAAATGATTAGTTTTATTTTGTAATGTGTAACGACCTCCACACTCGCATTCTATAATAGTAGAACATCTCTTTTTAACGTAATCTTTATGAGATTGTCTTTCTTTATTTTTTTGGAGATACTCCGGATGTCTCTGTCTATGTAATCTGCTTTTATTTTTATTATTTTCTAATATTTCTTGACATGTTCGTATAGGTCTTTGTTTATTACATAATGGTTTAAATGTTTGTATGTATTCTTTTTCTATTGTTAATAGTTCTTTCTTAGCAATATTTTCATATTCTTTTAAAATTTCAAATCTAAAACATTCCCATCCTCCATTATCAGTTATATAACCATATAGTTGTGGTTGTCTTCCGCTTTTTGTTGTACTTGGACGAGTATGACCTCCTTTTCTCAAACAAAAGTATTTTCCAGTGGTAGATCCAATATATATTTTTTCATCATTATTCTTTGAAATAATCATATAAACCCATGAAGGCATTTTGTTAGTTATACTGATTATATATTTAAATTTGTTTTTAACTTCATTATTCTTTCGTTTGAAAATTCAAATGGACGAATGGTACAAAGCTGTTCGGGTTTTAAGAGAAGAGAGCGACAACGGAGCTTTAGTAAAGAACTTCTGTCACGATATATTTTTTCAGTTGAAACATCTGAAAGTCAAGGACAAAAAGAAGTTTTTGCAACGTCTCGGCCCCGAATTTGAAGGATGGACGATATCGCTGGAAGAAAAGTATCCTAAGGAACTCGTGAGAGAAATCTTGAATGACGACGAATTTTGGACGTTGACGGTAAAAATGGCCCGTGGTTAAAAATGGAACAATATAAAGACAATACTCGTTAACTATAAGAATGGGAGACGTCATCATAGGTGTTCAATTCGGCATAGCCAACCCAGAGGAAATTGCAAAACGAAGTGTAGTTCAAGTCACTACCGACAAAACGTATCAGGCTGAGAAGCCTGTGCCTAACGGTGTGTTTGACGCAAGATTCGGAGTTATCGAAAACGGTAAAGTATGTCCGACATGTAAACAAACCAATATTTTATGTCCCGGTCACTTCGGTCACATCCAGTTATCTAGACCTGTGTATTTATACCAATTCATTGATCCGTTAATTAAAGTCCTTCAATTAGTATGTCACAATTGTTCTATCCCTTACCTTCCTGAAACCGAACTAGAAGCTGTAGCATCAAGACTCAGTGGACTCGCAAGATTCAATGAAGTTCATAAACTCACAGCCGAACACACAAAACGTGATTTGAAAGTTTCCGGATGCGCTCATTGTGGAACTCCTGCGATATACAAGGTCATGCGAGAAGAAGGAACTGTATTGAAACTCCAAGCAAAAACATTTGACGAAGAAACTGAACCTATTCCCTTACAACCTGAAATGGTATTGAGAACCTTACAGCGTATCACGGATAAACATGTTGAAGCTATAGGTTTGAATCCTAAATTCAGTCGTCCAGACTGGATGGTGTGTACTGTATTGGCTGTTCCTCCTTTAACTGTTCGTCCTTCGGTTATCATGGACGACAACCAGCGCATGGAAGATGACTTGACGCATATCTTGATTGATATTGTCCGAAACAACCAGCGATTACAGGCCAGTATTGACAAGGGTGACGGAGCGGATACCATCGACAAACACACGCAATTACTTCAGTATTATGTGGCTACGTATGTAGACAACGATATCAAGGGAATTACTCCGGCCGCTCAGCGTTCAGGCCGACCTTTGAGAACATTGAAGTCACGCTTAGGTGGAAAACAGGGCCGTGTGAGAGGAAACTTGATGGGTAAGCGAGTAGATTTCTCTGCTCGTTCGGTTATTACTCCGGATGCCAATATTGACGTAGACGAATTGGGTGTCCCTGAAGAAATCGCAAGAAACTTAACGTTTCCTGAAATTGTCACAATTTACAATCGCGACCGTTTGATGTCTTACGTCCGCAACGGACCTTCAAAGTACCCAGGAGCCAAATCGGTCTACAACAAAGTGGATAATCGCGGAATCAGTTTGAAGTTCATCAATCCTGAAACCATAGATTTGAAGCCGGGAGATATAGTTCATCGTCACTTGATTGATGGAGACGTGGTCCTCTTTAACCGACAACCTTCGTTACACAAAGCTTCAATGGAATGTCACCGTATTCGTGTTCTTCCTTATTCTACTTTCCGCTTGAACGTTTCGGCAACAAAACCTTACAATGCCGACTTTGATGGTGACGAAATGAATATGCACGTGCCTCAAAGTATAACTGCAGCGGTTGAACTGAAATACTTGGCATCTGTGCTTCGTCAAATTGTGTCTCCAAGAACCAATTCTCCGATCATTCAAATTATTCAAGATACGTTGACTGGATCTTACCGCTTGTCGCAAGAGAACGTACGTATTCCCGAACACATAGCTATGAATATCATGGCCCGAATGAAGAAACCAGTATCTGCTTACCGCAGAAAAGACCGGGACATTACAGGTCGCGAAGTGTTTTCAAGCACTTTCCCATTGATGAACTTGGATACAAATATCAAGGTTACCGACGGTCAGCTTGTTTCTGGAACTATGGACGGCGGAGCTTACGGAGAAACATCAAGAGGTATCATCCACGTCATATTCAACGATTTTGGACCACAGAGAGCAGGACAATTCATTAACGAGATCCAGAACATTGTAACTAAATACAACTTGTTCTCCGGGTTCTCTGTTGGCCCTTCAGATTTGATTGCGTCTATGGAAACTTCAGAATTCGTGAAGAACAAGTTACAGGAAGGTAAAGAAAAAGTAGCACAAATCTTATCTTCCGTTCACGACGGTTCGTTCTTACATGAACCTAATGGTCGTTCTGACGGCGAAGAATTGGAAATGAAGATTATGAATGTGATTGCCGAAACAAATCAAGAAATCACGACTTTAGTTACCAAGAACATACCTAAAGACAACCGTTTATCGCAGATGGTGAAATCAGGAGCCAAAGGAAAGAACATCAACATCATCCAGATGATGGCTTTACTGAGTCAGCAGTACGTTACAGGAAAACGAGTACAAGATTCATTACAAGACCGTTCATTGCCACACTTTCCAAGATACGACGACGGATTAGAATCGCGTGGATTTGTAGAAAGTAGTTTCATTGGCGGTATTCTTCCTTACGAGTTCTTCTTTCACGCAATTGCTGGACGCGAAGGTCTGATTGATACAGCTGTGAAGACTTCAGATTCAGGGTACATTCAACGTAAATTAGTGAAGACAATGGAAGATTTACACGTGGAATACGACGGAACTGTTAGAGGAGTGAACGGAGCCATAATTCAGTTCAAGTATGGAGGAGACGGAATTGAATCTACTTGTGTTGAAAACCAGGAAATAGGATTAGGATTGATGTCTATGGAACAAATTTACCGCGACTTTGCTTTGGCCGCAGATGATGTTTCAGCTGTAGTAAAAGGGGACGTCACAGAGTTTCCAGATATGGTTGACGAAATCATACAAGATCGCGAAATATTAGTTAAGAATGTGTTCAGATACATAAAGGAAGATAAAGTAGTAGTTCCCGTTCATTTCGGAAGAATAGTTGAAAAGTATCAGAATCCTTACTCTGTAAAGACCGACTTGACACCTACGTATGTCGTATCTGAACTCAACAAGTTCTGTTCTCAATCATGGATATCTCACAATAAACTGTTCCATATCATGTTAAGATTCCACTTTGCTCCAAAGAAATCAATTATCAAGATGCGTTTGACGAAAGATATGTTTGACGAGATGTTGAAAGAAATACATTTCAAGTACACGAAATCTAACGTCCACGCAGGCGAAATGGTAGGAACTTTGGCGGCACAATCTATTGGGGAACCTACGACACAGTTGACGCTCAATACTTTCCACTCTACAGGTACAGCAGCAGCCAACGCAACTGAAGGTGTTCCCCGTATTGTTGAATTATTGGACGCTTCGCCAAACCCTAAAACTCCAATGAACGTAGTATACTTGGATCCCAGCATTGCCGGATCTTACGACGCTGCTCTTTCTAAAATGAAAGAAATCCAAAAGACCACATTAAGAGACATCACTAAATCGGTAAGAATTTATTATGATCCTAACCCTTTATCTGAAAGCACATACGTTCAAGAAGACAGAGATATTCTGCTTTCTTACCAGAAGTTCTCGGTCACCAACGGTCAATTATGTACTTCTCCCTGGATCATCAGACTAGAATTAGACAGACAAGAAATGGCAGCGAGAAACGTTATTGCTATGACGACAATTGCCGCCAAGATCCAGAACAATAAAGTCCTGAAAGTATTTGAATGCGTCCATAGCGACACAAATACACCAGACAAACTCGTTATGCGAATCGTGTTTCTTCCAGATGTAGTGAAGAACGTCATGGCTCTGAGATTCATGGAAGACAAGTTGTTGGATACTGTTCTTACAGGTGTGGACGGAGTAGGTAGAGTATACCCAAGAGAAATCAAAGACGAGTTAGTATATTCCGAAAAAGTGGGAGGATACGTCGCTGAAAAGCAGTATGTATTGGACGTAGAAGGAACAAACTTACTTGACTTATCAGTTGTAGACAAGACTGATCCGTTCAGAACGTTCTCTAATGATATAGAAGAAGTATTACAAGTATTTGGAATTGAAGCAGCCAGAATAGCTTTATTGCGTGAATTCAAGAGTGCTTTCTCTCGTGAAAAAATCAATTACCATCATTTGATTACGTTAGTTGACGCAATGACATTCCCTGGTTTCTTTCTGAAAGCGAATCGCGTAGGTATGTCTCAAGACAAGGAAAACGGAGTTCTCACGAAATCATCATTTGAAGAAACGGCTAAACATTTATTCAACGCAGCGTTGTCTGGAGAACTAGATAACATGAAAGGTGTTTCGGCAAATATTATGTTCGGACAAAAACCTCCTTGCGGAACAGGAATAGTTGACATTCTCGTTGATGAAACGAAGTTGCCCGAAGGAACAGAAGAAGACCATTCTACATTTGAAGAAGATCGCAGAGCAGTACAAAGATTGATCAACGAAGAAGAAGAGAAAGAATCAACTGTGAATATGAGCGATATCATTATGTCATTCGATTAAATGCTCTCATTCGATTAAATGTAAAATTTTAATAAAAAACATACCAGGGTTTGATTGAACCCTATTATGTGTTTTTTACTTTAAGTTAGTTTACATTACGTTTAGTTGCTGTAAGCTAATCCACCCATACCGGACATTACACGGAGAATGTTGTAGTTGACGGCATATACACGAACATCATAAGTCTTATCAATATCTGATTCAATTGTTACATTGTTGGATAAGTTGATTACTAAAGTAGCAGTATCAATACGAGAGAAGTTACATGTTCCAGATGGTTGGTGTTCTTCAGGTTTCAATGCAAAAGAGTACATGTATACACCTGGTTGGTAATTATTGTAAACTTGACTTGCTCCTACATATGTAACACCTGAAGAACCAGTATGGTGTTGGTAAGGTTGGACCATGTTGAAATAGTCTCCGTAACGAGTATCCAAACGATCTTGGCCGTTGATTTGAAGACGTTGGTTGGCAACAGCTGCTTTATCGTAAGTGAAAGGTGTAAGACGAGTTAAAGGACCGTTTCCAGGGTATTGTGCGGCATGACAGTTTGTGTACCAGTTAGGTTGAACGACCCAAACGAGTTCTTTGACGGGATGATTGAATGTTAAGTCAATACGGTTAGAGTAAGAAGAAATACCCTTGTCTTCGTTGTATTGAGTTTGTTCTATCAAGTATTCATGAGATTGTTGGGCCATACGACGACGTTCTTCGGTATCCAAATAAATGTAGTCAATGTAGACTGCAGCTTGAACTGGTTGAGCTGGAATGGCTGGGTAGTATGGAGGAGTAGATCCATTAACGTATGTTTTTCCTGTGAAGTCGCCAGAAACAACCTTTGCATCTTGCCATTGGATGTTGATCTTTACTTCATGGTATTGAAGGGCGATCAAAGGTAAAGCTGCGCCTGGATTACGAGTGTAGAAGAAGTTGAGTGGAATGTAAAGTGTTGTAGGTAAAGCAGGTTGGTTACTTTGTCCGTTTATACAACTGCTTGAAGCAGGAATACCATATGGACCTGGAGCTGCGCCATCGCCAACCATTTGATGAAGTTTGATACCGGTGTGGATATCAGAGCTCAAGCAGTCCCATAAGAAGAGCCATTCACCGTATAAGCGATCAATTAATTGACCGCCGATATCAAGTTCAACGTAACGGATCAAGTTGTAGCCTAAACGACCTTGATCGTTGTTGAAATAAGAACCTGGAGGGAGAACGACTTCGAGGTAAGTAGAATACAATAAGTCGGCATGACGAGGAATTAAGGCAGAATGCTTGACTCCCCAAGCGGCTTCTCCAGATAAGTTAATGCGGAATGGTTCCATAGCGAAGTTTGTATGACGCTTAAACAAGCCTTTCCAGAAAGTGATTTGGGGATTTCCAGAGAGGTATGCGTCTTGCGCACCATAAGCAACGAGTTGTAATAGACCGCCACCCATTTTGTATTTATATGTTATCTACATTCATTTTTTCTGAAAATACTTACTTGCGAGAATGACGACGAGTGCGACGTCCTCCTCGTGTCTTGCGGACAGTCATAGGTCCAAATGATTTTTTATCGTCATCACCTCCTCTACGGACAGTCATAGGTCCAAATGATTTTTTATCGTCGTCACTATCGCTGTCTGCGCCTCCATGTTTCTTGTATGTCTTCTTAGCAGCCTTAAGAACATGGGAGAACCATTTCTTACCCATAGACTTCTTTTGACCTGCCATACTCTTCATTGTCTTCTTAACGTGAGCCAACCATGCACCTGCCATTTTATATTCTTATAGTAGATTTTTTACGCACTACAGAAGGGACAGGGTTTTCCACATTTTGGACATGCTGGGACTTCGGCAGTTTCTGAAACTGGACTTGTTGTGGGGGCTGATGTATCTTCTACAGGTTGATCTTCAGTAACTACTGGTGTATCTTCGACTACAGGTTGATCTTCAGTAGCTGGTGTATCTTCAGTAGCTGGAGTTTCTTCAGTAACTACTGGTGTATCT
>Ga0214188_100157_pt1 | contig 18860 bp, 26 predicted proteins | sample TroBogEpilimnion_5_FD_153026 | JGI IMG/M metagenome (GOLD analysis project Ga0214188, IMG submission 153026) | Freshwater microbial communities from Trout Bog Lake, WI - 01JUL2008 epilimnion | ecosystem: Environmental > Aquatic > Freshwater > Lake > Epilimnion/Euphotic zone | place: Trout Bog...
TTAAAGCCAAACCCACCACAAACCCACCACAAACCCACCACAAACCCACCACAAACCCACCACAAACCCACCACAAACCCACCACAAACCCACCATGAACGTGACAGACCTGGAAAACGATGTGCTCGTGTCCATCATTCACCAGCTCTCGTTGTGGGACGCACGGTCTCTTGCGATCGCATGTCCTCAGCTTGCACCCTTGATCGCCTCCGAAACCAAGAGAGCTATCAACGATGCATTGCTTTTGCCCGCACCACCCTGTCTCCTCAAATTTGCACTGTCAAAACCGTCATTCCAGGAGAGATGTGAAGGACCATTCATCCTCCTGCGAACGCCTCGTGACCTCACCATTCACAGTTCGGAGGCGGGCGTGTCGGTGACGCTCGTACAGCGTGCCGGGTCAACCAAGCTCACCGTGGCCGTGAGAGACCGACCGACCCTTGCGAGCCTGCACAGTGCGACCGCTCGTCTCGCGTGGCTGGCTGGGGCGTTCGACATCACCGAGTACAGGACGCGAGCCGTGCACCATCACCCGCCCACAGAAATCCTCAACGTCCTCCTGACCCGCATCGTGGCCACTCACCCGCTCTTCTCAAAGGGTGACCACGCGTGTGCATAATTTACAAACGTGTTGGTATCGTCGATGTTGCTGAAGCCCAAGCCATCTGCGGCCATGAAACTATCCAACTCGACATTGGCCTCGTGCTGCTTGAGCCATTCGAACGCTTTGGACCCCACCAAGGTTGCGCCGGTGTCCAGGACCAGCATCGGCACCGCGGGAACCTGGGCACGTTGCTGGGCGCTCAGGGAGCTCACGTCTATACGCTGCACCTGAGACGAGACCGGCGTGCGTTCCAGGGCGCCAATGAACCGGGCGCAGTTGGGGCACTGGGCTGCGACAAATACGCGATGGACCATGGGTGCTGCTTGGGGTCACGAGCGAAAAAAATGAGAAAAAAGTGTGCGCACCAAGTATCACCACCATGGAACTTCCCTGGGGCCTTCACGTGAAACACCTCGTCATGCTGGCGGTGGCTGTCCTGGTCCTCTGGTGGCTCTGGCGCCGATCGGCAACCACACGCGCCGAACCTGACGTCCCGCTGCTCCAAGCCTCGGCCGCTCAGCCTGCACCACCTGCCACCGCGTTTCCTGGCGTGCCACAGACGCTCTTGCAAAAAATGAGCGCCGCGCAGGACACCAACATCCCCGTGGTCATGACCAGCGGCTCCCCGGTGCAATACGATGACACAGAAATCGAAAACGTCGTCAAAAACGCCCTGGACAAGGTGAATGCCCAGGACGAGAACCTCATGCTCATGTCCGTGTCCAGTGCAAGCAAGACCCAGGATTCGTACAAGACCGTGGCATACGATGTGGTGGCCAATGTGTACGACTCCAAAGCACTCGTCGGTCTGCTCATCTCCGTGTCGGTCCTGGTCGCGGCAGATGGCAAAACATACCTGAAAACCCTGAAATTGTACAACGATGTCCCCGATCCCATGTCCTCCCTGCAATCTGCTGCCGATCCCGCGGGACCAGCGACATACTCAGATCCATTGGATATCCTGGCCAGCTTCAAAGTCACTGCGCCCAGCTAAAAATGTGTGTACGCCTCATGGAAGCCTTGATTGCGTTGGGCATCGCGTCACTGATCCTCCTCGTGTGCTGCATGCCTCGTGAAGCATACGATTTCAATCAGCAATACAGATGGAACCCGGTGCCAGATTCGCCCATGACCTTCCAACTCGATTTGTCAGTTCCAGTTCAAGGCACGGTGCTGTACTCCATGTCGGGGCCCGCGGCTCTCGCGAGTTTCAATCAACCGGAGCGAGATGGGTGGGCCTTGTTGGCAGCCTATGAATACAGCAAGCTTGTGTCATACGATCTCAAGACCAACTTTCCGCTGGCGTATGGGATCGCACAGAGTCTCATCGCCCGTCTTCACGCCCAGAACGTTCAATGGGAATGGGCCATCGTCGAACCGAGCGAAAGTCCGAACCGTGCACGCCACTAGAAGCGCAGGGCTGATTTTGGTGGTTCAGATGTGACTTGAGCACTGCCCGTATGTGACTTGAGCACTGCCCGTATGTGACTTGAATGTGTCAGATGTGACTTGAATGGGTCAGATGTGACTTGAATGGGTCAGATGTGACTTCAATGTGTCAGATGTGACTTGAGCACTGCCTGGATGTGACTTGAACGGCTCAGATGTGACTTGAATGGGTTATATGTATCAGATGTGACTTGAATGGGTCAGATGTGACTTGAGCACTGCCTGGATGTGACTTGTGTGTATCAGATGTGACCCTGTATGTGACTTGACCAGTGCTGAGATGTGACTTCAGGTCCCGTCATCAGCTTGTGGATAGTCATACGATACGAGCAGGAGAGCCGTGACGAGGAGACCAAACAAGATCCACTTGGCATGCTCCATCTCATCAACACCGATTATTTCTTTTGTGTGTTTGGTTTTCTGTGTGGACTCATGATGGGAGCCGCCCTGAACTCGCTCCGCTAGATTATAACTCAAGAATTCTTCTGAAATCTAGGAAATCCTAGTCTCCAAAAGAACCGGACATTCTTCCTTCAAGTAACAGTTAAAGCCGATGTTGAGCCACCCCCCACTATGCAAAGGTCGGTGTGACGCTGCCTTTGTCAAATGTGAGCCAATTCAGCGTGCTGGCCCAGACTTTTATCTGCAGCATGGTGTTCATTGCAGATTCAGACATCCTCAATTGCAACACTGGATTCACCATTGTATTCAGGATTGTCAGGGCGCCATTGGGATCGCGGGATGCGGTGTCCAGCGCGAACGAGTACAGATAGTGCCGTCCATCTGACATGCACCGGGGAGCGTGGAGCCATGGATGCCTGTATCGGTACAACCCCGCGTCCGAATCCTCTCTTTCAACGCCATCGAATTGAAGCGTCGCCCGCGTCATGAAATCAGGCTGATATTGGAACAACGGGGCTTGCATGTCATACGCCACCCATGTAAAAAAGGTTGTCGGCCAATTCAGTTCTGCCAATGACACGTTCACGGTGTTTTTGAAGCCCACAGTCCCATCGGTGCTCACCATGTAATTCTCGCCGTCCATGTCCTGTGCTGCTTCGTACATGAGCGTGTACGGCCCCGCCTGGAAACTTGCGCGCTCGTGTGGCGTCAACGTGCGATGATGCGTGACCAATCGAACGGCCCAGGTGGCATTCACGTACGGCACATTCAGTTGCTGAGGCATCAAGGTCGTCAAGACCTCGGCATCAAACTCCACACGGATCGCCAGATTTGGAACCAGGACCAGGGGGAAGAATGGCGTCGGATCACGGTTGTCTCGGCAACACAGGAATTTGAAGGGCAAGTACAGCGTGTGTGGCACACCCATAGATGCTCCAGTGCCCAACATGTCCGCCAAACCGGTTGCTTTTTCACTCGGCAACCGCAAGCGATCCACTATGTCGTACCACATACGCTCATGATCATGGATCTGCACATTGCCAACAATGAACCGTGCGCGGGACATGAGACACAATGCCACCCGGTCGATCCACACATCATTCGCACTCGTCACCACAGATCCAGAGACAGACCCAGAGACCAGCACAGCCACGCCATGGCCGACGCGCTGAAACAGACTCGTGTCCCCAATCGTGAGTATGCACGGCTGCACCACTTGGGGCGGAAGGATCGAAGAGATCAGCGTCGATTCCACACGCCCCGAATCGTAGACCACCACAGTCCACTGCACGCCATCTTCCCACGAATACTGCCAGGTTGTCGACCCATTGGCACTCACTGTCAGGCCTGCGACGGGGCGTGCACTCAATCTCTCCAGACCTATGTCCAATGTCCCCACGACCGGACCGCTGCTGCTGCATGGTATGCCTCCCGTCATATCGACAGCGGGCCATGGAGGCAAATGGGTACCGAGCACCTGCTGCACTGCCGGAATGAGGACCTCCAAGTACACATCACCGAGCATATCACCCGCCATGGGCACCTGGAAGATGTTGGTTTTGCCCAATGTCCAGGTCTGCAGCGGCAACGTGTCTCGCGTATCTTCCACCGAATCTGTACACGGAACAAATGGGTCGGCAAACAGAGTCACCTCGGGATCTATCCACAAATACGCATCCTCTGGACCTTGGCACATCATCTGCACGGCAGTCCCCATACTCGCTGACATATCTCTGCTCTACCACTACCACACAGCACTGTTTTTTTTACACGAGACAAACTTGGGACAGGACGGAAGACTTCGCAGGACATATTCACAGGACATCGAACGCCAGATTGGCCACCGCATGCTCGATGATGTGGGGCGCTGGCAAGTCGGGGTGCAACGAGTTCATGCTCCGGATAGAAAACGGGCGGGCGGGCATGCAGGGTGCCATGGGGACCAGAGGCTCGCCGATGATGTCGTAGGGGATGATGCCGGCCACACACGCGTGCATCAGGTCGTCGTGCTCTGCCATGATCTTGAGGAACTTTGCACGCCGCCACCACCACATGTTGGGCTGCACGTCGTTCTTGTACGTGATCGGCACACCCTCGTACGTTTCCATCTTGGCCTCGTAGGACGCCAGGGTGCTGCTCAGCGAAGACAGCGGCGTGTCTCTGAAGACTTGCGTGTAGAACTTGCGCTGATTGAAGAGCAGGTTGATGTACGACTGATTCGTGTTCTTCTTGAACCCCGAGTCGGGCGGAGTTGGCCTCCTGTCCACCGAAAAGCGGAAGGTGTCAGACGGGTCGTTGTGCACCCAGGTGTGCAAGAATGTGTAAGCCGAGCTGCCGACGCCCTTGAGGTCCACCCAGAACTGAACGCAGGACATGTGCTCCTGCCCGGGACAGCGCAGAGAATCGCACAGGAACCCCAGCTTGCCCGCCGGGACGAAGATGGGGGACCCCATGGGCATGCCCAGCGCCAGCAGGTTGGACATGTCGATCGGTTTGTCCTTGGGGTTGGGCGCAGGCACGCTGTTGGACGACTTGATGAGCAGAGGGATGCCGCTTTCGAAGCGTGTCTTGAACTCGTACTTGTTCTTGGCCGTTCCATTCCACTGATCCAGCGCCTGCTTCTCCGATGAGCTCGGGCCCGTGCACACGAGCAGAGGGATGCCATGCTCCCGCATGTACCTCAGCAACGCATTGAGAGCGTCCCAACCGCGCAGGCCCTCGGCGCACGTGTCCTCCACAAAGCGAGTCATCAAAGCGCCATACCCCAGGAGGCCCGCGCCGTAGAGTGCCGTCTTCATCAGCCAGGCCGCACCCGCTTCCAGGTGGATCACATGGATGCCGGCCTTGTCGAGCAGGCAGTCGTTGGTCTTGAACACCAGGTTGGCCTCAAACATCTTCTTCAGGTCTTCAGAAAGGCCAGGAAGGCCCGGCATGTCCATCGCCATAGCACCACCAAAGTCCAGGCGACGAGCCCCGCCAGCCCCGCCGACCGGCAGGCGTAATGGACTGGAGGCATCGGACTGCAGCTCCTCTCCGGGCTTCTTGATAGGGCTCACAAACGGCGACAAGTCGTAGTACATCATCAAGTTGGGGTCGATGTTGCCGATGAGTGCCGTGAGCTCGTCATCGAGGGCTGAAGGAGCTGGGAAAGCTGCGGGAGCTGGGAAAGCTGGGAAAGCTGCGGGTGCTGCGAGAGCTAGGTCAGCCATGTAGCGAGCATGTCTGGCCGCCATGCGCTTGCTGGGCTCAGGAGGATTGCCGTGCAAATCGCCCACAAATGACGACTTGTACGAAGAGGCCAGGTCGCACTCGATGAAGTCCAAGTCCATCGATGTAGATATCTGCACAAACCGCACAAACCGCGCACAAACAGCACAAACCCCACAAACCTACTACACTCATGAGTCTCACGTACGCTCAAGCACTGCTCACGCACTGCTCAATCCTCAAGAACTGCACAGCCCTCAAGCACTTCTAAGGTTTCCGTACCGCAAATCGAGGCGGAATACGCGGCGAGGTGACTTGGTGCAGGTGACTGATACTGGTTGGTGACTGGTGCTGGTTGGTGACTGGTGACTGGTGCTGGTTGGTGACTGGTAACTGGTCTACTCTGAGTCGACGAGAAAGTAATTGACACCATGCCTCGTGTATGGTAGACTTGAGCGGGGCAGAACAGAGCAGAGCAGAGCGTGACATGACGCACTTTTTGCACTTTTGCGCGCGCGGCCCAACTCTTTCCACATTCGTTCACATGTATTCACATTTTACACAGGTATCAAGCACATGACCGAATTCCCTTGCCCTTGGTGTCGACAAAATGGGCACCCCGCCGCCACCCGGCATTTAGCGAGACACCTCCTGTGCAACAACTGGCCGCAACAAGCTTGTTTGTGCATGTGTGTCTCTGGCCCTTCATCATAGCAAATGCCGCATGTTGTCATGTCGCGGTCATCCTTGGCCATCAATTGACACGCTAAACATTCTCCGCAGCCGTCCTTGACAAAGTGGTCGCCGCAGCCACACACGCTCCAATGCAGCAAGGAGTTCAGGGCCTGCCGTGCGTCTTCCAATATGCCGGGATCCTTCTCGAGCTTGTCAACTTCAAATGCGTGTGTCTGAACCACAAACAAGCCTTCGTCCCAATATCCATCCATCTCGAGGTCCAGCACCCTCGAAATGATTCGGTCCAAATCGTCATCTTCATCGCCATCCTCGCACGCCAATATACCAAACTCAAAAGCGACTGTGGCGTCATCTGATTCCGTCGGGTCGTCGCGGATCATGACACGGAACTCGCGGGCAGCATTCCATATGCAAAATGCCGACCCAGATCCGGTGGCTTTGTGCATGCGCAACACACAGGCCTGCATGCTGGCATTGCTTGATATCATGGAGCCGCGGGAACTCATTGTAAAACTCGCGGGACGTGTCTGGCCGTTCGGTTCCACCTTTAAGCCGTTGGAAGTCACCTGGCGGAAGTCATATGATGGAAGTCACCTAACGGAAGTCACCTGGAGGAAGTCACCTGGAGGAAGTCACATGCCGGAAGAAATCACCTTGTCAGACGGTTGCGACGGTTGCGACGGTTGCGGGTCCAGGGCCATGGATGCAGACGTGCCACGCCGCTCGATCTCAGATGCCCAATCCGAATCGTGCTCCGCAAACGCGCGCATGAACATGATGGCCCCGATGACCACTGCCGCGCCGTTGCGAAGAGGGTACGTGTTCACTAGGTACAACTTGCTGTTCCACACCAGGAAGAATTGGAGCTGCTTGCCGCTCAGCGTCTTGGTCCACAGCGCGTCGAACAACTGCACCAGCTCGCCCGGGAGAGCTTCCTCGCCGCGACGGTTGGCCATGTTTGAGCTGGGGATGCGAGTGTGTGGGTCCCTGATGCTGGCCAGAATGTACTCCTTGGTGCGTCCCACAATCATGATGTTCCAGCGCTCGACATGGTTGGTCAGGGGAAACAAGTTGCTCAACTCAAAGTTCGAGTCCACCGGGAGCACCGAAATCTTGTAATCACGTGCCATGCGGTACAAAGAGCTGTGTAGGTCGCCCTCGTCCTCCTCGTCCTCCTCGTCGTCATCACCGACCGTACCACCTTTCCTGCGACACAGGCATGACACATTGAGCGTCTCGAACAAATTGAAATTTAACATCCTCGCCGGGCACGTGGATAGTCGTCACCCAGATTATTTCCTGTGCTGAGCCCATACACCCATGGCCGGCAAAACCAACTGGCTCATCTGGGGCGTCGTGGCTGTGTGCTGCATCATCTACCTCATCACCACAATCGTCGCTGGCGTGTGCATCACGAAGAAGAAGAACACATGTGCGGCCACCTCCGGCATCGTGGCGGGCACATTTGGAGCCATGCTGTGTTCTGGGATCGTCTTCGTCCTGTACAGCTCCAAGAAATCCAGCGGCATGTACAATTAGTCAATGAGGCTTAAAGCGAGACGCAATGGAAACAAAGACCATGTGTGTCCAGATGACCCCAACCAGTCAGGTCTCGGGTCCAGTCACATCAACTCTGGACTCGATGCTGATTCAGAGCGCGAGGCTGGGACTGGCGGTGCGAAGGGAATACAAACGCATCAAGAAAGACCAGGATGCGCGCTATTATACCTACGTCCTCCAATTGCAAGCCGGCAAAATCTACGTGGGAAACACAGACAACATTTATCAACGCATGCTCGACCACTTCCTCCAGAGCCCCTCGTCGGCACTCTGGGTGAAGCGGCATGGACCCGTGCACCGCATCCTGGAAGTCTCGAGGAATTGCACCAAAGAAGACGAGCTGTACAAAACGCTTCAGTACATGAGCATGTTCGGATGGCAGCACGTCAGGGGGTCGTCGTATTGCAAGCTCGAGATGAATGGACCCCCCGATTGTCTCGCCGGGTTTGAACGCACCAGGGACGGCGAGTTCCACTATTTGACACATGCCGAAGTGGGAGATGTGTGCAGGGTCGTCGAAGATTTGCGTGCAGAGTACAACGGGATTTAAAGCGGTGCACTCCGGGTTTTCACATGGCATGGATAGATGGTGGCGTCATCCAGACACCCTTGCTGGTCTCCCCGGGTCTCCCGCTCGTGTCCAAAAACGCCAAACCAAAATCCGTCAAACTCGCACACCCAGGCGCCTGGCCCACGACATCCAAGCAGCTCTGTTGGCATTGCTGCCACGCGTTCAGCGGACCTCCTCTGCCCATGCCCATCTCGTACGACGAGCGCAGGGACACGTACAATGTGACGGGAACCTTTTGCAGCTGGGCATGCATGAAATCGTTCAATCAGGGGTCCAATTCACACCTTTCAAGCGTGCGTGGCATGCTCATAACGCACTTTCGCAGGAGATGCACCGGCAAATTGGAAAGCATACGTCCCGCACCACCCAGAGAAGCCCTGGCAGCGTTCGGGGGTTGGATGACGCTGGGAGAATTCAGGAATTGCGATACTGTGCTGACCATAGTGCCCGCCAACGTCCTCATGAAGCCGCCGACAATCGAAGAGGTGCCCGCTCACCGACGCGTCAAACCCAGCGCCAAATCTCTACAAGAATCCGTGTCCTTCAAGGATGCCACGGCGCAAAACGAGATGATGAGGCTCCGCAGACCCAAACCGCTCACGGGGCACAACTTGCTTGTCAAAACGCTCGGCGTCCAAATTCTTGACAAAACATGATTCGTGTAAAATTAAAATGCGCGTGATTCACAGGTGCTGGCGTGTCGGTCAGTGCATCCACCCAGCAACTCGCCGTCCCACCCCAACGGCTTGAACTCGTTCTTCAATGTCCCGCTGGGTCCCCAGCCGGTATGCACCCAATCGTCGACCTCAACGTATGGCAACCACTGGGAGTTGTGCCGTGCCAGGGTCATGGGAGCGCTCTGGGGTACCCCGGCAGTGTCCAGGTACCACAAAATACCCACAATCAAGTGAGGTTCGTCGCGCACCACATCCGTGAATGTCGATGTGCCGCAATGCAAGACCGGCAAATCCATACTCAGAGGCGTCATGCGTGCGAGGTGAGTCAAGCACCCATGGTACGTCATGACCATGCGACACGTAAGGATGCCATACTGTGGGTGCGCAACTGCCATGTGTGCTTGGTCCTTGTCGGAAACGCAGGGACACGCGGTCCATCCCCATGCCCTGAAAGACTCCACCCAATCAACGTCGATCGTCATGCTTTGAAACGCGTCTCGGTCGTTTAAGTTTCAACGGCGCTTGGCGATGCGACGCACGGTGGTCTCACCCTTCTTGAACGGCGCGAACCCGGCGGCAGTCAGGCGTTTCAGACCGTCCTTCTTGGCGATGGCCGAGGCTTTGCGAGACACGATGCGGCCGTGCTTGTTGTGGACCAGGTGCTTCTTCTCCAGGCCTCCGGACGTATGGTGGGCCGTGTTGTGCATGACCTCGGCGCGGCTCCCGATGGCCTTGGTGTACACCTTGCCTCCAGCTTTGTATGGCATGATACCTCTGCGCAACAAAAAAAAATCAGGCCGCATCTACCGCCACCAAGACAAACGTCCACGGAAGGAAGGCAGACAAGAAGCACCACATGCTGCCAATCAGTGCCTGGTCGTTGCGATACATGACCGCGCTGGCCGAGAAGCTGCCCAGGATCGCCACGATGACACCCACGTCCACACCCTGAGGCATATACGCCGCTGCAGTGCTCACCGTCGCCGCCAAGAAGAGGACATACAGGAAATTGCGTGCGCCATACTGGTTCCATTGCCAGACCAAGCTGCCCGATGGACCCTGCACCGTGCATTTCCGGTCCAACGAGCGGCCCAGGTACTCCATGGTCAGCGCGCCAAACACCACGGCATACGCGGCATTGATGCACATGGCGACGCGTGCACGACCCACAGATCTCGCCCGCAACAACCACGACGCCGCGACCCAGAACACCAACGGTTCCACGAAATTGTTCACCGCGCCCAAACCGGACAAAGTGGCATTGTCGGCCGTGCATCCTGGCGTGCGCCACAACAAGGCTTCCCACATCTGCATGCCGCCCACAGACGCCAGCAACACCGCCAGAACTTGCCAATGCCGCTGACCCGTCCATGCGAGTGCCAAGCATCCCGTCCAGGATACGCCGAGAGCCGTCCAGGACACCTCCTCTGAAAAACACATTTCAATGGTGCAATGTAACGGTGCACACATAATTATTCATTCGATCACGTCGTTGCTGGCCCGGTAAAATTTGCGGTAAAACCAATCGTCTATCGGTCCGGGAAAGACCAAATCGGAGTGCGAACGCCACTGAGCGTCCTCGATATATCCACGCAGTAACCGATCGACATCCTCGGTGTGCTGGACCAACCCCGCCTCTTCGACCAAATCATTGTGCATCCGAAGACGCAACTCACGCAAATTGCACAACACGCTGTCTCTCAAGGCGTGCAACTGCTCGACGCTCTCGCGAGTGCACTGTGCCAACGTGAAGGTTGATCGGTACACGCTCGCAAAGGCATGCAAACTCGCCAAAGATGCATCGTATTGCTCGGGGCCATGCTCGCGATACTGTTCCTGCAAATGGATGCCCGGAGGCACGCTCACGTCCCGCACGGATGCCACATACCGTTTGGTAGCCGACCAGGCCGCGGCCACGCCCAAAGCGATCACCGCTGCTTTCCACAACGCATCGTTACCCATTGATTGTGTGAAGCATTTTATTTTTGTGGATATGGGTGTTGAATCAGTCTACCTATAAAAAAAAATAGTTGACATACATATCGGTCGGCATGAGTACATACACCACCTTTATCAAAAACATCACCAAGGCAATACTGTCACTCAAGTACGATAATCAAGAGCTATCAGTACGTCAATCTTATGTCAAAGCTCCCGTAGAGGTAATGCTTCACCCTGCAATTCCTACTGGACCAGGGAAAAGGGAACAAAGTGTGGCATGTGCGTGGACTTTCAATAATGGGGAATGGGCACGAGTCGATTTCAACAAATTACCGAACGGTACCTACACACTGGAAAGCGCTGTGAGTTTCAATAAAAACACTCAACGCATTACATGGATCGCACCCCGCGTGCTCGATGTGGCCCATCGCATCCAGCGTGAACTGGAATTTGAAACCATACCAGAAATCAAAGAAGCGGCAATTTTTAAACATCACCTACAGAAACTTCAGTGGCCATTGCGTAAATGGATGGCGGAGGTAGTGTACCGTCCCAACGGAGCTCGAGTTCAAGCGATGATCCGCAACCATCATGCGAATCTGATGCAACTTGGGGCGCCCAAATCAAACGCCAACAATCGCACCGTGAATCGAAAAACAGCCGGTGGTTTAAGAGTAAGAGTTTAAAAGCTGAATAGTAAAGGAAATCATAATGGATTTTCCTGAGTATGCTCCTGTGCCAGATTGGCCATATGAATGCCACCGTTCGGGCACGGTCAATCGAATTGGAAAACGTGATGAGCCTTTGAGTGCTTGAAATTAACTCAAAAGTTTCATGTAAATCCGAGTGTGTACGACTTGGGAATCATTGAGAGGTAGATGTTTCGGCCAATAAGAACAGCTCATTGTCCCATTGGTATAAATTCCAATTTTTGTGTCGGCTTTGTGTTGCAACTTGGTCAGATCCATTGGTTTCGACGTCACGTACGCACCCCCGTTGACGCTGATAGAATACGTTCCTCCCTTCTTGAGTGTCACGCGCACTGCGATAGAGGTCAATGTTGCACGTGGAATCGTAAATTGGTGAACTTGGACCTGATCGCCTCCGATGCCGTCGGGCATGACAAGGAGCTCTGCTGTGACATTATTGCCTTCAATTGATGCAAGGTTAATCATGGATTGAAAGAGGACACACTGCATCAGACTGCAGTACCCACCACCAGGGATGAAGTTGGGATCCAGCCAGACGGTCGTTCCAATCTCCCACGACTCACCAATGTTCATTTCTTTGCCTTGAGCTTTGAGGAGTCCGCTCATCTCAGACCGGCTCTTGTTCTCGTGCTTGATCGTGTTGTTTTCGTTACTTCTGTCCCCGTCAAACCATGCGCCACTATTCTTGTTGGCAAAGGGGTCTCCGCGGTGACGCATGTAATGCCGAAAGGTTCCAGGTGCAATCTGAACGACATGCGTCATTTCCTTGGCTGCACCGTTGGGGTACACCAATGATTGGTCGACACTCGCAAAATCGCTTAATGTGTTTGCAATGATAGACCCCGGAGGTGGAACTCCCATGGTGGCCGGAAGACTTTTAAGGATGTCCGCTGTTGCCAGAGGGTACATGGGGCCATCGGGGCCAGTTGGAATGACCACGGGTGCGTGGGGGTCTAGTTCTCCTACGGGGTGTGCGGGTTTTGGTGGTGACATGAGGGGTAGTGGTGGCCAGCATATTTTTTTGGACAGGCTTTCAAAGTGCGTATCACCTCTGGTATTTTAATGCGCCCTTGAAACAATGGATGTCAATTTCCTCAACCAACAAGCCATCGATCAATCCTATTTGTTTGTCGTCGACTCGGCATCGAGAGACACGACATTCTATGCCAATGCCAGCGAGTATGTCGTCGCCTTCAACTGGCCATTTGAAAATGTGATTGGAATCGATCTCATTGATGCATCCGTTCCACGCACAGAGTATATTGTTGACACGAGTACCAACACCCTGCAGCTGACATACGATTCCCTTGCATACACCATCACGGTGCCGCCAGGCGATTATTCACTTCCTCAACTTGTCGAAGTTCTCGCGCCACTTTTGCCCCCTGGTCTCGGAGTCGCAGCGACCACCCAACCCGCCGAGATCGCCAATAAAGTCACGTTTGCCGGTCAAGCGTCATTCGCCATCAATGTCTCGGCATCCACCATACGGAGAATACTGGGTCTTGGCTCGCCCTCAGATACACCAGGTGGCACGCTCGTCGCCAAAGCTGGCACGCTGACCTCTGCAGTCACGATCCTGACGGGACCATTGCCCACCATGTCGCAATCTGTGCCCCTCACACACTCTGTCAGGCAAGTCTGGACCGCGAGTCGATCTGGGGTACCGGCCATGCTCAAAGCCTTTGCGAACGCTCCGACGATCAGCACGTCCATCGATATTGTGATTGCCGATGTGCAGACAAACACCACCGTGGCGACAGGGACGTTGTACACGGGAACCTCCAATTTCGAACAGCTCACATGCTCACTGTCACCGACCGGAAGCGGCATGGTGATCCAAGGGACGCAATATTACGTCATGTTCCAAGCCAATTCGAGCGGCGCCGGCGTGTTTGCTTCTGGGCCCAATGTCGATACCTTGATCAATGGCGAATGGACCGGTGGCTCAGATACAGTGTGTGTCGATCTGGCAGTGCTGCCTCTCGGGTATTCCCTGGATGCGCCATGCCTCGTCGATCTCACTGGAGAACGATACTTGCTGGTCAGGTGCCCGGAAGTCGAATCGTTGCTCTTCCGCGACAGAGCCTACGAAAAGATGCATGCGGGACTGGGCATCGTCAAGCTTGCGGGATATGGTCAACGCAACGAACGGTTTGATTTTGTCTCGGTGCCTTCCAGACGCTTGCGGACGCCTATAGGTAAGATGTTGTCGTTCACCATCCGTCTGGAGAAATCTGATGGAACCCTGTACAATACCCGTGGCGTCGAACATCATCTCATCATGGCCATCCATTACCGTGAGATGGTCTCGCAGCCCAGCATGCCCAAGCCGGTGCTGAACCCAGGGTACAATCCCGACCCCACCGTGCCATGGGGAGTCCAACAAGCTCCTCGTCGCTTTTGACCCTTTTGATCTGGTGACCCTTTTGACCCTTTTGACAACCGACGTAAATTAAATTCTTGGGTGCAAGTACACGGGTCACCATGAGTGATGCACACACAGCTCTGGCACCAATCGCACTCGCATTCTTCATCGGGATCCTCGTCTCACAAGGTACCGATGTCCTCAAAATCAAAGTGTCAAGCACCTTTGGTCAACTCATCGTCGCGTGGTTCATTGGCTTTGTGCTCGCACACATCATTACACGATACCTCGACGGACCCAAGCGACCGGAAAAATTCGACAGCTTCCCGCCGCCATTGGTTCAATTCACTGCGCCCGCCGGTGATACACAGTTGCCGTACACGCAAGGCAGGGACTACATTCCACATAATACGCCACCCACTGCGCCGCCGGGACCCGAGATCCCCGCAGATACAGAGGATCCCTTCTCGTCCATGTGGGACACAATCGCTCCCACACCTGTCGCCACCACTGTCGCCGCCGCAAGCTCCGCAAGCTCCACACCAAGTCTGCCGCGTCCGTCCAATGCGGTCTTGCCGTGGGCTCCTGTGTCGTCGCAAACGGCCTACCCCATGGTCGAAGATGATGCGCCAAGCATGAGTTGACACACGTCTGCAGCAAGTTCGTTGCCCCATGCCACCACAGAGTCCAGCGGCCGTTCCAATACCACGTCGCGATCAATCAGCTCGATCTCCACTTCAAACACATCGGCGTCCGCATCAAGTTGGTTGGGCGTGTTGCCTTGAACTCTGGTCAAATCAACAGTCCAACACAAGTGTCTGAAAGACCATCGACGTTTGTGTCTCTCAAACCGGGCGACAAACGTGGGTGGTGCAGCGGGCAGCGGGATGTCGACAGACACGCTCGTGCGAACCGTCCATGGACCCACTGCGGCGCCAACATCGTAATCTGCCACGCGTTGCTTCCGAATCCATGTCACGTTGCCACCTTCGTCCACGCGCTTGCACGAATCCCCAATGCTCTCGTGCGTCTCCACAAAGCTTGGGACGAATGCCGTCGATTTTTCCAGCTCAGCCTTCAATCGCATCCAGGACTCTTCGGCCACCCCAGGCCTGAAATGACCCAGCACATGTCCGAGTCGCCATTCGAGCTCCAGTGTATCGTGGCCATGTGCTCTGATGGCTCGCGCGACACCAGCCTCCATTGTCTTGCCTTGCCTTGTGTTGCCTTGGTGTGAGGCTTTGTGTGAGGCTTTGTGTGAGGCTTTGTGTGAGGCTTTGTGTGAGGCTTTTAAGTCACGCCCGATCAATATTCATATCCTTGTTCTCCTTATCACCATCGGCGTCGTCACGGTCCATAGTGTATTGTTGAAAGTTAAAAGTATAGCTGGGGATCTGGGGTGACGTGCAGGGACTTGTGTGGGATGTGACTTGGCATATGCGACTTGTGTGAGATGTGACTTGGCATATGTGACTTGTGTAGGGCTTGTGTGGATGTAACTTGGAATATGTGACTTGTGTAGGGCTTGTGTGGGGCTTGTGCAGAATGTGACTTGTGTAAGGCTTGTGTGGGATGTGACTTGGAATATGTGACTTGTGTAAGGCTTGTGTGGGGTGTGACTTTTGACGTGTGACATATGGTATAGAGGGACTTTCGCAGGACTCTCGGAGGCCGCACACTGGCATCAATGGCATCAATGGCATCAACACAGACCAACTCGCAGACCAACTCACCATTCATGCGGGCTCTGGCAGAAGTCATGTCTGGGACCAAACATGCACATGCGGTGGCAGAGACGCTGGTCAAGGCTGCCATATCCGAAACCCTTGGTCGCGTGTGTCTTGATTACCGCCTGGATTTCACAACATTGATTCACAAATACGAGGCAGATGTGCTCAAAGCATGCTGCGAAGCCACGGCGGGAGATGATGAGTTTGTGCAGTGCGAGGCATTGACGCAAAAAGGCAAAGGTCGTCGGTGCTGTCGCCGGGCCGTCATGGGAGGCTACTGCACCGGCCACTTGGACGTCTGGAAAAACAAAATGGAGGAGTCCAAACGCCTCGAGGCATACACGGCAGGCATCCCCAGGCTGGACTCCAAGAAAACGATCGGAGCCAAAGTGTCCATGATTGCACCTGAAAACATGCAAGACCTCCTTTGACCTCCTGTAATGTCTATACGACTAAATCATCTCGCAAAAGTCCAGGCGTGAAGACGAGTTGTGGCACACGAAGCTTGCGATGGCATCCACCGTGCGCTCACCCGTGTACCTGAACAATTTGCCCGCGCCGTCCATGTACACGATCGTGGGGAATCCCTGGGCGCCCAGCTGCGTCGCAAGAGCTTTGTTATTGTCGCCATTCACAGAGATCACAGGCACTTGAGAACCGGTGATACCTGCCACCTTTTGAAGGATGGGTTTGGCCGCTCGGCAATGGCCACACCAGTCGACGTTGATGTACAAGAGGCACGGTCCGCTCAGATCGCCAAGGCGTGCGCCAGCGGGAAGGTCACGCATCATTGAACTCATGGGGAACTCTCAGAAAATATCTTCGGTGCCACGTCTCGGCCGCTTACCACTTATTACCACTTACTTACCACTTACTTACCACTTACTTACCACTTACCACATGGGGTGGAACAGGGGACGACGGCGAGGTGACACGCTCCGGCGACGCTTGGTGGTGTTCGTCTTGCGCTTGGTCGCGGTGGACTTGCGCTTGGGGGACGATGAGCGACGCGTGGGAGATTTCGACTTGCGCTTGGGGGAGGTCGACCGGCGTTTGGGAGTGCGCTTGGCTTTGGACAGGAACCACATGATGCTTGTGCGCAACAAAAAAAAATTGGGCCGCACGTGGCCGCCGCCTGGGAAACTTCGAAAATATCTGAGTCGTCGCTATGGTGCATGTCAAAGATATCCATGCCATGCACCGCGAGAGGTCCAACGTCAATCACGAGACCTACAAAGGGCTCTTTGCCGAGTGCTGTGCCCGCATAAAGAATCGAGCGGCCATGCGTCACCTGCCTCAAGCCGTGGTGTACACGGTGCCTCCCATGGTCTGGGGCAGGCCGCCGTACAAGCACCACCATGCCGTGCGCTACGTCTCCGAGAAATTGCAGCGCAACGGGTTCGAAGTCCACGAAGCACATGGAGCGTTGGCCGTGTCCTGGACGCCTCCTCAAGCGACCAAAGCCGTCAAGCCGCCCACGCCGCCCAAGCCGCCCAAGCCACCCAAGCCCGCCGCAAAACGCACACCACTGACGTCCAAACTCGATGCGCTCAGGAAACGGTTTGATATCTGAGACATGTGTGAGAAACGTGTGAGAGTAACGTGTGTGAAATGCTGTGAGAAACTTCTTTTCTTCTGGCTTGGTATATAGGTATACATGGCTCGTCAAGACAATACCATGCTCGTGGTGGCCTTGGTTGCCGTCGTCGGCTTGGTGTGCTTCATCGCTCTTGGAATCGGTCTGTACTTCTGGATGCACACACAGTCCACGCCCGCGATCGAACAGGGGGCTACCGCGTCCTTGCTCAGCGCCTCGGAGGCCAACTCGTCGTGTCCGGCATTCAACACATGGGCCCAGACCACCCTACCCAACCTGCTCCAAAATTCCATGACCATGACTGCCGCAGAGTACAACCAGCAGCTTCTCAGCGATTTGTACGCGGTGACCCAAGCCTGTCCCAACGGCACGTATTACAACGTATCGGATCCTTCGGTGCTTGTGAAAATCAGTACATTGTATTCTTTAGCGGCCACACAAATTCCCGCGCACCCCGGACGGAGGTTCTATCCCCTCATGGGCTTCAAACCGTCAGATGTGACCAGCATGTGTCCCGCATTCAACACCTGGATGGCCGCACAACCACTGTCCAAAACCGTATCAAACAAACAGCGTCTCGCATCCTTCAATGCCGCCAACATCGTGAACACGTGCCCATTGACGACACCCATCACAAATCCGGCAGGAGAAACGGTGACGCTCGGGGCGTTCCAACAAAGCCTCATCAATGCAGCCGCCGCCACACGTTAACCGCCACACGTTAAACTGCCAAAATATTAGTGAGCGTCCTCACCACGAATGACCTCGCCGTCTCCCACGGCCTCAGCACTGTCTGCATCTGGAATCAACCCCATGCAATTGGACGCGAAGAACATTTATGTCAGTCAACTCACCGATGTGGTAGGTCCACCCATCCTCAAGGCGATTGCGGGAATGTACGCCGAGGTGCAGCGTGAGTCACGGTCCAAAGTGCTCCTGCGTTTCCAGAAGAAGCTCAAGGAAATCCCACTGTGGAACTCTGAAATCATCAGGCAACACACCGCCGCCATCGAAGCCAAAGCTCCATACCTCGAGCGTCTCATCGCCGTGACCTTCCTCTCGTTCGTGAAAGTCATGTCCTCCGTGAGGCTGCGCGATGACTCCAAGCCCAACATCCGCATCCGTCTGCCGTCCACCGACTCCTTTGTGCACCGGTGCTTCATTGCCGTCGCGCGTGATTTCTACAACGATCCACGCACTCCAGTTGACGAGTACCAAGGCATGCGTGCGGCAGTCGAGAAAAGCATCAGGGATTCATTGCCTCTCAGCGATATCCTCGATGCCTACCTTGGCGGCGTTGAAGTGGACGCGCAGAACACCGTGAGTCCCGAGCTGGACAATGACGCAA
>Ga0214188_100168_pt1 | contig 18345 bp, 15 predicted proteins | sample TroBogEpilimnion_5_FD_153026 | JGI IMG/M metagenome (GOLD analysis project Ga0214188, IMG submission 153026) | Freshwater microbial communities from Trout Bog Lake, WI - 01JUL2008 epilimnion | ecosystem: Environmental > Aquatic > Freshwater > Lake > Epilimnion/Euphotic zone | place: Trout Bog...
GTTCAGGTAATAAATCTAGTTCTCCATTTAGAATTTTTTGGAAACCATTTACAGTATCGTTTAAAGAAACATATTTTCCAGATAAACCTGTAAAGACTTCTGCTACAAAGAATGGTTGAGATAAGAAACGCTCAATTCTTCTAGCTCTTCCTACTGTTAATCTATCGTCTTCTGATAATTCATCGATCCCCAGAATTGCAATAATCTCTTGTAATTCTTTATATTTTTGTAAAGTTTGACGAACTTGTTGAGCTGTTTTATAATGAAGTTTTGAAACAATATTAGGCTGTAACATTGTTGAACTTGATTGTAATGGATCTACTGCAGGATAAATTCCTTTTGCTGCTAATTCACGTGATAATACAGTTGTCGCATCTAAATGACGGAAAACATTCGAAGGTGCCGGGTCTGTTAAGTCATCAGCAGGTACATATACAGCTTGAATAGATGTAATTGATCCTTCTTTTGTTGAGGTAATTCTTTCCTGTAATTCCCCTACTTCTGTAGATAATGTTGGCTGATATCCTACCGCAGATGGCATACGACCTAGTAATGTTGAAACCTCAGATCCAGCTTGAACAAAACGGAAAATATTATCTACAAATAATAATACGTCTTGTTTATTTTTATCACGGAAGTATTCTGCCATTGTTAAAGCTGTTAACGCAACACGCATTCTTGCTCCAGGAGGTTCATTCATTTGACCATATACTAAAGCTACCTTAGATTTTTCGAAATCATTTTCATCAATAACTTTTGACTCTTTCATTTCTGCATATAAGTCATTTCCTTCGCGTGTTCGTTCACCTACTCCTGCAAAAACAGATACTCCTCCGTGTTCTTTTGCAATATTATTAATTAATTCCATAATTAATACAGTTTTTCCAACACCAGCTCCACCAAATAAACCAATTTTTCCTCCGCGTCTATAAGGAGCTAAAAGATCTACTACTTTAATTCCAGTTTCAAAAATGCTAGGTTTTGTTTCTAACTCAATAAACTCTGGAGCTGCTCTATGAATCGAATATGTTTCAGTATTTTTTACTTCGCCGCATTCATCTACGGGTTCTCCTAATACGTTAAAAATTCTTCCTAAAGTAGCTTTTCCAACTGGAACGCTAATTGAGCTACCTGTGTCAACTACTACATCTCCACGCTTTAATCCATCTGTTGATGTCATACAAATAGCACGGGCTTTGTTTTCTCCAATTAAATATTGTACTTCGGCAACAATTACTTCTTTTGAAAGTTCTTTAGTTACTTTTAAAGCATTATAAATTTTTGGTAATTCTCCTTCTGGAAATTCAACATCAATAACAGGTCCAATAATTTGGGTTACAAAACCGTTCATAAATTTTTTAGATGATAAATATTTTAACAATTAACCGGATTTCATTAGATTTTAAAAAACTAAACTTTAACTCTACGTGTTGTCTTTAGCCAATTCCATGCTTCAATATACGAATTCGGATCAATTTTAACAACTTTTGTCCAATAAAAAGTTGCTTTTTGTAATAAAGACTCAGATAAACCATAACATTTTTTTTCTGCTGCTTTAATCCCTTGATAATGATAAATAACTGCAATATTATTTAGAGCAGAAGTAAAACGAGGATTAATAAAGATAGCAAAATAGTAATATTTTAAAGCTTTTAAATAGTCCCCATTTTTAGAATAAATTAGACCGATATTATATAAAATAATACTGCGATCATATAAATCTTCTTCGATTTGAAGAGCTTGATAATAATTATTTAATGCCTCTGCATATTCTCCTTCATCTTGAGCCGAAAGCCCATTCAAATAATAAGAAAAAGCTTTTTTTTCTTGTTGACTTGCTGGAAAAATCCTAAGAATAACATCAGCAATAATTGTGAAAGTTTTATCAATAAAATTGTTATTATTTCTTGCTTTTCTCATAATTAATTTTTAATTATCAAGCGATAGTTTAGTTATTTAAATTACAACATTACAAGTAAATGGAATTAATCCATAAGCACGAGCTTTTCGAATTGATTTTGACATTTGACGTTGAAATTGTACACCAATTCGCGTTTTTCTACGTGGACGAATTTTTCCATATTTTGTTAAAAAAGCTTTTAGTAATTTAATATTTTTATAATCAATTGTGTTACTAAATTTCTTTAAAAGTAAAATATACTGCAAGCTTTTTTTAATTTTTAAAGGCTTCGAAGATTTTATTGTTGTAGATTTTAAACTTTGATTCCAATTAATACGCTTTTTTTTTAATGGAGTAGATGAGGTTTTTTTATCTTTATTCCAGTAATTGATCGACATAATTTTTACTTTATTTTATTATTTTGTTTCTTTATGAACAGTATGTTTATTGCAGTATCTACAATATTTTAAAATTTGTAATTTTTCTGGTGTATTACGTCGATTTTTAGAACTTAAATAGCGTGATACACCAGGTGATCGTTTAGATTGATTTTGTCTACATTCAGTACATTCCAATGTAATTACTATTCTTGGTCCTTTACTTTTTGCCATATAATGAAAGTATGTTTCAAAAAAAAATTTTTTAACTTTTGGATTAAAACTTTAAAGTTATTAAAAAATTATAACATTAAAATTGATTCTAACCTAGTTCCTTTTTAAGAGCAAGTATGTTATTATTCAATATTATTATAAAAGTTAATAATAAAAACAAAAAACGTTTTCAACATCTATCATGAATAAAAAACAACGAAATAGAAAAATAGTGACACAAAATCGACGAAATGGAATGATAAATCGTCGTTATAGTTCAACTATCAAAACTTTATATAAATTATTTCAAACAAAAATTAAACTATATAATCTTTTAGAAGATTCAAAAATAGAAGAAAAAGCTAAATTAAAAGTAGAAATAAAAAATGTTATGAATAATTTTTATAGCATTTTAGATAAAGCTGTTAAAAAAAGAGTAATTCACAAAAATAAAGCATCACGAAAAAAATCAAATATTTATAAAATCTCACAAAAATTGAACACTTAAACTAATTTCTATTTATGAAATTTTTCATAAATAGAAATTAGTTCCTATTTTTAATTAGTTACTAGAACAAAATCTTATTGCAATAACTAAAATTATATAACTCAAAAATGAACAAAATATTTCTAAATAATATTGGTGATTTAGGAGAAGCACAACGTGCAAGTTTTTATCGTTTTTTATCTTTCGGTATTAGCGAAGAGTTAGCTAATTTTCCAAATCCCTTTCTTATTAAAATTAAAGTACCCACAAGAATTCAGAAAAAAAGAATTCCTTGTTTAGTTTATTTATATCCAAATGAAATAAAGCTGAAAGGACCTAGCTTTAATTTAGGAGATTGCTTAAAACGAGACATTAGCTATGCTATTCAATTTTATATTTCAGGAGAATATACTTATAATTTTGATTCTAAATTAGATATTAAAGACTTACATTTTTACTCTTCTCATACTAAAAAAGAAGAGGATAAAGCTAGCAAAAATAATATAATTAGATCGAAAAACACAACTATTTCAAAAATTAGAATTAAACAAGATATTTTTTTTGGAGAAATACCTTTAATGACAGAAGAAGGAACATTTGTCATTAGTGGTTGCGAACGAGTAATTATTAGTCAAATAATCCGAAGCCCAGGAATTTATTTTAGAAAAGAATTTGGGACAACTCGTAAAGCAATTTATACGGCTACTATTATTTCTAATAAAGGTTTATGGACAAAATTTGTTTTAGATGAAAAAAAGAAATTAAAAAAAGATAAAAAAAAAAAAGATAAAGAATTAGATCGAATCTACATTAAACTTAATGATTTTCGAATGAAGTATGGAGATCTTAAAGAAAAAAAAGAAGAATCTGATGAAGAAAAAATTTTTATTTATGATTTAATTCGATATTTCGGAGTAAGTTTTGAAGAACTTTATGATAGCTTAAAATATCCTCGTCATTTAATTGACCAACAATTTACTAGAGAAAAAATAGAAAATGAAGAAGAAATTCCACTTTTAATTCAACGAATGTTTGCAAATCAAAAATCAGGTTGTTTTTCAATTGGTGAAATTGGACGATATAAAATTAATAAAAAATTAGGACTAAATTTACCCAAAGATTTAACTTATTTAAGCTCACATGATTTTATTGGAATTATAAATGGTTTAATCGAGTTAAAATATTACAACCGTGTGACAGATGATATTGATCATATTAAAAATAAACAAGTTCGTTCTATCGGTGAATTATTACAAAATCAACTTCGAGTAGGTTTTTATCGATTACAAAAAAATTTAAATGAATTTTCTGGTTTTCCCGCTAAATCACAAAAACTAAATTTTGATTTAGAAACCTCGAGTGATCCTGATGATTGGATTATTGATCCACGAGCAGTCACTAATTCGATAAAAGAATTTTTTAAAACTAGCCAGTTATCTCAATTTATGGATCAAATTAACCCTTTGGCCGAATTAACACATAAACGCCGAATAAGTGTATTTGGACCTAATGGTTTAAAACGTGATCATATTAGTACTGTAATTCGTGATATTCATCCAAGTCAATATGGGCGTTTATGTCCAATTGAAACACCAGAGGGACAAAACGCTGGACTTATTACATCAATATCAATGTATGGACGAATTGGATCATTAGGTTGGATTGAAACGCCTTATTTTTTAATTGAACAAGCTAAGGTGTCGGATATTAAAAAACCAATTTTTTTAAATCCAGAACAAGAATCAGAAACAAGAATTGCTGTAGCGGACATTCCTTTAAGTAATTTAAGAAAAATTCAATCTGAGTATTTATCAGTTAAAGAAAATTATTCTTTTTCAGTAACAAGAACAAGTGAATTAGATTTTTTAACAACATCACCTTTACAAATTATCTCATTAGCAACTGCATTAATTCCATTTGTAGAACACAATGATGCAAATCGTGCTTTAATGGGGTCAAATATGCAACGGCAAGCTGTGCCATTAATTTATTCACAAAAACCAATTATTGGCACGGGATTAGAACCCATAGCTATCTTAGATTCTGGGATGGTTATTAAGACATATTGTGAAGGAAAAGTTATAGTTGCATCAGCATCTGTTATTAAAATTCAAGATGAATCAAATCAAAATATTGAGTATTATTTACGAAAATATTTCCGCTCAAATCAAGAGACATCAATTAATCAAAAACCTATCGTATGGTCTGGCGAAAAGGTTTTTTCCGGTCAAATCATAGCCGATGGTCCAAGTACAAATGATGGTGAACTTTCTTTAGGACGTAACCTAACAATCGCTTATATGCCATGGGAAGGTTATAATTATGAAGATGCAATTATAATTAATGAACAAATTGTTTATAAAGATTACTTAACTTCAATTCATATTGAAGAAGCTGAAACTAATTTAACTTATGGCTTAACAGGAAGTGAAAAATTAACAAATAAATTACCTCATTTAACTCCTTATATTCAGCGTCATTTAAATAGTGAAGGAATTGTTCAAATTGGTTCATATGTTAAAGAACATGATATTCTAGTAGGAAAATTATCTCCCTGTGAAGAAGATATATCACCCGAAGCAAAATTGTTAAAAGCAATTTATGGTCACAAAAAAAATAATTTTCGCGATACATCATTGCGTGTGATGCATGGAACAGAGGGTCGGGTAGTTGATATTAGAACGATTTCCACAAATATATTAAGTAAAGATGAATCTTTATTGCCTAGTTTTTATGAAGTTATTCGAATTTATATTGCACAAGTTAGAAAAATTCAAATTGGTGATAAATTAGCAGGTCGTCATGGTAATAAAGGGATTATTTCAAGAATTTTACCTAGACAAGATATGCCATATTTACCTGATGGAACGCCAATTGATATCATTTTTAATCCTTTAGGTGTTCCTTCAAGAATGAATGTTGGGCAGGTTTTCGAATGCTTATTAGGCTTAGCAGGAGAAAAATTAGGTAATCGCTTTAAAATATCGCCTTTTGATGAAATTTATGGTGAAGAAGCATCTCGAATTTTAGTTAATCAAAAATTAAAAGAAGCATCTCTTAAAACAAACGAAAAATGGATTTTTAATTCTATTTATCCAGGAAAGATATTATTACGTGATGGAAGAACAGGTGAGTATTTCGATAATCCAATTACAGTTGGAAAGAGTTATATTTTAAAATTAATTCATCTTGTCGAAGATAAAATTCATGCACGAGCAACTGGGCCGTATTCTATGATTACTGAGCAACCTTTAGCTGGAAAATCGCAAAGAGGAGGTCAAAGATTTGGAGAAATGGAAGTTTGGGCATTAGAAGCGTATGGTTGTTCTTATACTTTACAAGAATTATTAACAATTAAATCAGATGATATTGACGGTCGAAATGATATTTATGAAGCGTTGTTAGTTAGAAAAACTATTGATAAGCCCAATCCATCTCTACCTGAATCTTTTTTAGCATTAATTCGTGAGTTACATGCTTTAGGATTAAATTTTTCAATTCAAAAAATCGAAAATGGGTTTTATTCAACTGAGAATATTAAAGAAATAGAAAAAGATATTTTTAAAGATCTCGAAACACGCTTAAAATTAAGGGCATTATTGGGTCGTAAAAAAACTGAACAATTAGCAAAATCTATAAATCTAAATGAAAAAGTCGATAGCTTAACAATTGAAAAGCTCTTAGAAAAAAAGAAAATCCTAGAAAAACTATTAGGACTTAAAAAATAAAGGATAATCTGAAAATATTTTTTCCTTAGTTCTAGCATTAAGTTAAAAAGATCAATATTATGAAATCAACTCAAGAAATTTTAGAGCTAGAAAAAACATTACTAAAGTTAGAAAATTTACATGCATCGTTTGATTATTTAAGAATTAGTATTGCTTCTCCAACTAGAATTAAAAGTTGGGCTGAAAGAATTTTACCCAATGGAGAAATTATTGGTGAAATTTTAAAACCAGAAACAATTAATTTTCGAACACATCAACCTGAACTTTATGGTTTATTTTGTGAAAAAATTTTTGGACCTATTAAAAATTGGAAATGTAAATGTGGAAAATATAATGGATTTACGCTAGAAAAAATTTGCGAGGACTGTCAAGTTGAAATTATAGAAGCGAGAGTTCGACGTTATAGAATGGGTTATATTGAATTAACTTGTCCAGTGACTCACCTCTGGTATTTAAAAGGAATACCAAATTATTTGGCTATTTTATTACGTTGTTTTGACGAAAAATTACTTATTTCAGAAATAGAACAAGTTGTTTATTTTAAAGAGGGATCTAAAGCAAATCAAAATACTTTACGTTTATTATTTGAAAATCAATTTCAACAGAAAAAAAATGAATTAGATCCTTTTTTAGAGCCATTAATCAAAGAAAAAACTATTAAATTTTCTTCAAGTAACTCCAAATTAATAAAAGACCGTTCTTTTAAAAATTTCAGACTTCAAAAACGAAAAGGAGCAGAAATTATTAAAACAGCGCTGGAGTTATTAAATATTGAATATGAAATTAAAAAAGCTCGTTCTTTAATTGAAAGTATTGGTTTATCCGATTTACAAAAAATACACTTGCCAGATAAATCATTAATTCGACGTATTCGAATATTAGAAAGTTTTTTATCAACAAAAACCAATCCAAGTTGGATGGTATTAACAATGTTACCTGTTTTACCTCCAAATTTACGTCCATTAGTAGAATTAGATAGCGGACGTTTAGTAGCGGCAGATGTTAATGAAATTTATCGCTTAATTATAACTAGAAATCAACGTTTATTTGATTTTTTATATCGGTTTGTTGCTCCAACTCTAATTAGTATTCAAGGGCGCAAATTATTACAAGAAGGAGTAGATTCATTAATTGATAATTCTCGTTTACCAAAAAATAAAACATTTTGTTTAAATAATAAACCTTTGAAAAGTTTAACCGAAATTTTAGAAGGAAAACAAGGTAGATTTCGCCAATCTTTATTAGGTAAACGTGTTGATTATTCTGGCCGTTCTGTCATTATCGTCGGCCCAAATTTACGTTTAAATCAATGTGGGTTGCCATATGAAATGGCCATCGAATTATTTCAACCATTTTTAATTCATGAATTATTAAAAACAAAAATAAAACCACCAAGTCAAAATTCAAAACTTGCAAATATTATTATTAAAAAAAATAAACCTTTTATTTGGACATTATTAGAAAAATTAACGCGCAAACATTGTATTTTATTAAATCGCGCACCGACTTTGCATCGATTTGGAATTCAAGCATTTAATCCATTAATTATTTTAGGTCAAGCTATTCATTTACATCCATTAGTTTGTACTGGTTTTAATGCAGATTTTGATGGTGATCAAATGGCAGTTCATTTGCCGCTATATGAAGCGAGTCAATTAGAAGCACGTAGTATTATGCGTCCCTCGTATAATGTTTTATCTCCCTCGAACGGAGAAGTAATTTTAAAACCAACACAAGATGTAGTTATTGGTTGTTATTACTTAACTTTAATGATTCATAAAAATGTTTTTCCTCTTCAAAAATGGTTTTCAAACGAAATAGAAGCACTCGGTGCTTTTTATCAAAAAAAAATAACTCTTCATACACCGATTTTAGTTAGATATTCGATTTTAGATTTAGAAATTGAAATACAAAATGGTGTTTTTAAATTTCCGGATAACATTTTCGTTTTAACAAAAAAAGAAATTATTCTTTATAAAATTTTTCAAATTAATACAAACCGAGAAAAATATTATCTAATAACTAGTATTGGAATTTTAATAGCACGTTCATTTAATCAAAAAAATTATCAAATAACTGATCTTTTTCTTGAAACTACTTCTGGTAGATTAATTTTTAGTATTAATTGTAAAAAATTCTTATAAACTCTAATTTTATGCTAATTACAAATACATTGACAAAAAAGACTCTTGAAAATATTGTTCATCAAACATTTTCTACTTTTGGAAGCTTATCTTCTTCTTCTTTGTTAGATTCTCTAAAATTTTTGGGGTTTTATTATGCTACAAATGCGGGTATTTCAATTAATATCGAAGATTTAAAAACACCCAATTTAAAAAAAGAATTTTTAAAAACTGCTGTAAACGAAATGAGTTCGGTGAGCGAGCAGTGGCAACAAGGACTCGTTTCCGATACTGAACGTTTTCAATCTATTATTGATAGTTGGAATATTGCTACAGAAGCGTTAAAAAATCGGATAGTTGATTATTATCAAAACTTTGATCCTGCGAATAATTTATATATTATGGCTTTTTCAGGAGCCAGAGGAAATATGTCTCAAGTTCGCCAATTGGTTGGAATGAGAGGCTTAATGTCTGACCAAGATGGAAAAATTATTGATTTACCCATTCGTACAAATTTCAGAGAAGGTTTAAGCTCTATTGATTATATTATCTCTTCATATGGAGCTCGAAAAGGAATTGTAGATACTGCTTTAAAAACAGCAGATTCGGGGTATTTGACACGTCGATTAATTTATATTGCCCAAGATTTAGTAATTCGTGAAATTAATTGTCAAACAGAAAATGGAATTATTGTTTTAGTAAACTCAAAAAGTAATATTACTAATATTATTGGTCGACATGTAATTAATATTGAAGCAAATAATTTAAGTAAAGAAAAAAAATTAACTTATAAGAATAGTCTACTAACTGAAAAAGCATTAGTTGAATTAAAAAAATTTGCTCCCTTCAAATTGAATTTACGTTCTCCTTTAGTTTGCCAATCACATGGATCTGTTTGTCAGTCTTGTTATGGTTGGGATTTAGCTCAAAAAAAATTAATTTCCTTAGGGGATGCTGTTGGAATTATTGCTGCTCAATCTATTGGTGAACCTGGAACCCAGTTAACAATGCGAACATTTCATACTGGAGGAATTTTTACAAGTGAAATGTTAAAACAAACCTTTTCGCCTTTTTCTGGAAAAATAACTATTCCTGATTCTTTAAAAACAATTCTTTATCGAACAAATCATGGAATAATGGTTTCTAAATTACAACAAGAAGCTATCTTAACGATTACTAATTGGCAAGGTTTAAAACAAACTATTTTTCTTGAAATTGGATCATTTCTTTATATCTCTTCTTCTTCATTTGTTCGAAAAAATCAATTAATTTCGGAATATTCAGCCAAATCAGTGCTTCCAGGTGCTCGTCGATTAAAACCTATTTATACTTCTCTAGCTGGTGAAGTTCGCTTTGAAAGTTTATTAATTAGGAGTATTTCACGTGAGGATCGATCAAAGGTTAAAGTTAATCAAGATGATGGAGTTTTATGGGTGGGATCAGGTAAAATTTTTTCGTTTCCTAAAGAAATTGATTATCAATATCCAAAAAATCTAACAAAAAAAAAGTCTTTAGCACAATTAAAAATTATAACTCCTTACCAAGGAATTATTAAAATAGAAGATAAAAAAATTTTTATAGAAAATGAACTAAAAAAAATTGAAATTAACTTCTCAAATATAACTAAAAAATTAACTAATTGTGATATTAACTTTTCCTTATTAGTTAAAAATTATCAATATGTAGATGCTTTTACGGTTTTAGGTTTTTTTGAATTCTTTCCAACTGTTTTTGGAAAGGTGTATTCATTACGTAAAAAAGACGGAAATTATAATACAATCTTCTTTTTAATTACAGAATCAGATATTTGGAAGATGCATTCTGATCAGATTAATAATTTTTCTTTTTTTCCAAAAAAGAAAAAAATTATTCGTAAAGGAAATAATTTTACTCAAACTTCGTTATTTAGTAAATCGGGATTTTTTCTAAAGAAAGATGGTTTTAAAATGATTTTTCAAAATGCATTACCTCTTTTTTTAAGTCGTGGTACAATTTTAAATTATAAACAAGGCGATTTTGTTTTTGAAAAAGAAGTTTTAGCAACTCTTGTAAACTATACACAACAAACAGAAGATATTGTTCAAGGTTTACCAAAAATTGAAGAACTGATTGAAGCAAGAATTCCGAAAGTAAAAGCTACTTTAGCTCTTCGACCTGGGATTCTTTTAAATTCAATCCTTGGACGAGAATTAATTGATTCAAAAATTGAAAATGAGACAATTATTTTTTCGTACAAATCTATTCGTGAAGAAGTGTCTAAAACTAAAAAAGAAAGTAAACAAAAAAAACAAATTATTCAAATTGCACATAGTTTATATGTTAAAAATGAAATCATTTTTTACAATAAGAGGTTTTGGAAAATTATTTTAATTCCACCAGGTTTTAAACCAATCAAAAAAGAAACGAAACCTGAATATTACTTTACTAATAGTTTACGTTCCGATGAGCGTATTCTCCTATCTCATGGAAAAATTATGAGTGCAACTTGGACGATAAAAAAATTAGAATCGACAGATTTTTCTTTTTACCAGTATCAAACCAAAAAATCTAGTGGTTGGAAAAAAAATAATATTAATACGGAAGAAATCTTTATAAATAAGAAAAAAGATTTAATTTTAAAAACTAAAGAAAATAATTATCTTTTTTTAGAAAGTTTACAACCAATAACAGAATATAAATTATCTTTAAGTACAAAAGTATTATTTACTCCAGGAAATTTTATTGATATTGGTGAACCAATTACAGAAGGAAGTTTAGATCCACATGAAATACTTACTATTTTTTTTAAATATCATTCTGTTTTAGATGGAACAATGGTTGGGACAATTCGTAGCTTAAATAAGTTTCAACTTTTACTTATTAATTCAATTCAAGCAATTTATCAGTCACAAGGTGTAACGATTTCAAGTAAACATATTGAAATTGTAGTTCGCCAAATGACAGCAAAAGTTGTAATTAAAGAAAGTGGTGATACTCCTTTATTACCAGGAGAATTAATTAGACTTTCTCTGATTTGTGAAATTTATAAGGCAATTAAACAAACTAACTATAAAACACCTAAATATGAACCACTTTTTTTATCAACGACAAATTCGGCTTTAAGTAAAGATGGTTTTTTATCGGCAGCTGGTTTTCAAGAAACCAAAAGAGTGTTAACAAAAGCTGCTATTGAAGGAACAACAGATTGGCTAAGAGGATTGAAAGAATGTATTATTATTGGTAGACTAATTCCAGCAGGCTCAGCTTTCTTAAATTATAAAAACTATTTAGATAATATTTATTTATTTAAAAATTAATTTAATATAAACTCCAAAAAAGAAAAAACTTATGAATGAAACAATAAATAAAAAAGAGATTGCAAAACAATATATCAAAGCTTCCGTTCATTATGGCCACAGACCAAAAGAATGGAATCCAAAAATGGCACCTTATATTCTTTATGAAAAATATGGTTATCATATTTTTGATTTAGTAAAAACTTCTAAGTTACTTAAATTAGCGGGGAATGTTCTAGAGAAAAAAGCTGAAAAAAATGGAAAGTTTTTATTTGTGGGGACAAATAAATTATCATCCTCTATTATCGCAAAACAAGCAAAACGAACAAATAATTTTTATATTAATTATAGATGGTTAGGCGGAATGCTAACAAATTGGTCAACCATACAAAAGCGAATTGAAAGATTAAAATTTTTAGAAGAACAAGAACTAAAAGGTAACTTTGAGACATTATCAAAAAAAGATTATAGCGCTCAACGAAAAGAAATGGATAAACTAAAACGTTTATTCAATGGCATTAAAGAAATGACAAATTTACCTGATGCAGTTATTTTTACAAGTCAATTAAAAGATTCTTTAGCTATTCAAGAATGTTTAAGATTAGGAATACCTACAATTTGTATTGTAGATACAAATTGTAATCCGGATTTAATTCCTTATCCAATTCCTGCTAATGATGATTCAAGTTCTTCAATTAATTTTATTTTAAACTATTTAGTTAACAGAATATCTCTAGGCTATAAAACGTTAGAATCGATTAAATAAAGAAATTTAACAAATCTTTAATTCAATTATTTTTAAGAAATTTGTTTATTGTTTAAAAAATTTTTTGAAATGTTTAAAAACTTTAGGAATAACAATTTTTCCTTTACTTTTCTAAAAAATAGAAAATTTAAAACGATTAGAATAGCATGTATACATTTCTTTTATCAAAAATTGAAGTTGGATCACATTTATACGTTAATTTTTCTGAGACTGCTCATTTACATGGCGAAACAATATTTGTTTCGTTTCTTGTAGTTAGTTTTCTTACCTTATTTTTACTTTTAGGTACACGTGATTTAAAAAAAGTACCTGATACACTTCAAAATTTTTTAGAAGTTATTTATGAACTTGTTAAAAGTATAGCATTAACTCAAATGGGGCCTTCTTACTATTCTCAATTTTTACCATTTGTTGCAACTATATTTTTATTTGTTCTTGGCTCAAATTGGGCAGGAGCTTTGATACCTTGGAAATTAATTGAAATTCCAGAAGGAGAGTTAGCTGCTCCTACAAATGATATTAATACAACAGCATGTTTAGCTATTTTAACTTCAATTACTTATTTTACAGCTGGCTTTAAAATTAAAGGGATTGGATACTTTGCTCGTTATATTAAACCAAGTGTTTTTCTATTACCAATTAATATTATTGAAGATTTTACAAAACCTCTTTCTTTAAACTTCCGATTATTTGGAAATATTGTAGCGGATGAATTAACAGTTAGTGTATTATGTTCACTTGTACCAATTTTAATTCCAGTTCCAATTATGGTTTTAGGTTTATTTGCTAGTTCAATTCAAGCGTTAATTTTTTCAACGTTAGCGGCTGCTTATATTGGCGAAGTAATTGAATAGAATAATAGGGAAAACTTTTCTGAAATTTGTTGATTCTTTGAAAAAAATTTTTCAAAAATAATTTTTATTATGGTAGATTCTCTTGTTGCTGCTGCTTCTGTTATTGCTGCTGCTGTTGCTGTAGGTTTCGCAGGAATTGGTCCTGGAATTGGTCAAGGAAATGCTGCTGGACAAGCAGTTGAAGGAATTGCTCGTCAACCAGAAGCAGAAGGAAAAATTAGAGGTACTCTTTTATTATCATTTGCCTTCATGGAAGCTTTAACTATTTATGGTTTAGTAGTTGCTCTTTCATTATTATTTGCAAATCCATTTGTTGGATAAGATTTTTTTGGCTTAATCAAACGAATTGGTTAAGTCAAACTAAATTAATTATTAATCCTAAACGAATATCAGTTTATGAATTTTCCTATCACTTTTGCAATTAATGCAAGTGGACTTTTTGACTTTGATTTAACATTTCCGACTGAAGCATTATTATTTTTAATATTAGCAACCGTTGTAACATTTATTTTTCTTTCTCCAATTTCGAAACAAATAGATGAACGTGCAGAATTTATTAACTATACGCTGCGCAAATCAACCATTTTATTAACATTCGGATATGAAAAATTATCTACTTGTGTAGGTTTATTAACAGAAGAAATTGACGAAATGAACCGACAAATAAAACTTGTTAAAAACTATACAAATGATAAATTTGAAGATGAACTTTTCCTGATTCAGAAAGAAAATTTAAAAATTTTAAGTGAATTAAAAGGTGATTTAGCTATTAAATCTGCTTATCTTTTTTCTAATTTAAAATTAGAGCTGATTTCTTTATCAGACAAATTTTTTGTTCAAAAATTTCAATCTGCCTCTTAAACTTTTTAATATCTAGTTAAAAATTATTTATCATCTTTATGAATTGGAACCTTTTTTCGTTTTTCTTAAATAATGAAGAATCTTTTATAGAATTCAATACAAATATTTTGGAAACGAATATTATTAATATATTTCTTTTAATCGGTCTTTTACTTTATGCTAATAAAGTTTCTTTTAGCGGAAGTTTAGAAGCTCGACAAAAAGAAATTATTCAAACTATTGAAAATGCTCAAACCGATGTTTTAAATGCATCTAATTATTATTATTTAGCAGAGAAAGGATTTACACAAAGTTTGTTTTGGTTACAGTCATGGAAAATTTTATATGAAAATGATAAAATTGAAATTGTTCAAAATAAATATAAAACAGTAAAAAACGCATTAACTGAAACCTTTAAGACAACAGAAAATTTAATACAAAATTTTGAAAATAAAACATTTGTATCATTACAACGATATATTATTTTAATAACAGCTAGCAAAATTTTAAGAAAATTTTTCTTTTTATCTTCAAAAGAGCAATCTAAATTGGTTGAACGTATTATTTCCGACTTAGGAGGAGTGAAAAAATGAGCTTTAATACGAAAATCGTTACAACTTATGCAAAATCTCTTTTTCAAAATTTAAAAAACTCGCCTACTAAAGAATCAGCAAAAGATTTTAAAGTTTCTAAAATTACTGCTAATGAATCCACAGTTTTAGTTCCGGATCTTCTTATTCTTGCAGAAGAACTAATTCTAATTCGTGCAATTTTAATTTCATCTAAAAAATTAAAAAATTTTTTTAAAAATCCAACATATTCAGAACAACAAAAATTAGATATTATTTTAACATTATTTCCAGGTTTAACTGTTACAATGAAGTCTTTTTTAAAAGTTCTAAAAGAAAGAAATCATTTAATGCTTCTCTCTGAAATAAGTGATGAATTTAATAAAATTCTTTTAAAATTTAAACAATCAACAAAAGTTAAAATAATAGTAGCAAGTCCTTTAGAAGAAAATATTGGTACAACGGTTCTAAACTCTTTAAAAACAGTTACTAACTCGACAGAAATTATTTTAAAAACAGCATATAATCCTAAAATTTTAGGCGGATTAATTTTAGAGTATAATTCAGTTGCAGTTGATGCTAGTATATTAAAAGAATTTAGTCTTTTCTTTAATGAAATCTAGTCCCATAATTATTAATTTTGATCCTAATTTCTTTTGCTAATTTCTTAAGTATACCTTAAAATTTTTTGAAAAAAATACAACCGATATGAAAAATGTAAGCCAATTAACTAATTTTGTACAAAATAAGTTAAACGAATATACTCAAACTACTACTAGAACTGCAGATGTTGGAATAGTTTTACAAGTTGGAGATGGAATTGCTCGTATTTATGGATTAGAAAATGTTGCCTCTGGTGAACTTTTAGAATTCGAAGACCAAACAATAGGAATTGCTTTAAATTTAGAAACAAGCAATGTTGGAGCTGTTTTAATGGGAACAGGTCGTAATATTAAGCAAGGAAGTACAGTTAGAGCTACTGGAAAAATTGCACAAATTACTGTTGGCGAAGAATTATTAGGACGCGTAGTTGATGCATTAGTAACTCCAATTGACGGAAAAGGAAGTATTACAGCTACAGAAACACGTTTAATTGAATCACCTGCTCCTGGAATTATTGCTCGTACTTCGGTATGTGAACCTATGCAAACTGGAATTGTTTCAATTGATGCTATGATTCCAATTGGTCGTGGTCAACGCGAATTAATTATTGGAGATCGTCAAACAGGAAAAACATCGATTGCGTTAGATACAATTATTAATCAAAAAACAGAAAATGTAGTTTGTGTTTATGTAGCAATTGGGCAAAAAGCTTCTACTGTTGCGCAATGTGTTTCAGTTTTAGAAGAAAAAAATGCTTTAGCTTATACAACTATTGTAGCAGCTAATGCAAGTGATCCTGCAACATTACAATATTTAGCACCCTATACAGGAGCAAGTATTGCAGAATACTTTATGTACAAAGGAAGAAGTACATTGGTTATTTATGATGATTTAACAAAACAAGCACAAGCATATCGTCAAATGTCTTTATTATTACGTCGACCTCCAGGACGTGAAGCATTCCCGGGTGACGTTTTTTATTTACATTCTCGTTTATTAGAAAGAGCAGCAAAATTAAGTAATCAATTAGGTGGTGGAAGTATGACTGCTTTACCAATTATTGAAACAGAAGCAGGAGACGTTTCGGCTTATATTCCTACGAATGTAATTTCCATTACAGATGGTCAAATTTTCTTATCGAAAGATTTATTTAACTCTGGAATTAAACCAGCAATTGATGTTGGAATTTCAGTTTCTCGAGTAGGATCAGCCGCTCAAATTAAAGCAATGAAACAAGTTGCAGGAAAACTAAAATTAGAACTAGCTCAATTTGCAGAATTAGAAGCCTTTTCTCAATTTGCATCAGATTTAGATCAAGCAACTTTAAGACAATTAGCTCGTGGACAAAGATTACGTGAGTTATTAAAACAACCATCAAGTTCACCAAAGTCAGTTGAAGAACAAGTAGCATTAATTTATGCAGGTACAAACGGTTATTTAGATGATTTAGCTGTTTCTTCTGTTCCAGAATTTGCTACAAATTTACAAGAATATTTAACAGTTAAAGATGTAAGATATTTTAATTTAGTTAAAGAATCGAAAAAATTAGCTCCAGATTCAGAAGAATTATTAAAAGAAGCAATTGCGAAAGTAAAACAAGATCTTCAAAAAACTTAGTATTTTTCCTTAGTCTTCTAAGGAAAAATATCTTTAACTATTTAGTTCTTCATATCCTTTTTCTTCTAAATAATTAACTAATTCCATATTTCCACTTTTAACAATTTTTCCATCAATCATAATATGGACATAATTTGGAATTAGATAATTAAGAATTCTAGGATAATGTGTAATCACAATTAATGATGAATTAATTTCTCTATTTTTTCTAATTCCTTCACAAATAATTTTAATTGCATCGACGTCAAGTCCAGAATCAATTTCATCTAAAATGATTAGTTTTGGTTGTAAAACAAGCATTTGAAGAATTTCATTTCGTTTTTTTTCTCCTCCCGAAAAACCTTCATTAAGGTTACGGTTTAAAAATTCTGCTTTCATTTTTAATTTATCTAAAAAAATTTGAATTACCTCCATAAATTGAAGGGGATCTAATTCTTCTTTTTTTAAATATTTTTGTTTTTCATTATAAGCTATTCGTAAAAAATCGTAATTTGTTACACCTGCAATTTCAATTGGATATTGAAACGCTAAAAATAACCCTTCATGAGAGCGTACTTCTGCAGACATTTCTAGTAAATTTTGTTCAGAAAATTTAATTGTTCCTTTTTCAATTGCATAAGATGGATGACCTGCTAAAATTTTAGATAAAGTACTTTTTCCAGATCCATTTGGACCCATAATTACATGAATTTCATTTTCTCTAATTTCTAAATTAAATTTTTTTAAAATTTTTTTATTATTAATTGATGCCTCTAAATTTTCTATTTTTAAAAGTAAATTATTCATATTCTTATCCTACAGTTCCTTCTAATTTTAATGATAGTAATTTATCTGCTTCTGTTGCAAATTCCATCGGTAACATAGTAACCACGTCTTTACAAAATCCGTTTATTAGTAAACCAATAGCATGCTCAATTTTAATGCCTCGTTGTGTTAAATAAAAAAGTTGTTCTTCGCTTATTTTGGAAATTGTAGCTTCATGCTCAACTATAG
>Ga0214188_100176_pt1 | contig 17982 bp, 10 predicted proteins | sample TroBogEpilimnion_5_FD_153026 | JGI IMG/M metagenome (GOLD analysis project Ga0214188, IMG submission 153026) | Freshwater microbial communities from Trout Bog Lake, WI - 01JUL2008 epilimnion | ecosystem: Environmental > Aquatic > Freshwater > Lake > Epilimnion/Euphotic zone | place: Trout Bog...
CCCGCCGCAGCGCCACGAATGCCCAGAGACGGTCTTGTGCTGACAACTTCTTTAGCGTCTCAACCGTCCACTTAACATGAGCCAGTGCAGTCAACGCGGCATCGGCGAGATACGCATCCTTGCCAAGCGCTAGCTCAAGGAGTTTGCTCGTGTCGAGCGTGGATTTGCCAGTGCGCAGACCTTCGGCAAGACGCGCATCATCATTCAGCGCATCCTGTTTGCCTTTCACCCATGTCGCTTGTGTCGGATCAATCTCCAGCTTCCAGAGCCGCCCGCGTTTGTGAATCGGATAAGAGCTGAACACCCAGTCATTGAGATAGTAAGAACCATCGGGCCCCACAGCCATGCACGTCGGCCGGAAGAAGTCGCTGCCTTTGATCAGCGGGATGCGATCCGAGGTGTAGCCCGCACCTTTTCGTGTAAGCGGATAATAATCGACGCTGTGATCGCTCCAACTCGGGATCAGCACGCCGCCGCCGAGTTCCACGATGGCACAAGGGCCTTCACCGCAGGGATGCACCATACCAATGGTGCCGCGCAGCTCGCCATTCATACCGACAAATGGATGCACCGGCGCGCTGCCATACACCCATTGGAAACCGTAGTCCGCACCTTCGACAACATACAACAACCGGCACGGTGGGCGACTCCCAGGATCATTTTCAGCAGCGAAGATCTCTCCGTCCTTGCGCACCAGCAGTCCAAACGGATTCCAAAAACCACGCGCGATGCGGCGCATCTGTCTGCCATCCGCCGTGCAACGGAACACGCCGCCTTCACCTCGCCCGCTGACTTTGGAGCCATCCTTGGCTGTGAGCGTCCAATCCTTGCCAAAATTCTCCCCAAGCGAGAAGACCAAACCACCATCAGGATGCCAGGCCATACCACTGAGGCCGTTGTGCGGATACTCTGCCACAGAATTCAGTGTGGCAAGGTTCTCCTCCACATCGCCCACACCATCGCCATTGGTGTCCTTCACCCGCAGCACACGATCCCTCTCCGCGAGGTAGATCCAACCATCTGGTCCGATCTCCACATGCATCGTGGCGTCGGTCTTGTTGTAAAACACCCGGCGGTTCTTGCCGTTCGCATCGAAGACCAGCACCTCATCATGCACCGGCCCATCGTAGTCCTCCGGCCGGAAGTGCGTGTGGCAGGAGATCGAATAGATGTTCCCTTTTGTATCCACCGCGATACCCGTTGGCGTGACCAAATCAGGATGCTCAGCGAGCAGCGTGAGTTTGACACCCGGCTGCAACGTTTCGATCTGCGGCGGCAATTGCGTCGGCACCTCCGGCGATTTGGTCGGCGCACTGGGCGGAGCACCGAGTGCAGCAAAGGCAGCCAGCGAAAGTAAAAAGCAGAGTGGTTTCATATGATTATGCGATGCGGACACGTTCCAAAGCTGCGACAATTTCCTTTTCGATAACCGGCAGCGGATTGAGCAAGGTAAGTGGATCAGCCACGGGCGTGACTTCGTTGGTTCGTGGATCCCAGTTCACAGGGCCAAAGCGGCAAGGCGCAGGATTCCCGGTGAGGATGTGCATCCCGGCGTCGTCTTTATCGAAGTGCCAGAACTCAAACGGAAAATGAATGAATCCGTGCTTTTCCATCATCGTCGCAATCTCAAGTCGAGTTGCGACATGCTCGGGAGCGACGAAGGGCGACCTCATCGGCGTGTATTCGCTCATTTCGAGATAGGGATAACCGCGCCAGACCTCGGTGCCGTCGTCACGCCGAAACACCGAAATATCGATCGCCGAACCCGACATGTGCGCGCCGATCTTGGGCATGTTAGCCGTCAGCACGATAGCCCGTCGGAACATCATCTCCGTACTCGGAATCTCTCCTCCAAGCTCCCAGATGCACTTCTTTAAAACCGTGTCAAACACCGACGGCTTGCGCACCAACTGACGCTGCATGTCCAGCGAACGAAAGCCGTCCTCAATCTTCAAGATCCAGCCACGCTCGTTCATTTCTCGCCCGATGGTGATAACATCGCGCACGAGGCTTTCACGCAGGAAGTACACGCGGTCCAGATCCCCGGCAATCTTGCTGGTAGAAAACAGCATCTCCACACCCGCAGCTGTTGCGGCATCAGAAATCGAAGCAAACCGCTCGCCACACTCATCGACTGGAAACTTGATAAGCTTCTGCACAATCGCATAGCCTTGCTCCATTTGATCCGCCCAGTAGGCTCGGCGTGCTGCTTCGTCGTGGTTCATGGTCAGTTCAGTGGGTTTTACGCACCGCCACGGCCTCCACCTCGCAGCGCAGCGATGGCGGCAGGCAGTTAGTGATCGTGGTACGCGCAGGCGATGGCTGCGGGAAATACTCGCGGTAGAGCTGGTTGTACAGCGGCACGTCCTCGGCATCGCGGATGTAGTTCCGCGTCTGCACCACGTGGGCGAGATCGCTGCCAGCAGCTTCGAGCACCTTGCGCACGTTTTCAATGCTGCGGCGGAATTCCCCTTCAAAGCTGTCGCTGATGATGTTGCCCGCCTGATCCACCGAAGCCTGACCTGAAACAAAAATCAAATCACCCACCACCACGCAAGGGCTGAAGGGCAGATGTGATGTTGGCGTATCTGGAAGCTTGGGATAGGAAACAAGTGGGTGTGTCATGCTGAGAAGAGAATCAAGGTTTGACGGCTGGCGCAGACTGCAGGCGAGCCTTTTCCTCGGCTTCTCGCTTCTGCAGGTCCTTGGGATGTTTTGAGAAGCTCTCAAACACATCACCCACCACACGATCTGCCAGCGTGCCGAGTTTCTTCAAAATGAGCGGCTCTGCTTCGGGTTTGAGTTTGGACAAGTTGGGTTCGTAGCCACCCACCTTGTGAGAATCTTCGGTGGCGATGTAGCCGATATTTCCATTCGCGTAGCCGACGATGATGGGCGTGGCCCGGTTGGCGATGGCCTGTTCGAGCTTAAAACCGTATTCCACCATCGGCTCGCCAGGCATGGTGAGCAGCAGAAAGGGGCCGATTTTCATGGCCATCAATTCAGCACGCACCGGTTGCTCTTTGCCTGGAAGTTCCACCACCTCACTGGCGACACGGATCTGGTAAAAGGTTTCGCGTTTGCGCAATTGCTCGCGTGTCACGCCGTGTGCCGCAGCACGTGCTACCGCACCGCCGAGATCACGGCCCGCCCACTGGATGTCCGCTTCGTCAGCGCAACGGTACGGATAACCGGGCAGATTGGGCCGAATGTCTCCGGCGCATCCTTGCATGAACAAAGCACTGGTTTTTTGTGCGTAGCACATCTCCACAAACGTCTGCGCCTCACCTGGGAAGTCAGCGCTCAATTTCGGATACCCCTTCGGATACGGCTGCGAGCCCTTGTCACCCCAGGTGAAAAAGCACGGATGACAAACCGCGTGCATGATCACCGCCAGCGGAGTGAGCGTGCTGCCATCGTCAAAGCGCAGCACCTTCACTCGCGGGTCGTTGGGTCCCTCGGGGTTTAAACTCACCACCGCACGGCCATCGTAAATTTTGCGGCGATTGATGCCAAAGCTGATGCGATCCTCGCCATAGCCAATGTTCACCGTCTTCATGCTGGCAGCAGCCTCCTTGGCGGCCAGTCCCAATTTGTTGATCAAATCGGCCGCCCACCGCATATTCTCCATGTACCCGGGCCCTGAGTGATTGTGTGAGGCGGAAATGAGGATATTCGCGGAAGGAACGCCTGTTTCAGCTTCGATTCGTGCTCGCGCATCGCGCACCATGTCATCCCATGCACCAATGGTGTCCATCGTGACGATGGCAGCCTTCGTTTCGCCATCATCCAGAATCAAAACTCCAGCACGTAGTGGGTCACGCACACCAGTGACCTGGCGCACATGCCCAACAAGTTTGATCTCCGCCGCATCAGGTGGGGTTATGTCGATCTTGGCCACCCCAGCTTTGAGATTCGAGATGATGGGAAAACTTCCACCCCTGATCTCCTGCGCCTGCGCGCTGAAGTAGAGGAAGCAAACACCAAGAAGAAGTGCCGGGCGGAGATGCATGGCTCTCTTCTACGCTCTCAAAGGCTACAAATAATCACGCGATCAGCTCCGCAATCGGCCTGCCATTTTCCACAATATGCACAGGACGGCCATTGAGGTCATTAAGGGTGACCTTGGAGTAGTCGATGCCGAGATGATGATAAATCGTAGCAAGGAAGTCGCTCGCGTTGCAGGGACGCTCGACCACATCTTCACCGCGTTTGTCACTGGCACCGATGATGCCACCCGTCTGGATGCCACCGCCAGCCCAGACATTGGTAAATGCACGCGGCCAGTGATCACGTCCAGGCTGGAGCGTGCCGGTGGGGCCGCTGGCATCACCCGCGCCGGTGCTGCGGTCAAAGCTGATCTTGGGCGTGCGCCCAAACTCACCCGTGACAACAACGAGCACGCGTTTGTCGAGACCACGCGCATAAATGTCCTCAATAAGCGCTGACACAGCACGGTCATAGGTCGGCATGCGGAAGCGCAGCGCCTCAAACTGATGCTGATTCACCGCGTGGTCGTCCCAGTTGTTCACCCGGCCACACAAGGGCCCGCTGAGACTGCTGGTGACGATTTCCACGCCTGCTTCGACAAGACGACGCGCCAGCAGCAGTTGCTGCCCCCAGCGATTGCGCCCATAGCGGTCACGAATGGCCGCATCCTCTTTGCTCAGGTCAAAGGCATCACGGGTATGCGGATTGGTCAGCAGCGTGGCCGCCTGTGCTTCAAATTCATCCAGCGCACCCAGTTCGCCCTCGCGATCAAAGGCACGCTCCATCTTGTCCAGACTCTTGCGCAAGGCAATGCGGTCACCAAGACGGCGATTTTCCGATTCATCAGCCAGGCCAATATTCGGCACCTGAAAGCTCGGGCGGTTTGGGTCATCACTCACCGCGAAAGGCGCATACGCATCGCCAAGATACGCCGGACTCGAATACTCCGGAGATGCGGCGGGCACGCCGATGTAATTTGGCAGCGGGTTTGCGCGGCCTCCTTCCTTGGCCCGTAGGTAATGCGCCACCGACATCCAGTCCGGCAGGCGTGGCTTGGGCTTGTCGCGTGTGTCACTGTCACCGGAAAACATCTGCATCGTCCCAGCCGGATGTCCGCCTGCTGATTGATTCATCGAACGTACGATGGTGAACTTGTCCGCGATCTTGGCGTTCATCGGCAGCATCTGAGTGAACTGCATGCCGGGCACTTTGGTGCTGATCGTCTTGAACGGCCCGCGATACTCGCTGCTGGCCTCGGGCTTCGGATCGTAGGTGTCGATGTGCGACTGCCCGCCCGGCAGCCAAACCATGATGATGGATTTGCGTTCCCCCTTCGGTTTCGCTGCATTCTCAGCACGCAGCTTGAGCAGGCCCGGCCAGCTCAGCGTCGCCATTCCTGACAATCCAAACTGCATGAATCCACGCCGCGACAGCGGACCGGCGCAACGGACGAGAGAAGGAGGCTGAATGATGGATGACATGTGTATAAACCTACGGAGTGAATGATGATCCTTTATCCCAATGGTCGGGTTACTTGGCACCAAAGACGGCGAGCTCCTTCCCTGCCCCGTCCCAGACGCGCAGCATGCTGTCTTCGCCACCGCCGATGATGGCGCTGCCATTGGGGGCGCTGACGGCAGCCTGCATGTAATCTGGCAGGTTGGCCATAGCACGCACTTCGGTGCCATCATCAGTGACGATGCGGATGCGGTTGTCACCCGCAGAGGTGACGATTTGATTCGTGGCACCGATGAACTGCAGCGAAGTGACCTCCTTGGTCCAGCCTTCAATCTTTCTCTTCCTCTCGCCAATGATCATGTCCCAACTCACCACCGTGCCCTCCGCACCTGCAGTGGCAAGCACACGGCCGTCACTGCGAAAGGCAACCCCCATGACGTGATGCGTATGGCCTTCAAAAAGGTTCAATTGCTTGCCCGTGGCAATGTCGGTGACACGGGCGATCTTGTCAGCACCACCTGAGGCGAGACGTTTGCCATCGGGCGAGTAATCAAGGCAGAGCACTGTATCGGTGTGCTTTTCCTTCCAAGTCTGCGTGACCTTGCCAGTGGCGGCGTCAAAGAAAATGATGTCACCGCTGCGCGACAGCTCACCACCGCCAGTGGCGAGAGTTTTGCCATCCGGACTGAAACGCACGGCGTTCACGCGGTCCGCAAAGAGTCCCTTCTGATCAATTTTTCGCTCCAATACCCAGCGCGGTGAACTGCCCACCGACTGTGTGACAGCTTTGGTGGCCACAAATGAACCGTCGGGCGCGGAGGTGATGGTCGTGATGGCGGCAGCATTGCCGTTGTTCTCTTCAATCGGCGTGCCAGTGGCGGCACCCCACACTCGAAGCGTTCCATCATCAAAGATCGAGGCCACAAGCAGCGCATCAGCGGAGAAAGAAACTGCGACAGGTTTCGCCGTGGTCTTGGTCAACGCCAGCTTTGCCGCAGCCAGATCTGCAGTGGCCTTGTCCTGCAAATTTTTCGCGACAGCGATGGCGGCATTCGCAGCAGCAACGGCCTTGGCATTGGCTGCTTTTGAGTCGGTGATGCGCTTCACGTCGTCCTCGGCGTCCTTCACATTGCTCTGCGCGGCAGAAACAGCTGCGAGCGCGGAAACTTCCGTCATGTTTGCCGTGATGAGCTTTTCCTGCGCGTCCTTGAGCTGCTTTTCAAGTGTAACATCCGGTTTGCCTCCTGGGACCGCTTTGATTTTGGCGGCGACTTCATCCACTGCTTTTTGCGCCGTCGCCTTGGCTTCGGTGGTCGGAGTCACTGCTTTTTGTTTCTCCGGCAACACCTTGTTCATGGCCACGATGGCCTCCTTGGCTTTACCCAACAGAATGTCGAGTGCCTTGTCCTGCGCTTCGATGCGCGTGATTTCATTCTTTTGAAACGCCTGCTCCAATGTCTGCGCAGCGATGGCCGAGTCGAGTTCCGCCATCTTCTTCGCCGCTGCCACGCTGCCGCGCAGTTCGATGACAAGCTTGGCCGTCGCCGAATCCCACACACGCACCGAACCATCCTCACAACCCGTGACGACCTGTTTGCCATCGGCAGACATCGCACTGCTCAGCACGCTGACTTTGCCTGTGGTGGCGATCTTCTTGATCAAATCGGCACTTGCTGGGGATGAAGCGAATTTCGCAGCACTCACTACCGGTTTGCCTTCCGTCAGTTTCCACATTTTCACCTCACGAAAACTGCCGCTCGCAAGGTGGGTGCCATCCGGGCTGAACGCAAGTGACTGCACCAGCGCGCGGTGCGCCGCACCGCTCTTTTCCGAAGGATCGCTGATCTGTGCGACGAACTGCCGCGTGGCCATGTCATAGACATAAATGTGGTTTGATCGCCCGCAGGCGACATAGCGCCCGTCCTTCGTCATCGCCACGCTGTAGATCGGATCGATGCTGGCGGAAAAGGCCTGCAGCACGATCGCGCGTTCCACCATCACCGAACTCTTTGCACCCTGATCGATCCACGCCTTCAAGGTGGCTATTTGCTCAGGGATGAGATTTACCGCACCGGATTTGTTGTTCGGCGGCGGCATCTCCATGTCCTTCGTATGCAGGGACGCTGTCACCAGCAGACTCTCGGCACCGTTCCCCGGGATGATCGAAGGCCCGCTTTCGCCTCCTTTGATCATCAGTTCCGGCGTCTCCATGTTCAGGTCGGCCTTCGTCGTCGTCTTGTTGTGACACGAAATGCAGTTTGCCTTCAGAAAGGGATAAACGTCGCGATAGTAATCGAGATCGGCCGCCAGAGCTGCGGTCGTGGTGCACAAAATGGCGAAGATTGAATATGGCTTCATCACTTGCTGGCGGTGGTGGTGGCTGCAGCGGGTTTCACCGAAACGCGAATCGGTTCTGAAATCAGGATTTCCACGGTGTCCGTAGGCGAAGCCGCTGTGGTGATGGCCTTCATGCGGCTGGTGGCCGCAGCCATGGCAGCATCGGCCTGCTTTTGCTTTTCAGCGGCTTTCTTTGCAGCTTCCGCATCCGTGGCTGCGAGTTTTTTGGCTTCAGCGGCTGCAGTGGCGGCGAGTTGCTCGGCCTTTTTCTGCTCGGCCTCGGCCAGCGGTACTGCGGCAGGGTTGTAGCGGTATTTGCAGATGCCTAGGCTCTGGAAAGCGAAAGTATAATCTCCAGGTGCGATCTTCAATGCCGCAAGATCAAGCACAGCGTCGTAAGTGGCTGCTTTGAGGGGAATGTCGAACTCCTTGATGGCGCTGAAGCCTTCACCGTAGGCTTTCACTTTGATCGAAGTGCCGTTGAACTCATTACGCCAGGTGAGTTTGAGCGGGATTTTCAGTGTCTCGCCAACCTTGGCCTCAAAGATCTTGTGTTCTGCGGTGGCAATGGTCAGCGGAGCCTGCTCGGAATCGGTCACGGAAACCGGAACGTCGGCCATGAGACGCGGCGCGGGGATCTCTCCTTTGGCATCTTTCACCGGCCACTCCATGCTCGCGACACGCACGGGACGCGTCACGACCGCCCCGTTGACCGTGGCTTTGCCGATGATCTTGGCGAGGGAGAAGCCGCGTTTCACATCGCTTGATGCAGTAAGAATCAGATGACCGTAGGGCTTGCCCTTCGCGATCTTCAGCCCGGCAGCGCTCACACCCGGCGGCAGATTTTCCATACCGATCTCAATCTCGCCATCAAAGCCATCACGACGCTGCACCACGACCTCAAAGGCTCGCGACTCCCCCGCACGCAGCGCCATCGGTTTGGAAAGCGAAGCGCGGTCACCATTACGAAGCGTCATGTGGACAGCCCAGGCAGCGAGAGAGAAATCTGGTGCAGCCTGACGCACGAGGAGGCGATACACGTTGTTTGCATCGCTGTGCGTGCCGCCAAACAGATCGCGCAACTGAAGGCGATAGGTGCCGTCCTCCTTGATCTCAAATTTACCGTTCACATCGGGCGATCCGGCGTCATAGGGCGGGCCGTCATACGAGTACCCGTTGCTGGTGACCTTCATTGGCGGTGCAATGTCATAGAGCTCGGCCACATCGGTCAGCGTCTCTTTGCCACCGGTTGCCTTCACTTGCTGCACTAGTACAAAAGGATCCGTGTTTAGACCGAGGCGCTCCGAGGCCACCTCGACCCACCAGGTCTCGCCTTTCTTGGCGGTGAACTCGAAAGTGTCGACATCTGCCGCCGGGAAAAAGGAACCGGCAATGTCACAGGGCAGAGTGATCTTCTGTGCTTCAGCAGGCTTGTTGTTCGGTTCCTTTTCATTCATTTTTGCCGTCGCAGCCAAACCAACGGGTGGCCAGGACATGGCGCTGACGGTCTGCGTTTGCGGCTGGAGCGGCGCAGGGCCGTTTCCTGCCACTTCCTGCAAAGCAAGACGGTAGAACAAGCGCTCGCCGCCTTGATAGGTGAGGTCGCTGACCTTAATGAGGTAGGTGCCATCGGCAGGTGGGGTGAAGTCGATCACGCCTCCCGTGCGGTTCACCTTCAGATCGCCACCCTTGGCGTCCGCCAGGATCACCACAGGCGTCAATCGGGAGTCGATGCCCGTCGCGGCGCAATCCACTGCCACGCGTTTCCCTTTCACGCCTTGGAACGCATAAAAGTCCACCGAACGCTTCGTCATCGTCGCATTGCAGATGGTGCCCTTTGGCAGCACCATGGCTGTCTCCACGGAGTTGTTCGCCTTGGTGCGCATCACCTCAGGCAGCTTGTTCACCGAAAAAGCCCGCGCCGAGGACACGCCGAGCCGTGACATCACCCGCGCATCATAAACCCCGACTGGGACATCCGCCGCAATGCTCACGGTGAATTTGTTCTCCGCACCTGCGACCGGCTTTGCCGTGATCTGGGGCGTGGAGAACATCAGTTCACTGACATCCTCTGTATTCTCGCCGGTGATCGTGACTTCAACAGTCGTGCCCGCCTGTCCGCCCATGGGCATGACCGTGAGCAGACGCGGCAAGGGCAGCGTGACCTGCTGAGCAAGAGCCGAAGCAGCCATCAGTGTGCAGACAGCCAGTGTGAGTGTGGATTTCGCGAGCATAAATTAGTGATTGTACAGGAATTCCTTCGTGTTCAGCAGCGCCCAGAGCAGGTCTTCGTAACCGTTGCGTTTTGCCCGTTGGGAATCGAGTGGTTTGCCTGCTGCATCATTGCGCGGCTTGACGACATAATTTTCACTGATGCGCACCTCATCGGCAGTGGGTTCCCGGGAGAATGCGGCGAGGTAGAGTTCGCGGATGCGCTTGGGTTCGGGCATTTCGGCCTTGCTCAAAGATTCAGCGCGCCCGCCGCTGGCGGTGAGCTTGGCCTTCACGTCGGCGGCGTTCATGAGGTGCAAGCTTTGGGCGAGGCTGGCTGACTGCACGCGCTCGCACTCGCAAACGCTGGCACCTTCTGGGCGGCCGAAGACCTTCAGGAAAGGGGCGGCGCGGTTATAGCTGTTGTCCGGCAATGAAATGGCACGCGTGCCGGCCGGCAGATCGGCGAAGTCGGTCTTGGAACCGGTGACCATGTCGATGCTGTCGAGCATGACTTCGGCGGTCATGCGTTTGGGGTAAAAATGGGAGAAGGCCTGACGATCAACGGCATTGTACTGGTTTGGCGTGGAGCTGAGCTGATAGGCATGGCTTTGCGTCAGTGTGCGCACGAGTGCTTTCAAATCATAGCCGCTGTCCGTGAAGCTTTTGGCCAGCGCCTCAAACAGATCGGGATTGGTCGACGGATTCGTGTCGCGCAGGTCATCATCAGGCTCGACGAGGCCGCGCTTGAAGAAGTGCTTCCAGTAACGGTTCACGAGCGACTTGGCGAAGAAAGGATTGTCCTTCTTGCTCATCCAATCGACCAGCGCGAGGCGCGGATCATCGTCTGGGGCGATGTCGAGTTCTGGCTCGCCGAGGCCAGCAGGCTTCAGCATCACGTGGGTTTTGCGATGCTCGGTCTGCGCGATGCCGCGCTTGTGGAAAATGAGGTCTTCACCCGCGATGGCGGTCGGTTTCCGACCGATCTGGCTGAAGAAGGCTGCGAGCCGATAGTACTCGGCCTGCGTCCAGCGCTCGAAGGGATGATGGTGGCATTGCGCGCACTGCATGCGCACGCCGAGGAAAAGCTGCGCAACGTCTTCGAGCTGAGTGGTCGGCTCTTTCACGCGCTTGTACCAGGCCACGGGCGGATTTGAAACGATGGTGCCCGTCGAAGCGAGGATCTGACGCACGATCTGGTCGTACTTGGTATTTGCGAGCAAACTGTCGCGCATCCACGCATGAAAGGCGAAGTTTGAGGTGATATCCGCGGCTTCCGAGCGGGTATTCTTGAGCAGGGATGTCCACTTGTTGGCGAAGTAATCCGCGTAGTCGGGGCTGTTGAGCAGGGCTTCAATGGCGCGGTCGCGCTTGTCTGCCTCGCGGCTCGCCAGGAAGGCCTTGGTTTCCTCCGCCGTCGGCAGGCGGCCGCCGATGTCGAGAGAGATGCGGCGTAGGAAGGTTGAGTCATCGCAGATGGGTGAAGGCGGGACGCCGATCTGCTTCAAATTGGCAAACACATGCTGGTCGATGAAGTTCTTCACCGGCGGCAGGGAATCAACAGGCGCACCCAATGGAATCGAGACGCTGCACACGGAAACATGACCGCCGAAGCGCACCATGACGGCCACGTTGCCAGGAAGATCGAAGGTCTTCACGAGGCCCTGCTCTCCGGCCGCCGCCATGGCGCGGTCGTTGGCCTCGAAGAGCGCGAGTTTGGTCACATCCCGGCTGCTGCCATCGGAGTAGCGCGCGGTGACTTTGAGCTGCTGCGTGGTTTTAACCTTCATCGTCACGCGCGCCGGTTCCACAAGAATGCTGCTGAGTTTCGCTTCGTCTTTTTGGGTGTAATTCATTCCCTCGGCGATCCAGCGCACGAGTGTCTTGTAGTCTTCGGAGCCCGGCTCCAGATGCTTCCCACCGGTATGTGGGACGATGGCTGCGCCCTTGGTGATGAGCAGACTTTCCTCCGGGGCCGGTGGAAACACGCGCCGCCCCTTCCCCTGCTTCACGATGGCCTCGTAATCCTCCTCAGGTTCAAAGCCGAGCACGCTCAGACGGAAGCCGCGCTGTCCCGTGATCGCCTTCGCATGGCACACACCTGCATTGCAGCCTGCCTTGGTGAGAATCGGCTGAATGTCATTCACAAAGCTCAATGCATGAGAAGGCCCCGCCGCGAAGCTCGTTGCAGCGAGAAGCAAAAACATGCTTGTTTTTAGAAGGGCTTTCTTTGGTATCACATCAAACCTACGGCTTGTGAGAACCCTTTTTCGCATTGAGTGACTTTAGTATTAGCTTCAATCACAATGAGACACCTCGCATTTACCACCTTTTTCGCGCTCACGGCTCCATCCCTGGTCTTTGGCTGGGGAGAGCCGCATCATGCCATCACACGTGCGGCGCTGGATGTTTTGCCTGCGTGGCAAAAGGACGCACTGGGTGGTGAATTGAAGCAGCTGGGGGACAGCTACTGCATGATTCCGGACAATGTTTATGCGGACAAGGAAAACGCCAAGTATGCCAAAATGGAGTCAGCACCCAAGGAGGTGTATCTGAAGATCCTGCACCTGCCGACGCAGCAGCCGGAATATCTGGAAGTGATGCGTTACTTCATGGAGCAAGCGGTTGCAGCTCTGCGCGAGGGGAGGATGGCTGATGCAGCACGCTACATGGGCACGGTGTGCCACCAGATTGAAGATTATGGCAGCCCGTCGCATACGGTGCCGGGGGACAACATGTTCACGCTGATGCAGCAGTTCCTGCCGCCATCGGATGCGATGAAGGGGCAGCTCATGCATGGGCCGATTGAGAACGGGGACTTTATGGTGAGCATTGAGGGGTATAAGCCGCAGTTGCTTGGCACCACGGTGAATGAGGCTGCATGGAGGCTCATGCACCGGGTACATGAGGAGATTCTGAATGCGCGCAGCACGACGGTGCCGATCATTCAGGCGTTGTATCTGGAGGACAAGGAGAGCGTGGTGAAGCACCAGATGCGGGCGGCGGTGGTGGATGCGCAGGTCGTGGCGGATGCGGTGTATTCCATGCTTTGCCTCGGGGCGCAGAAGTATGCAGCGGGTGAGCAGGATGCTCTCAAGCGGGTGCAGATTGGCAGTTTCTTTCCGCTGGAGGCAGCGAGTCTCTACTATCCGCAGGCGCAGTTTTTTAGTTCGCCGCATTGGGGGCATGCGTGCAGTGGGGTGATTTTGGCGGGTGGAAACAAGGCTGTGCCGCTCCAACTTTGTGTCGGATCTCGCAATCAGGAGCTCGAAAATGGCATCAGCGCGGGCATGGGGAAGTCGCTGACTTTTCTGCTACCTAAGGATGTTTATGCGCGATTCACGGTCCTGGCCGGACTGCACCCGGAACTGGGTGCCAAAGGCCGGGTCGAGTTTACGATCAACGGGGATGGCAAGCCGCTGACGACTGTCATTCTGAATGGCACTGATCCGGCCAAGCTGCTGGAGTGCGATGTCGCGGGGGTGGCGGAGCTTCAGCTCACGCTGACCTCGCGTGGTGTGGATGCCAAGAGCAACTATGCCATCTGGGCGGAGCCGACGTTGATGAAGCGGTGAATGCTCATGCGGACTTGGGCTTGTACACTTTGAAAAGGATGAGGCCGAGGAGGATGCCTTGAACGCTGGCGCTGATGATCCATTTCCAGACGATCTCCAAGGTGAAGGGCTGGACGGCGTAGCTGATGAGTGTGTGAGTCTGGCCGTAGAGGGCCATGAAGAGGCCGTATTTGACGGCGCATGAGGCTTTGGCGTTTTGAGCGAAGCCGACGGCCCAGAGTGTGGTGAAGGTGATGGCGGCGAGGATGTGGGCGGCGTGGAGCCAGGCCATGTATTTGCCGCTGCTCATTTCTCCTTCGGGACGCCAGAGCTCTTTGGTGGCGCCATAGAGGGGCTTGAGCCAGAGGCCGTGGATGAGGAAGTCGGTGATGGTGACGGCCACAAAAACCGTGAAGATGCTGATGAGGAGGCTCTTGATGTTCATGGCGTGGGAGAGTGGGAGGAGTGAGATGCCGAGGCTATCAGGTTTGAAAATGGGTGTCTAACAACAAAAACGATGCCGAAGGCATGCGAGAGCTGTGCGTGGGCCCCGCGTGAACTTTGGGCTGATGAATGCTTCTCGCATACCTCCGGCATGCGGCTCTGAATGGGAATGGCTGCATCGACAGTCCGGTGGTTCCCGCTGCACCGCTTCGCGGTTTCGCTTCACCACCGGCTAATTTCTCTGCTCCCTACCGGGAGCACACTACTAGCAGATGAACTCAAAGAGGTTCGATTGTGAAGGGAGATAATCTTCCTTTGTGGTCGCAGACCCGGAATTGTGAACCACTAATCGGACACTAATAAAACACTCATATCAGAGTCCGGAACCGATCCCGTATTCTGAATTCGCCGCTGTCCCTGAGTGAAAGCTAGTCGGGAGATTGCCTGCATGGTGAAGAGAAGGTTGATCCGGCACTTATGATTGTATCTCCATGACGGGAGACTCAATAACTGAGCGGCGTTCATGCCGGACATCACTTCAGGATATGGTCGAGCCAATGGTAGGCGGCTTGGCGTTCAGCTTCAGGGAAGTCGTGGGGGGCGTCGGGGGTGACGAGGGTGAGGGCTTTTTCGGCTTTGAGGAGGGTGTAGATTTCGGTGGCTTTGGTGAAGGCTTTGTGGACGCCGGTGATGTCGAAGTTGCTGTCGTGGATGGGTGAGTTGGAGAAAACGGCGCGGGGGGCGATGGCGGCGAGGATTTCGTAGAAGTCGAAGGGGATTTTGTCGGCGTTGTTTTCATAGACATCGCGGATGCGGGGCATGTAGCGGTCGCTGGTCCAACCGGCGACTTTGCCGCCGTAGTAGTCGTGGAAGGGGGTGAAGCCGCAACTGGTAACGACTGCTTTGATGCGATCATCGAAGACGGCGGTGAAGAGGGCGTTGTGCCCGCCGAGGGAGTGACCGATGACGCCGATGCGGTCTTTGTCTGCTTGCGGGAGGGATTGCAGGAGATCGACGGCGCGCATGTTGTTCCAGATGGCTTTCATGGAGCCACTGGCGCGGTGAGCGCCCTGGGTTTTGAAGTCGTAGGGGTATTCGCCGAAGGAGGGGTAGTCGGGGACGAGGCAGACGTAGCCACGTTCGGCGAGTTCGTGGGCGTAGTGGAGAGAGGGCTTGCCGCCGAGGCCGGCGGGTTCGTCTTTGCCGATGCTGGTGGTTTGATGGAGGCAGAGCATGGCGGGTGCTTTGCCGCTGGCTGGCAGTTCGTTTGGGATGAGGAGCCAAGCGGGGACGTGGTCGCCGAGTTCGGGGGTGAAGTGGATTTTGCGGCGGAGGTACTTTTCCGTTTTTTCTTCGGAGATGATTTGGATATTGAGAGGCGACCAGCGGGAGGTGTCGTGGAGAGGACCCATGACTTGCTGCATGTTGGCTTTGATGTGTGTGACGCGCTCGGCCCAGTCGGCGGCGGTTTGGACGGGGCGCTCGGTGCCTTTGAAGTCGCGGACGACGAGGAGGTTGGAGTGGTCGGGATAGGCGATGGCTGGTGGTGCCTCGGAGGGTTTGATTTGGTCCGGGCGGGTGAGGAATTCTTTGGGAGTGACTGCATGCACGGCGGCCATGATGCGCTCCTCGACATCGGGGGCGAACTTGGTGGGGCGATCGTAATAGACCATGGCACCGGCGCCTTCGTAGCCGCCTTCTTCGAGGACGCGGCGGGAGGGGACGTAGCAGGGGACGTCGTTGGAGTAGCCGTTGACCCACATGCGTGAGCGGTCGAATTCGCGTTTGATGCGCAGGGAGTAGTCGACGGTGATTTCGCCGGGGAGGAAGACCATGGCCATGTCAGTGCCGAAGCTCCAGCGCTGGACGAGGTAGGGCAGTTGTGTTGGGAGTTTTTCGCCTCGGTCGAGACGGGAGAGATTCTTCTTTGCGTGGTAGGCGATGGCGGCGGTTTTGGAAGCGGCGAGGGTCTGCCATTCTTCGCGGGTGGGGAGGGTGTCGAAGGCGAGATCGATCTGTTGTGTCTGGCAGGCGAGCGGGCCGTTGAGGGATTTGAGTTCGCTGTTGGCGACGCGTTTGGCTTCGGCACCGAGATCTTCGCCGTATTGTTTGACGAGCTCCATGGTGCGGCGGGGGTTGGGATTTTGATCGGCTCCGCAGCCGAGGGCGGTGAGGGCGATGGCTCCGGGGAATTCGCGCTGGAGGGCTTCCTGGGCGACGCCGGCCCAGTCGCCATGGATTTCATCGATGCCGATGGTGGTGCAGTGGCAGGCGTAGCTGGTGAAGATGGCGCGCACTTTGCCATCGGAGCCGGTGATACGGAGGACGGGGAGGTCATGGTCGATGGGCTTCAGAGGGAAGAGACGGCGGTTGGCGGCGAAGCCGACTTTGCCGATGCCCCAGGCGAGCGTGGAGGGTTTGCGATCTGCAAGTGCGGCGCGGGCGACGGTTTCGATGTGGTCGGTGAGTTCGCGGGTGTAGCGCTCGATGGCTGGGAGGTGCTCGGCGGGGATGTCCATGCCGAAGATGTTGGGGAGCACGCCGATGAGCATGGGAGCGCAGTGGGTGTGGCTGGAGCAGATGGCGAAGCGGGCGTCGGTGGCTTTGGTGTTTTGCTGGAGACGGCGCAGGACTTCGGCGCGCATGGAGGCGGGAACGCCGACATTGTCCACGGTGACGAGGATGGCGGGGCCTTCGGCATCGCTGCCGAGGGCGAGGGCTTTGGCGAAGATGTGCTGGGAGACGCCGGTGTTCGGGGCGCGGCGGCTGCCGTAGCCGCTGAGGCGGACGGGGTAGTCGGGGGTGATGTCTATGGAGGCGGCACCGGCGGGGAGGAGGGTGTCGGCTGCGAAGGAGGTGAACGGGAGCAGCAGGGAGAAGAAGAGGAGGCGGAGGTGCATGGGCGTGTGCTGGAGCACTACGCGGGGATGGTCGGTGTTCTTTGCTGGTGGTGCGAAGGGTGCCTGTTTACTGAAGTCCAGATTTAACACCGCGAGAGATTGGAAGACCGCAGAGATGAGTTTTTGAATCAGCGTTTGGGGAAGCTTGTTGGGTTTTGCTTCGTGGCTGGGTGGGGAGATTTTTCCCGCAGATTCAGGGAAGCCGCAGATTGTGTGTTTGAGGAGCTGTGATTGACGGGTGTGGGCACGCGGGGCTTTGATTTTGGCAGGGGAATGAGAGAGCCATGGAACGGGCTGAATTCGGGCAAGAATCACAGGAGGAAGAGCAGAGTTTTTAACCACTAATCGGACTCTAATATGACACTAATAAAGGCAGCCAGAAATTTTGGATGCTGGCTTTTGATTCGGTGACTGGACCGCGCCGATGGGGCCTTGGTTTCGGCAAGCGAATGGATTGGCAAAGGAATGGGCTGAGTTCTGGCGAAAATCGCAGATTGAAGAGCGGAGTTTTTAACCACTCATTGCACACTAATGGGACACTAATCAGCGCATCTGGGGGCTTGGTTTTGGCAGGAGAATGAGAGGTCATGGAATGGACCCGATTCAGGTGGCGGCGGGTGATCCTTGTGTCGATTATTTGCTCATTGCCATTCCCGGTTTCAAGATGCGGCTTTGTTTTTCTCACGTCCCTCTCTCCTATGAAAAGCTTTCCTTCCCTTTGGCTCGCCACTCTTGCGTCGATCTCGTTTCAACAAAGTGCCGTTGTCCATGCAGAGGTGCCTGTGACGACGTCTTCCATCAGGGAGCGCGGCATCGTTTCTTATGGGGACGTGAGCCGGTTGGCGGCGGTCATGGCGAAGGCTCGGCGTGGTGAGGAGATTTGTGTGGCGGCGATTGGTGGATCGATCACTGCTGGGGGCTTGCAGACGAAGGACCCGAAGAATCGGTACATCGCGAGGGTCGCGGATTGGTTTACGCAAACTTTTCCCAAGGCCAAGGTGCGCTTTGTCAATGCAGGCATCGGCGGGACCAACTCGCTCTACGGTGCGATGCGGGTGCAGAGGGATGTGCTGAGCAAGAAGCCGGAC
>Ga0214188_100177_pt1 | contig 17939 bp, 8 predicted proteins | sample TroBogEpilimnion_5_FD_153026 | JGI IMG/M metagenome (GOLD analysis project Ga0214188, IMG submission 153026) | Freshwater microbial communities from Trout Bog Lake, WI - 01JUL2008 epilimnion | ecosystem: Environmental > Aquatic > Freshwater > Lake > Epilimnion/Euphotic zone | place: Trout Bog...
CGGCGATACTTGCCATCCGGTGTCAGCGCGAGATGCAGCAGCCTGCCATTGCGATCTTCCAGCGTGCGGGAGAAACGAAACTCCGGCGGATACAGCTCCGGCTGCGGCAGCAGCAGCCAGACCACCGCCAGCAGGAACAACGCCGCACTCGACCAGCGCAGGAGACGCATTCGCAGCAGGCGGTGAATGGTGCGCATGGCTGTTACTCCACGTTCACCTTGCCACCACCGTCGCGCCCCTTGGTGCCGCGATCATACATGCTCTCGGCAAAAGCCGGTGGGATGACATAGATGCCTGCGGCGATGGGCTTGATGCGATAGCTGAAGGTCTTCACTTCACCCTTGCCCAGGCCGCAGAAGAACACATTGCGGTCTTCGCGCACATCCACGTAATCCGCGGCAGGAATCGTGCCGCGTCCGGGCTTGAGTCCATTGGGTTCCAGCTCAAAGCTGCCGGGCATCAAATCGAGCACGGCGATGTGCCTGAGCGCGTCAGGAGAAACATTGCGCACGGTCAGGCGCACCAGCGCACCTTCACCGACCTTGAGCTTTGCCACCGCCTTGCCGTCCGGTCCGAGAATTTCGCGGAACACTTCCAGGCCGTCCGCGATGCGCTGGCTCGGAACTCCGGTATCGAAACCCGCCTCCGTCACCTGATAAAACGCGCCTAGGTCACGGCCACCGCCTTGAGCGAGACCGAAGCGCAAGCCGCCTGCCTGTGCACTGAAGTTGCTTTGGATCAATCCAGTGGTCTCCGGCACCAGCACACTCGGCGTACCACCTGCACGCGCCAGTTCAGTGAGTGAGACACGCACGCCCGACTGCTTGGCGAGATCCGAGTAGGCCTTGAGGGCGAGGATCGTCGTGGCGGCGCTGATCGTGTTGAAGCGATTGCGTGTCAGCGGCTCGGTGACGATGGCGAGATCGTCATAACCAAAGTTTCCGGCGAGTTCCGGGAAGTGTTTGCAGGCCACGGCGAAGCCCTCCGCCTGACTCACCTGCGGATCGAGATAGTACCAGCCACGCCATGCCCCCAGCGCTTTACCCTTGCGCACTGCAGCCCAGTAATCCTGCATCAGCACCACCGCTTCCGGACGCTTCTGCAGCAGAGCATACGTACCAGCAAGATAAGCGGCGGTGAGATGGCCGCGCCAAGCCTCCTGAAATTTCTGCCGCAGGTTGTCGCGCAGGTTCAGCACATAGGTGGAGGTGTTTTCGCCTTGTCGTGTGAGCAGATAAATCGCCGCAGCCTGGATCGCCGCCTCATCGAGACTGCTCACCTGGAGGCGTGCCATCTGCCGCATGCGATTGCGCGCACCTTCGAGCAGCGCGGTCGGCACCGCATTGCCAGAATCCCGCGCTTCCGTGAGGAACCGTGTCACATAGACCGAGAGATAATCCGCGCCAGCATAGGCGTCCGCATCCCAGTAGCCAAAGCCGCCATTCGAATGCTGGCGGCTGCGCAGCAGAGCGAAGGCTGCATCGAGCTGCTGCGCGGACTCCGCCGCATCGAATCCGAAATCCACCTCCTTCGTCAGCAGCAGGCGTGAAACAGCGCGGCTGGTGATCTGCTCTGAGCAGCCATAGGGATACTCGTGCAGGTAGGACTCCAAACCGCGTGCAAGACCCAGCGGCAAAGCTGAGACGTTCGCGTTCAGTTTGCGATACTGCGGGAACATTTCCCGCGTGATCTTCACCTCCTGGGTCTTCTCACGGAAGTAGCCGCTCTGCACATTGGTGAGATAAGGCGCAGCAGGCCGCACGCTGAGCGTGGCACGCCGAAGCACCACCTGCCCTGCGGCTTCGGCTTTGAAGGTGATTTCCGCACCGCCGAGTTCGTTTTTCACCCGAATGCGGAAGCGCACCGTGTCCTCCTTGCCAGCGGCAACATTGACTGCGCCCGGCGGCGATTCGATCACTTCCAAATGAGGTGTGACCTGCGCCACGATGCTGATCGGCGCATTGGCCTCCGCACCTTCGAGATTGTTCGCCACGGTGAGAGAAGCGGTAAATTCATCGCCCGGGGCGGCGAAGAACGGCACATTCGGTGTCAGCACCAGCGGCCCGCGCACGATGCTGCTTGTTTCTGCGCGCCCCACCGCATCGTCAGCGACGGCCACGGCCATGACGTTGAGTTTGCCTGCAAAGTAATCCGGCACCGTGTAGCTGACTTCTCGGCGCTCGGGCCCTGCGGCAATCAAGCCCGACCAGTACACCACCGGCGGCTCCTTGCGGCGCTTGAACGGATTCAGGTTCAAGCGCAGCGGCTTGTCGGCATCGCCACCAAAGGCCTTGTTCTGCGCGATGAGCGAGAACTCCGGCAGGATCAGATCCATGAGCTGCTCTGTCTCGACTTCGAGAGCGCGCTTGCGGTTCAGGTGCGCGAGGGGGTCAGGCAGCTTGTAGTCGCTGATCTGGTGAATGCCTGCATCCACGGCATAGATCACGATCCGGCAGGGTTTCGTTGCCGAAAAACCGATCTTCATCACATCGCCCGGTTTCACTTTTTCTGGTGCATCGATCTTCACCTCGATGCGGCGTTTGTCCGGATTTGCAACGAAGTGATCCACTGCATAGCTCAGCGGCGAGGTGAAGATCTCTTTTGAATCAAGCGCCCGCACAAAGGAGGCATTCACATAGACGGAGCCTTCGATGTCATTCGGCACCATGATGTGCTGCACACTCGCCATTGTACCCGCCTTGAACCACTGCCAGCCAAGCACGCGCTCACGCTCGATGGTGATGAGGCCTGCGCCGGTGTAGGTAGCGCTCAGACTTGCTTCGAGCGATTCACCGCTGTTCCAGGTGCCACGTGCCAGTTTGATGCCCAACTCCGCGTCACGTTCCATGCTGCGTTCCATGTCTCCCTTGCCTACCACGGTGAACGAGGTGGCGCAGACGACGTTGTTGTCGGTGTCGCGCAATTCGAGGCGGAACTCTCCTGCGGCATTTGTCGGCAGGGCATACTTGGCTCCTTCGACGGGGAGGGCAAAACGCGCCTCCGACACCATGGATTCACGCTGCGTCGAGACATAGGCGTAGCTGCCGCTCTCCTGCTTGGTGAGCACGGACACATGTTTGATCTGAATCAGTCGCGCCATGAGATCCTTGGGCGCAAGAGGTTTCAAATCCGGGCCCACCGCCATGAAGCGGACATTGACCGCCGTGTCTTTGCCGAGGTAGTCGAGCTTCGCATCCGCCTTGTAGCCGACGACATAGGGCAGTGCGGCGACGAGAAAGTTTTTCCCGCTGCGCACACTGCGTCCGCCATCGGCCTCAAAACCTTCGATCAGCAGGCTCACATGGAAGCAGCTCTTGTCGAAACGTTCCAGCGCCAGATCGAACTGCGCCGCACCTGCGTCATCCGTCGTCTTCTCGCCAAGATTGATCTTCTGCCCGGCCTCGGACTCATCCGTGTCATCTGCCTCAGGCAGCCGGTTGTGGAAGATGAAATCGGGGAACTGCTCAAAGGAGAAAGCACCCGGACTCAACTCCATTTGCGCTTTGAGCAGCCTCTTCGCAGCCGGAAAGCCAAACAAGGTTTGCAGCGAGACATCCGCCTTGATCTCTCGCGGCTGCAGCCATCCGGCGAGTTCGTTGCCGGTGAGCGTCACCTCGATCTTCATGCGATCCGGTTGGAAATCTTCCACTTTGAAGGTGGTTTGGCCGAGACGGGTGCGCTTTTCATCGTCATCCTTCTTCACCAGATACAGCCGGGCGATATAGCGACCTGTGGGATCGCTCTCATCGGTCTTCATCTTCACATCCATGAAGCCATCTTCAGACAACACGAGTTTCTGGGTGTCGATCACCTCGTCCTTGGCATTGACCAGATCCATCTCCAGCGGCAGTCCCGCAAGACCTGCGGCCCAGTCACGACGCTTCAGCACCGCACCCACATGAATGTCATCTCCGGGACGATATACGCCGCGCTCCGTGAACACGAAGGCCTCAAGAGCCTCCTTCTCCGAAGCCAGCACGCCGCCAATGTCGAAACGTGAAAAATCGAGCAGGCGGTCGGGGCGATCAAAGGGCAGGAAGGACAGGTCATTGCCCAGCGTGGCGGTGATGGCGACGGGGCGCTTTTCCCTCTGAAAATGGCTCACGTCCGGCAGCAGCACATGGCCGTCGATGGTGGTTTGCTGCAGGAGATACTCGCCGTTCTTGGCCAGCACCGTGATCGTGGCACCGTTCACCGGATCACCGCTCTTGATGCTCTGCACAAAAACATCGCGTGAGCCGTCTGCGTTCTTCTTCACCATCAGTCCCAGATCGGTGACGAGCACGAAGCGTTTCGTTGTCGCCTGATCCATCACCTGCCAGTCGTCCTCCACGGCATCGCCTTCCATGCGCTTCTTCGAGTCTTCCACGGGCTCCACCCCATCCGCGGTGAGAAAGAAAAGGCCGCGTGAAGCATCCGAATCCGAAGTATCTGGTGAATGAAGCGCGCTGGCAAAGTCGATCATCGAGTAGCAGGCCTGATACTCATTCTTCATCGCCACCGGCTGTACGTGACGCAGGAAGTGGGCGAGGTTGGATTCATCAAAGTTGTCGCCCATCCTGAAGTTGGGATTGGCGAAGTCGCCTTCTGACATCACCACAAGGTGGTTCACTTGTCGTGCGGGCACACGTGCCATCTCCACGCGCAGAAACGGCACCCCACGTGATTGCATCGAAAGCTTGCGCTCGCCATTGAGTGCGAGAATGCCGCCCTTGCCGAGCAGTTGCACTTCCTTTGGAAAGTCCGGTGTGGCTTCAAAGGCACGGAACTCATTGGCAAGCCTGAAGCCGCCCAGAGCCTCGACACCTTTGGTGATGCGCACAAACAGACGACCCTGGCTTTCTGCGAGAAACTTGAAGGCATGCCGCGTCGTCGCCGGATGATCGTCGCTCAGTTCCAATTCGACCGGCTTCAAGGATACGGGCTTGTACTTTTTGAGCACATCCGTCGTAACATCGTTCACACCGGGAGCCGCGTCGTTGCCGTTTGCATCTTTGATCACGAATTCCTCCGGCTCCTGCCAGACACCGAGGTGCTTGAGCAGATTCTCCGTGGTGACATAGCCCTCCGTGTTGATGAACAGAAACTGCTCCGGCTCGCCATCTTCAGTCTTCAGTATCTCCGTATTTGCGTCGGTGATCTTGAAGCCGCTGTTCACGTCTGGCACGCGTACTTTTGAGACGACATCCGCCGCCAGCGAAACTCCGCCGAGCATGCTCACGAGCTCCTTGTGCAGGGTGACCTTCACGAAATCTTCCTTTTCCGGCACCTGAATCCGTGTGGTGCGAATCCAGAACTCGCGCTGGAATTTTCCTTCTGTGACCGTGAACAGCGTGTCCGGCTTCTGCCCTTTCCAGTCGAAGATTTTGGAACCACCCAAAACCTCAATTGAGACCAAGCGTTCGATCTGCGTCTTGTCGAGTGGATGAGTTGAGGTGAAACCCACAACGACATTTTGCAGAGAGGGATCACGCGGATCGATCTCGAACTCCGAACCCGTCAATGAAAGCCCCAGCGACGGCGTCCGCCCCTTCCAGCTTGCTTCTTTCAACTCCACTTCCTTCGGTAACTGCGCCGGATCAAGCTGCACCGTGAACTCCTGCCCTGCGGGCCAGTCCTTGGTCGGCGTGAAGACCAGCAGTTTGCTCGTGCTCCATTTCCACACGCCCGCGTACGCTGGTGTGAGCGTGACGCCGGCCGCCACCTTGCCCACGGCATCCAGCTTGGCCACCGAGACATTGAACTGCACTGTGATCGGCTGCGGTTGTAGCTTGTCTTTGATGATCGGCGTGACACCCGGCATCAAGAGCGTCCCTTTGGCCTGCCGCACTTCCGTCCGCACCTGCGGGCGTGGACGATGCGCCTCCATGTACTGACGAATCTGTGGCACGATGAGAAACATCGCCCCGGTCAGCACGATGGCGAAAGCATAGCAACCCGGATGTTTGGTCACATGATTATCCGCCGCCCGGGCAAAGCGCGGCATCCAGGCGGGCGGCTGGTAGTGAAATTGCCCAAACAAAGCACGCATCAAGCGCACTACCCACGAACCAGAAGAGTCGGACATAGATGTATAAATTGGTGACTGAGAGTAATCGACTGGCTTTCCCGTGCGCGGGGAATCTTGTGGCAAAAATTGAAATTTATTCCCTTGATTCTGTTCGGGAGGCACAAAGGCCATCCCCCCGATAGTTCGGGGGTAGTGCATGAACTCCCATGCAACGCCGTATGACTGGCCAATGCCCAACCGCGCCCTGCTCCCATGCCTTGCCACCACCTTGCTGGCCGCTTTCTGCGGAGCCGGAAAGGCCGCGCCAGCAGCAGGCCTCGACCCCAAGGTGCAGACCTATTTCGAGGAACACTGCCTGAAGTGCCATGATGCCGATGTGCAGAAGGGTGACTTCCGCATGGACACGTTGTCCGCCAGGGTCGGCTTTGAAAACACGCCGCAGTGGCTGGAGATCATGGAGCGCATCAATTCGGGCGAAATGCCGCCGAAGAAGGAAAAGAAGCGTCCTGAAGCCGCAGCAAGCGCCCAGGTGGTGGAATGGATCGCGCACAAGATGAAGGAAGGCGAGTCTGCGCGCATGGCCTCCCGGGCCAAGGTGAACTACAACCGCCTCACACGAGATGAGTATGTGAACACGGTGCGTGATCTCCTAGGCGTGGAGTATGATGCGAAGGATCCGGGTGCCTTTCTGGAAGACCCGGAGTGGCACGGTTTTGAGCGCATTGGCTCGGTGTTGACGCTTTCGCCGTCGAACATCGAGAAGTATCTCGGCGCTGCGGAGACGATTTTGAACGAGGCCTATCCCGACATCATTCCCCCGGCGAAGAACGCGAAGCCGGTGGTGCCCTTTGGCGGCTCGAAGCCCGTGCTTTATGAAGAGCAGATCAGCGAACGGCACCGCGAGCGCCTGCGCGAGATGGGCCTGCTAAACAAGGTGCGCTACGATATGTGGCCCGGGGACATCTTCCGCTATTCTTTGCTCAAGGACCCGCTGCCGGAGGCAGGTGTGTATGAGATCAGCTACACGCTGAGCGGCCTGAAGCCGGAGAAAGGCCGCGCGCCGCGTATCAAGGTCTATGAGGCGAAGCTGGACCGTGTACTGTTCGAGCAGGACATCATCGCCCCTGAGGACAAACCAATCACAGTGACCTTCCGTGCGCATCTGCCCAAAGGCCGCCCGAACATCGAGGTTTACAATGATGTGCCTGGACCGTCGAATCTGCCGCGCTCAGGCCGGCATGGCGATATCCCGTTCATCAGCACCCAGATGGGACGCAGCCCGTGGCAGATGAAGCTCACCGATGAACAAGGCAAGGCACGCTACCCCTTTCTCATCATGGACTCGATCTCCTGGCGTGGCCCGCTGCTGAGTGATGCAGAAAAGAAGCTGCGGGACGACTACATGCCCAAGGAAGAGGGCAACATGGAGCAGGTACGCGCCTGTCTCGCCACGCTGGCACAGCGCGCCTTCCGCCGCCCGGTTACCGATGAGGAACTGGTTGGCTACATCGGCATCGTAAAAGCGGAACTCGCCGCCAAAGAAAAATTCCGCGATGCGGTGAAGGCTGGCATGCTTTCGATCTTGTGCTCGAAGAGCTTTGTCTTCATGGCAGAAGGCGATGAGAATGTGAGCCGCCAGACGCTGAACGATTGGGAGATTGCCTCACGCCTTTCCTACCTGCTCTGGAACACCATGCCGGATGCGGAACTGTCCGCGCTGGCCGGACAGGGCAAGCTGCGCGACAAGGCCGAGCTGTCAAAACAGGTGACCCGCATGCTGACGGATGCGCGTTCAGCACGCTTCACCGACTCCTTTGCCACCCAGTGGCTGCGCCTGCGCAAGGTGGGCATGTTTCAGCCCGACAAGAAGCTCTATCCCGATTACGACAAGGCGCTGGAAGCCAGCATGACTGGGGAGACGAAGGCTTTCTTCCGCGAAGTGCTGCAGAGCGGCCTCACGCTGCGCGAGCTGATTCACTCAGACTGGAGCATGATGAACGGACTGCTCGCGCAATTCTACGGCCTGCCGGAGGCCAAAGGCACGGGTGACGAATTTCAGCGTGTGTCGCTGCCCGCAGAAAGTCATCGCGGTGGGCTGCTCACGCAGGCTTCCATTCTTTCGCTGACTTCCGATGGTGTGCGGCATCGTCCCGTGCATCGCGGCGTGTGGGTGATGGAGTCCATCTTTGGCAAATCGCCGCCGCCTCCGCCAGCGAACGTCGATCCCATCGCCACCAACCCGGCAGCTCCGAAGGCGACACTGCGCGAAAAGCTGGAAGCTCACATCCACGATGCCAACTGCGCCTCATGCCATGCAAAGATTGATCCGCTCGGTCTCGCTTTTGAAAACTACGACGCCATCGGTCGCTGGCGCACTGAGGAGGTCACGGATGGCATTGGTGCGAACCCGAAGGTCAAAGCCTCGGGCAAGCTGCCGGATGGCCGCGAATACCAGACCGCCGAGGACTTCAAAAAGCTCCTCCTTGCCGATCTCGACGCCTTCAACGCCACCTTCATCGAAAAACTCGCCACCTATGGCCTGCGCCGCAGCATGTCCTTTGACGACCGCGATGACCTCAAAGCCATCGCCGCAGAGAGCAAGGCGAAGGATTACCGCCTGAGAGACATCGTCGAGGCGTTCGTATGTTCTCACCTGTTCCAGAAGCGCTGACCGCACATCCCCCCACACCCTTATGAGCAATCTTATCCTGAACCGCTGGCGCATGAGCCGCCGCCAGATGCTGCGCGGACTTGGTGCTTCGATTTCCCTGCCCTGGCTCAATTCGATGGGTGTGCTGCCAGCGCCGTCGCAGCCAAAGCGCAGCGTGTTTCTTTACATCCCGAACGGGGTGAACACTCTCACCTGGCAGATTGGCAAGTCAGGCGCGGATTATGAGTTCACGAAGCCGCTGCAGTCGCTGGAAAAACATCGCGCCGACATCACGCCCATCAGCGGCCTGCACCACCCAATGGTGATTGGCAAGCACCACAACTGCGAAAAGGTCTGGCTCACCGGTGCGAACGTCCCCGGGGATGGTGGTGCCTTCCGCAACACCGTCTCCGCCGATCAGCTTATCGCCGAAGTACAGGGCGCAGCCACCCGGTTTTCCTCGCTGGAAATGGCCATCGAGGGCACCTCGCTCGCTTGGTCAAAGGACGGCATTCAGATTCCTGCGGAGCGCAACACTCAGCAAATTTTCAACGTGCTCTTTGGCGTCGAAAAAGACAGCAAGGAAACCATCCGCCGCCGTCTCAGTCGCCGTAGCAGCATCCTCGATCTCGTGGCCGACGAAGCGAAGCGCGTGAACAACAAACTGGGCAGCGAGGATCGCAGCAAACTCGACGAATACCTCACCGCCGTGCGTCAGGTGGAAGAGCGCACGCGCCGCGCCGATGAGTGGCTGAACGTGCCGAAGCCCGCCGTGCCCGCAGCCGAAGCCGCGCGTCTCCAGCGCAAGCTCAGCATGGCTGAAGCCGGCGAGTACTATCGCCTTTTCTATGATCTCATGGTCATGGCCTTGCGCACGGACTCCACCCGCGTCATCACCTGTGGCATCGGCGGTGAAGGCAGCGCCAGTGGCATCCCTGAGATTGGCATCCTGCAGACGCGCCACGGTCTCTCGCACCACAACGGCGACCCCGAGCAGCTCCGCCGCCTGACCGAGACCGACACCTTCCTCATCGGCCAGCTCAGCTACTTCCTCGACCAGCTCAAGGAGCACAAGGAGGAGAACACTCCCCTGCTCGACACCACGCAGGTTCTCTGGGGCAGCGGCATGGCCTACGGTCACAGCCACGGCAATGCCAACCTGCCTACCATCCTCGCCGGTGGCAAAGCCCTCGGCTACAAGCACGGCACGCACGTGGATTTCAACCTGCCCAAGATCGGCAAATACGACGTCAGCAACGCCACCGAACACTACAAGATCTGCTCCCGCCCCGTGGACAGCGACGCCCGCGTGAGCAACCTGCTCCTCACCATGCTCCAACGCGTGGATGTGAAGGCGGATTCGTTCCAGGACAGCGTGGGACCGATCTCGCAGATCGTCGCGTAGCCCCGGTCTGTTCCATCAATCTGCTTTCAGACCTTCTCGATGCGCTTCCTCGTTCTCTTTTTCGCCATCTCATTAGTCCACGCCGAGGACAAACCCAAATTCCGTACCGACGCCGATGGCCCAGTGAAAGCGGGTGAAAAGCGGAAGGCTCCGAAGGATCGGAAGCCGGGATATCCGCCGGAGTGGTTTCAGCTCATCGAAGGTCAGTTTCCGCCAGAGGGCTCGGCCCATGCCGCCACAGGGGAACTGATGCACGTCGATCACTTGGACCGCCGGTTTCAAATTCGCGTGGATCGCAATGACAGCCAGGAGCGCGGAATCTGGGACCTGCCGCTGGATGCCACCCTGCTGCCTTATGGTTCTGTCTGGTATCAAGGCGCTCCTGCCGCCTTGCAAGACATCCCGCTGGGAACTCATTTGCACGGCCTGTTTTATCTGACCGATCCCGAGGACAAGACGCCGCTGCCAGACACCTGGTACAAGCGCAAGACTCCCGAGTGGGAATTCCGCCGCTGCCTCCGCATCGAGGATGAGTACTCCTTTCATGCACGGCAGAAGCAGCTTTGGAAAATCGACAGCGTGGACCTCACCACGAAGAAGTTAACCGCCACGCTGCAGGACAAGGGCAAACCCAGCGGCCAGCCCAAGCTCTTCGATCTGCTTAGCAGCACCCGCGTTTTCAAAGGCCAAGGCATCGCCGATCTCAAGGCTCTGCAACCCGGCCAGCAGATTCTCTTCAATCTCACCTGGGTCACGCTTTATGGCCCCGGCCGCATCACCGATGTCTGGCTGGATGAGCCTGCACGGGCGCTCGTCACTGCAAATCAGCTCGAACGCCATCGCAACTACATCCGCGAGCGTGGCCTGCCCGGATGGGTGAAGGATGTCGATGACGAGCAGCAGTTCGTCACCGTCATATTCTTTGGCAGTGTCGATCCGAAGCTCTTCGACGAACTGACGATCAAAGACCCCAATCTCCCGCCGCCGAAAGACGGCAGCCCGCCGCCAGTCGAGCCACGCGGTGGTCTCGCCGTCGCACGCGAGACGCTCATGGCTTATGATCCCGTGAACGACCGCAAAACCGGCAGCGTCCTCGAAGTAAAAAAGGCCCCCGTCGAACCCGGCAGCAGTGGCGTGCAGATGAAGATCAAAATGGACATGATGCTCGAAGGCTACCGCCCGAAACGCATTGTGCGCTTTTATCCCGAAACGTGGAAAGTCATCGCCCTGCCCAAGGAAGAAGAATACTTCGGGAAAGAGTGATCATCACGTTTGCAACCGTGCCGCATTTTGTTCGTCCGGTTTTGACGCTGATAGCGAGATACATTGATCTCCCAACTGCGTTTGTTTCTTCCCCTGATGAACCGTCCGTTTTTGCTTCTCGCTGTCCTACTGTCTGCCCATTCCCTGTCTCAAGCCGCTGAGGCCCAAAGCCGTGCGGTGATGGATCAGCGTCACAAGGCTTTGTTTCAAGAGACGTGTGTCTCATGCCACGGCCCGGAGAAGCAGAAAGGGAAGTTCCGCGTGGACACGCTGTCGTTTGAAATCAAGGACATCGAGACGGCGGAAAAGTGGCAGAAGGTACTCAACCAGATGAACTCGGGCGACATGCCGCCGGAGGATGAAAAGCAGCCGAAGAATGAAGCCAAGGCGGATTTTCTTGATGATTTGGCCAACGTGATGGTCGCGGCGCGGCGTACTTTGGGGGATCAGAATGGAGTCATCACCATGCGTCGGCTGAACCGCCGCGAATACAAGAACACGCTGCGTGAACTGCTCGGTGTGGATGTCAATGTCTCCGATTTGCCCGCAGATGGCGGAGGGGGTAGTTTTGACACCGTGGGAGCAAACCTCTTCATGTCAGCGAACCAGTTTGAGCAGTATCAGGGGCTGGGACGCGAAGCTGTGGAAGAAGCGTTTGCGTGGCAGGCGGCATCAGGTGTCGAGAAAAAGCTGCACTACGAAGCCGAGACGACGACCCCCATCGTGAAGAAGTTCGTGGAGTATCAAATCGATGCCAAAGCTCGCGCGGAGCGCTGGGTCAAAGCGGTGGACGAAGCGGCGGCGAAACCCGAGAACAAGGACATCGTCGCCAAGATTCGCAAGGAGTCGAAGAACGACAGCATCTTCCGCCGCGAGTGGGCCCGGATTCCCGGCGCACCGAATCCACGCACCTTTGGCTTCGACAAGAAAGGCGAAAACGACGCCGACCTAGCCAACGATTCTCTGAGTGCAAGCTGGCTGAAATACCACCAGTATTACATGGCTCAGCCCGCAGTGGACAAGGGTGCTTATCTCGGCACGCAGACACGGCATCCAGCGGAGTTGAACGTGAACTACATCGAATTACTCGTGCCATTTGACTGGCCAGTGGGCGATTACATCGTGCGCGTGAAAGCCGCAGCAACCAAGGATGCACCGCCAGAACGCCGCTTCCTCGACTTCGGCATTTACGCACGCACAGGGCGCGTCATGGACACCCATGAAATCACCGGCACCATTGATAAACCGCAGGTGATCGAAATCCCTCTGACTCTGACCCGCAGTAACATGACGCGCGAGAACCGCTCTCTGTTCTTCCGTGAAAAGGGCAGTTGGGACACCAATGAAGAAGGCGGTCGCAAACGTGCTGAAGCAGTGAAGCGCAATGGCATAGGCCCCGAGCTGACACTGTGGGTGGACTGGATCGAGGTCGAACGCGTGTCCAATGCCACCAAGCCCAAGCCGCCCGGAATTGCAGCGCTAGGCATTCCCCTGGATGACAAATCTCCTGCGCCTGCCACGCCCGAACTCCGCGCAGCGCTCGAACGCTTTTCCACCGAGGCCTTCCGTGGCACCACGCCACCCGCAAGCTACATCGACCGCCTGCTCAGCCTCTATGACGTGCGTCGCCAAGCGGGAGACAAGCACAGCGCGGCGCTGAAGGAAACGCTGGCCGTGGTGCTGTCCTCCCCCATGTATCTCTACCTCGCAGAACCCACGCCAGACGAGAAGCGCCGTCCGCTGACAGGATTGGAACTCGCCACACGCCTATCCTACTTTCTCTGGAGTGCACCGCCAGATGCGCAGTTGCGTGATCTCGCCCAGCGCGGTGAATTGCAGAAGAAGGAAGTGCTCGCTGCGCAGACAGAGCGTCTGCTCAATGACCCGCGCTCGGCAGACTTTCTCGAAGCCTTCACACATCAGTGGCTTGGGCTGGATCGCATCGACTTTTTCGAGGTCAATCGCACTTTGTATCCGCGCTTTGACTCCGGCACGAAGGTTGCAGCCAAAGGTGAGATCCATGAAACCATGGCGTTCATCATGCGAAACAACGCAAGCCTGCGCGACCTCCTGAAGTCCGACTACGTGATGATCAATCGCGTGCTTGCTCATTACTATGGCATCAACGGGGTGAAGGGAGAGGGCTATGAAAAAGTATCCCTGCCTAAAGACTCGCCACGCGGCGGCTTACTCGGCATGGCAGCCATCCACTTCATGGGTGGCAATGGCGAGCGCACCAGCCCCGTTGAACGCGGCGCCTGGGTGCTGCGCAAGCTGCTGCATGATCCACCGCCGCCCGCGCCAGCCAATGTCCCCGCGATCACACGGCTCGCAGGCAAAGTGCTGACCACACACGAGCGATTGATCGCGCATCAGGAAGACCCGCAGTGCGCGAGCTGCCATCGCAAGATCGACCCCGTTGGCTTTGGCTTGGAGAACTTCGATGCCGCCGGACAGTGGCGCACCGAGGACAGCTACATGGCCATCGACGCCAACGGCAAACCTGATCCGAAGTCCAAGAAAACCTGGACCATCGAAGCTGCTGCCGCCCTCTACAAAGGCCCTGCGTTCAAAGACTTCTTTGGGCTGCGTGACATCATTGCCTCCAAGTCAGACGCCTTTGCCCGCAGTTTCAGTGAAGCCCTCATTGAGTTCGCCCTAGGCCGCCCGCCGGGCTTCCGCGATGAGCCGCTTATTGCTGGCATGATCCAACAAGCAGGCAAAAAAAACCTCGCCATCCGCGAGTTCATTCACGCGCTGGTCGCAAGCCAGGAGTTCCACACGAAGTAATCTCTCAACGAAAAAGCATCATGAGCACCACACCCATTCGGCGCCGCCACTTCCTTCAATCCAGCACCGCTCTCATTGCCCTGCCGGCACTGGAATCTCTTGGCTTTCGTCGCTTTGCCTCGGCGGCGGCTCCAGCAGCACCGCCGAAGCGGCTGGTGTTTCTCGGCTTTGGCTGGGGCATCACGACGGAAAGCTGGTTTCCCGACATCAAACAGCCTGGGGCAGATTACACCATGCCCGAGGGGCTCAAGCCTCTGGCACGGCACAAGGCGGACTTCTCCGTCGTGCAGGGGCTTTGGAACAAGTACAGCAACGATGGTCATTGGGGCAGCACCATGTGGCTCAGCGGCGCGAACCGTTTCGGTGAGCCGGGACAGAATTTCCACAACAGCATTTCCGCCGATCAGGTGGCGGCGGCGAAGCTCGGACTCGACACGCGCTTTGCCTCCCTGCAGCTCAATGGCAGCGAAAATGCCGAGGCTTCCGGCCATGGCCCCGGTCTCTCGATGGCATGGGATGTCAGCGGCAAACCCATCGGCGGGCACAAAGGCCCCTTGGAGGCCTATCATCGTCTCTTCTCCAAGGACACCACGCCTATCGAGCAGCAGAAGGCCATGCTCGCCCAAAAGCGCAGTGTGCTGGATACCGTGATGGAGAACGCGCGTGTGATGCAGCGCGGCCTCGGCAAAACGGACAAGGGCAAGCTCGAAGAATATTTCCAGGGCATCCGCGACATCGAAACACGCCTGAGCAAAGACGAGCAGTGGATCGGCGTGCCGCAGCCCAAGGCACCGGTTCCAGAGCCTGCCCCCGGTCTCGCTGGCAAAGAGGAGATTAAAATCATGTATGACATCATGCTCGCGGCGATGCAGACGGACAGCACCCGCGTGCTTACTTATCGCCAGCCAGTCAGCACCCTGCTCACCAGCATCGGCATCAAGGTCGCCCCGCACGACATGAGCCATTATCACTCGACCATGGGCGAAAAACTCGAGGCCTCCAAGCAACGCGACCTGACTCAGAGCGATCTTCTCGCCGGACTCATCGACAAACTCAAAGCCACCAAGGAAGCCGACGGCAGTCGTCTCTTTGATCACGTGGCCCTCGCCTACGGCAGCAACATTCGCACGGAACACAACCTCGACAACTGCCCCACGCTCCTCACCGGCGGCGGCGCAGGCATCAAACTCGGCCACAACATCGTCGCCGCGAAAGACACCCCGCTGTGCAATGCCTGGCTCACCCTGCTGCATGGCGTCGGCGTGAATGTCGAGCGTCATGGCGACAGCTCCGGCGAGTTGAAGGAACTCATTGCCTAAACTTAGCAGCATCACTTCATGAAGCCGTTCTATCTCGTCGCTGCGCTGTTGTTGACGAATCTCCACGCTGCTGACATCGAGCTCACCGAGACCCTGCAACTGCCCGAATGCCACAGCCTCGGCTGGGTGCGGGCAAATACGCAGGTGAAGGGCCAGAAGAACTGGGATGGTGTGCTCGATGAAGCCAAATGGGGTACGCCTTCGCCGCAGCAGGCGGTGGAGCGAAGCTGGGACTGGAAACTCACCGACGAGCAGTGGCAGCAGGCCGTGAAGGAAAAGGGCGAAGGCAAAAAGGAAGACGTGAAATTTGATCTCTGGGTGCCTGAGGAGGCCACCGTGGCCAAGGGCATTGTCGTCATGTCCGGCCACGGCAGCGGAGAGAATCTCTTCAAGCATCCCGAACTGCGCAAAATCGCCCGCGAGCTGCATCTCGCGCTTTTCAAATTCGTGGGCAATCCCATGCAGCGCGGCTTCTGGCCACGCAGCCTGCTCTATGAACGTCTGAAGACCTTCGGCCAAAGAGCACAGCATGCCGAACTCGATCACGCACCACTGTTCCTCTACGGCCACTCCAACGGCACCGGCTTCTCCGCCATCTTTTCCGCTGAAAGCACCCGCGTCTGGGGCTGGGTCTCCATGCGTCCAGGCACCACCTATCAAGTCTATCAACCCAGCGCAGCCCAGATCCCCGGCCTCATCATCTTTGGTGAGGTGGATGACTTCTTTGGCCGCCCCTCCAAAGCCGAGAACATGGGTGTCGTCGAAGCCATGCGGAAGAAGCACAACGCGCTGTGGAATTATGCGGTCGAACCAAAGACGGGCCACGGCCCCGGCGACAAAACCTGGCCTCGGGTGTTTTCCTTCCTGCGCCACACCTTCGCCGCCCGCGTGCCTGCGGATACCGATCCGCTCAAAGGCGCGGTGAAGCTCCATGCTTTGACGCTTGAGAGCGGTTCACTCGGTAAAAATTGGGATGTCACTCAAGGTGGTTATCAAACACTGACCACAGCGCCCTTCGCCTCATTCACTGGGGACAAATCCACCGCCTCATGGCTCATCAACCCAGCTTATGCGGCGGACTGGCAGATGTTTCAGCGCGACGGCCAGATCACCCGGCACTGAAGAATGGGAGACATTTCCCGGCGGGTGCATGCGTTTAAACAGCCTTCCAACTACCCGCCATGATCACCCGCCCTCATTTCCTGCTTTCACTCGCCGTCTCAGCCCTGTTCACCACTTCCTCATGGGCAGCGGACAGTGTGAAGATCGTCCTCGTCGCTGGCAAGGTGAAGGAGGTGGACAAGGTCGGTCATCATGACTACCTCGGTGGCTGCCGCCTGATGCAGGCGCTGCTCAAGCAGACTCCGGGCGTGGACGCCGTGCTGGTGAATGAAGAATGGCCTGCCGATGAAAAGGTGTTCGATGGCGCTTCTGCCGTGGTCTTTTACACCGATGGCGGTGGCAAGCAGGCCTATCTGGCCAGTCCGGAGCACGTGGCCGCCGTGCAAAAAATGGCCGATGGCAAAGTGGGCTTGGTGAACCTTCATCAGGCGGTGGAGTTCACTCCGGCTTTTGACACACAGTCGATGAACTGGATCGGTGGTGTTTACAATGCGCTCTCAAGCCGCGGTCATTGGGACAGCATGCACGACACGTTCCCAAAGCACTCCATCACCAGCGGCGTCACACCGTGGAAAATCAATGACGGCTGGCTGAACCACTTTCAATTTCCAGCGGAGATGAAAGGCATCACGCCGTTGGTATGGTCCGGCAAAGAGCATCTCGGTTCACCTCAGGGCGGTGACAAAGACATCGTGGCATGGACCTTCGACCGCGCCAGCGGTGGCCGCTCCTTCAGCTTCAGCGGGCTGGATGCACACTCCGCCTGGGAGCAGGCAGGCATGCGTCAGCTCGTCATCAATGGCATCCTCTGGTCTGCGGGTGTCGAGATTCCAGCCGCCGGTGCCAAATGTGACGCCGACAAAGCGCTCATCGAATCCTTTCAGACTCCGCGCATCGCGCCACCCAAGAAAATCAAACCCGAAGCTCCTGCGGCTCCTGCGCCGAAATAAGGCGGCTTGCACAGGCGATCACCGCGACCGGACAATCTCACTGGCGAGCGATTCGACAATGAGAGTGCGCAGACCATAGCCGTCTTTCTTGACGGCCTGGAAGATGTCTTCGATTACGAAGTCATCGACAGGCTCCATGTGGCGGCCGGCAGCGTAGCTGAGCACCTGGCCAATGAGATGGCGCGTGAAGGAATCCTGCCGGCTCGTGAGGAGGATCTTTTTGAAGTCGTAGAATCCGGCATAGGTTTCCCCGGAAGGAAACTCTCCAGTAGAGTCAATCTTCGCAGCTGGCGTCTTGCTTTTGTTGGGTTTGGGATAAGTCGTGCGCCAGCGACCAATGGGGTCAAAGGTTTCGAGACTGAAACCAAGCGGATCGATCTTGTGATGGCATTCAGCGCAGGTCTTGTCGGCTCGGTGCTTTTCAAGGCGC
>Ga0214188_100190_pt1 | contig 17247 bp, 9 predicted proteins | sample TroBogEpilimnion_5_FD_153026 | JGI IMG/M metagenome (GOLD analysis project Ga0214188, IMG submission 153026) | Freshwater microbial communities from Trout Bog Lake, WI - 01JUL2008 epilimnion | ecosystem: Environmental > Aquatic > Freshwater > Lake > Epilimnion/Euphotic zone | place: Trout Bog...
GCAGCTACAATAGCAAATAATGCTGTTACATATGCTAAAATGCAAGCCATATCAGCAACATCCAAACTGCTTGGTAGTTCATCAACTACTACATCTGTACAAGAAATAACATTAGGTACCGGTCTTAGTATGTCAGGTACTACTTTATCTGCTACTGGATTAGGTTGCTCATTAGGGATTACATTAAGCGGTAGTGGTGGTACTATTACAACTGGTTCAAAAGGTTATCTAAGAATGCCCAGAGCAGGTACAATAACAAGCTGGACAGTAGTTGGTGATCAGGCATCTGGTTCAATAGTAATTGATGTGAAGAGATCAACGTATGCAGGATTTCCTACAACAACTTCTATTGCCGGTACTAACTTACCTACAATATCGTCTGCTCAGAAAGCAACTGATTCTACCTTGACAGGATGGGGCTCCACTTCACTTGCTCAAGATGACATAATAGAGTTTGTAGTAAACTCTTGTACAGCATTTACTTTTGTAACACTTTCAATATCTTATTCATAATGACTTACAAAATACTTAGTGTATCTCGCATTGATGATACCATAAGAACAACAGTTGAGTTTCAATTAAATACTCAAATGATGCTGGTAGATGTTGATCACTTTAGACCAGTATCAACTGAAGAGATTGATCAAAACATTAAGAACAGAGCAATGTCGGAACAAAGTAGAATTGATTCTATAACTGACGTAATGACATTGTTACCAACAATTACAATTGGTGAAACAATAATATTCTAATGGCAACATTATATTTTAGAAGTGTAGGAACTGCATGGAACAGTAATACTAGTTGGAGTACAACATCTTCTGCAGGAGGATCTGCAGGAGTTATTCCTACTTCTAGTGATACTGTTATATTTCAAAGTGGTTCAGCAGCTTCTTGCCCAGTAACAACTACTGCAGGGGTATGTTTAACATTAACTACTACAGGTTATACTGGAACAATAACAATGAATACTACCCTTACTGTTTCTGGCAATATTACACTAGGATCAGGTACAACCCTTGCTGGTACATCGGCATTAATATGTAATGCTACCGCAACACTTACATCTGCAGGTAATACTACTATTAACTGTCCTTTTACACTTTTAAATGTTGCGACTAGTAATACTTATACATTAGTAGATGATTGGACCTTAAATAGATTATTTACTACCTCTTCAAATACCGGAGCACTGACTCATACAATCAACGGTAATAACATTTATTGTAAAGCAGGATTCTCCATAAATACACTCAGTAGCTCTGCACCAACATTGACTACAGGGACTACTAACATTAATATGATAGGTACAGGGTCTATTACTCAAGGTACCACTAATTCAGGAGGACTCGGTAATAACCTCATATTTAACACATTAGGTACCATTACATTACCTTCAGCAATGTATTATAAGACTGGTACTTTTCAATATGTATTGGGTAGTGTAGTTGGTGTATGTATTTTAAATATTACAGGTAACTGTAACATACATATGAATGGTTATGCAACTAATATAACTCTTAGTTGTGGTATAGGGGGCACTACTATAACTTTAAATAGTAATTTTAGTGGTATTGGTCTGTCTGTATCAGGTATAACTTTAAATGGTTTTACTGCGTACATTGCAGGAAATGTTACAGGAGGTGCAAGTAATACTACAGGTACTACAATTGTAAGAATGACTAATAATGGTACATTATCTTCAACAGGTATATTTTCTTTAGATATTGTTATTGATGCAGGGGTTAATACTGTTACAATATCTAATATCTTATATGGACCTCGTTCAGGTAATAGTACTATCACATATACAAGCGGTGCTGTAAATCATTCAGGTACACTTACATTGACTGCAAACAATGGTCTTAGTGGTAGTATAGTATTAAATACACCAACAATGAGTTGGAATAACATTACTCTTGCTAACAGTACTTCATTTACAACAATACTTAATTCACCTCTCAATATCATAGGTACTTTAAATGTCAATAGTAATGGTGTATATACATTTGCAGGTACATCAGGTTGGACTACTAATACATTAACATATACAAATACTCCATCAACTACAAATACAGGTATTACATTAAAAGCAGGTAATACTTATACTGTTACCAACTCTTTGACATTATATTCAACTAGTATTGGTGGTAATATATTAGGACTTAAATCCGATACAGGTGGATCAGTAGCTTACTTTAATATGACAGGTGCTACACAATCTGTAGGTAATATTCAAGTTACCGATATTGACTCATCCGGAGGTCAAACTATATGGGCATGGAGACCTGGTACATTGTCAAATGCTATTAACTGGAGAACATTAGTAAATACAGCAATGCAATTTTCATCAACTTTTGTAAATTAATAATAATATGAATACTGAAAAAATAAAAGAGCTGTTTAAATTTTCATGGTCACAAGCTTTTAGTGACAGTAATGGAAAATCAACTATTTTACCTGTAGCAGGTGCATATATTGTATTAATAGGGGGGCTTGGTTTTCTTTATAGTGCAATAATTAAGGATGCTAGTATGACCAATCAATCTATAATTATGACAGGTATAGGTTCTGGTATTTTAATGGGTCGCAAGATTGTAAACGGTAAACCCGAAGATCTTCCCTTTATGGATCAAGGTAATGACAAACCTAACCAGTCTTGATAGGTTATTTGTTTCTGACCTAACCTAAGTGATTAATTTGTATCTTAATTTTGTACTATGCAGAAAGCATCTAATAGAGAAGCCATCAGTAAGGTCAGGGGTTTATTTAAGCTTCAGAATACGGATACGTATTCTAACATTACTGACCGGCTAATTCTTAGTGAATTACAGAGCACTGCTTTAAAGTTTATCAAACAAACTACTGATAGACGTAAACTTTGGAACTCTCCAAACATATTCAAAGTAATTCCTTGCTTACTGCTTGAGCAAGTCCCTCTATCAGAATGTGCACCTTATGTTGGGAAATGTACGGTTGCAAAGTCTGTAGTTAAACTACCAAAGATTGCCGAAGGTACTAACTTTGGAATGCTTATTCAGGGGATATACTCTGTTGACATGGTATCAAGAAGATTCATTGAAAGTACTCCTGACAGGTATGTGAACAGTTTACAGTTAGGATTGAAGAACAGTCAGATACATTTCTGGATACAGGAAGGATATCTATATGTAGGAGACGATAAAATTGAAAGGGTTAAGATATCAGCCTATTTTGAAGAAGATGTTCCTGAAACATTAGTACCTTATCCTTCTTATTGTGGAACACTATTAGGTAAAGGTTGCTGCCCTGCTTCTGATCAAATAGCAACTATCAATGACATGAAGCTTTGCTGTCCTCCCAATCCTTACGATGATGAGTTTGCTTGTCCTGGTTATATGGTGGATTCGGTGATAGAGAGTGTTGCACAAAGATTATTAAACACATATAAACGATCATTAGCAGATCAAGGTACAGATGGTAGAGACGAAACAAAATAAAAGGTACGAGGGGTTGTCCGAAGTATATAGACCAAACCCTCTTTCATATGACATTGTTACTGGCAGCGTGGCAATGTTTAAAGAGTTCAAGAAACGGAACCCACAACTAAATATCGACAACAAGCAGTACAAACAAGTAATTGAGCAAATTAACTTGTACTACATAAAACATCTTCTTGATACCGGAAATATGGTCTTTATACCAAATGGTTTAGGAAAGATGATGATTCAAAAGAATCAACGGAAACTAAAGCCTACAAAAGACGGATCCTCTAAATATCTCAGAGCCCCAATTAATTGGCCAGAGAGTTACAAGCAAGGAAAGATTATATACTATTTGAATGAAAGTACCGATGGTTTTACCTATCGGTACTTGTGGCTTAAAAAAGCTTCATACATTGAGAAGAGTAGCATGTGGTTATTAGTCATGACAAAAGAGGCCAAGCGGTTACTTAAAGAACGAATTGAAAATACTGAGAAGGATTACAAAAGTTTGTACAAAGAGCTGTTGTCGAAGAAAGCAAATATGTTTATCAATAACGCAATGAAGTAAAATGAAAGACAAACTAATATCGCCGGCCAAAGTATATGCAAGGGTTAAAGAAGAAATGAGATCTTACTTTAACACTGGGGCCATTGATGACTTGCTCTTCCCAATCTGGACAAAAGATTGTATAAATAAATTTGAGAATACATATCTTCCATTAAAGGAAGCTGTATTAGACATGCATCACCATAAGTGCACACTTCCTTGCGACTTCAAAGCAGTGAGAGAAGTATGGATGACTTTTACTTACGACAAAGGTCCTGTCACATCTCCTCATGTTTTCTATTACCAGACTGACTGCCGTATCAATCCTGCACCTGCTCCAGGTGAAATTTGTGAAGATTGTGTACCAGGGTATCAGTGCATGGCTCCTTCTCAAACACCTACACCTGTAGCATTACCATCTCTTTGTGGTGTGCCGCCAGAGTATGTAGTAACACATAAGGTAATGGAGCAGATGATGTTTCGTTTCCATGTTACAGGGATGCTGAAACCAGGTAATTTTAAAACTATTGGTAAGTGTGCAAATGACTCTCCCAACCTTGATGCATATTGCATTGATACATTTGATATTGTGGGTGACAAACTTGTTACCTCTTTTGCTCAAGGTACTGTATACATGGCATACTTTGCTGAGAATGAAATAGTACCAGAAGATGAAGGTCCTGATGCTGGTTACTATATGATACCAGATAATGACCCATTTGAAAAGTATCTTATTGCATATTTAAGGTACATGGTCTACCAGCAATTATTTGATCAGAGCACAGATGAAAGCTTTAATCAGATAAAAGCAAAAAGAGATGATGCAGAGGATAAGATGTGGCATGCTTATACAAATGCAAAAGCCTATGCTGTCAACCAAGATATCTACTCAGTTGAAAGAGCAATAGTAAGAAGTTATAACAAAAACAATAGGTTCAGAATCAGGTAGTTATGGCAGGTAATCAAAATATGAATCAAAACAGGGCACTAGCCGGCTTGAATACTGACAACATTATAAGTCAGGTTCAGGAAGGTTATGTTACAGATGCACTGAATGCTATCAATGGTTCATTTGATGGGCAACAGGTTACTTATCAGAATGAAGAAGGTAACGTACAGTGCATTACAATGCCTACTGGATATAAGTGCATTGGGCTAAAAAATATAATGGAGATATCTCAAGTATGGTATTTCATTACTAACCCGACTACCAACTATTCTATGATAGGATATGTGGCAAGTAATAATTGCACATTTGTTCCTGTCATAGATGATTCTGTATTTGGTAGCGATTTGTTGAATTTCAACATAGCTTACCCTATCCATAAAATTGAAATAAAGACAACCAACTGTTCAACTCAATTGTATTGGACAGATAAATATAACCATCGTAGATTTCTTGATATCAATAACCTACCATGGCAGACCGGCTCTCCAGGTGTACTGGATACAAACAAAATGGAGATACAACCCATTTTTAAAATTCCAGAAATTACACCAACTGCAATAACAGTTGGCGGTAATCTTTTAGAGGGTACATACCAATTTGCTATACAGTACTCAAGTATTAAAGGTGAAGGAATGACATCTTGGTATTCTGTAACTAATCCGGTTAGCATCTTCCTTGAGTCAAAGGTATCTGCAAGTTATAACCTGCAGACAAACTACGCCATCCCATTGGTTATCAGTAATCTTGACATGACAAGATTATATGAATATTTTAATCTTGCCGTAATCAAGACAATTAATGCAGTGACAACAGTAGAGTATGTTGGCACCTATTATATTCAGACTGATACATACAATCATACCTATACAGGTGATGAACAAAGTAGTACCAATATCCAATTGACCTTAATGGATATTATGACTCAGAACGACTACTATGATCTGGCCGGTGATCTTACTCAAGTAGATAATGCTCTTGTGTGGGCAGACATGGTTAAAGAAGAGGATATCAGTTATCAAAAGATATTTAACCAAGTCAAGGTACACTGGGGAACTTCTCAGATGCCAGTAGGTCAAACTATTGGTTATCACAATGGAGTAGAGTGTGCAGAAGCAAAAGGATATTTCAGAGATGAAGTATATGCACTTGAAGGTTGCCTTTTGTTTAATAACGGTAAACAGTCAACACGATTTCATATTCCGGGTAGAGAAGCAACTGCATATGATTTAGAAGCAGTTTCTAATGCTGATGAGCAAGCTGTAGTAACAGCAACTTGTCCTGCACCTCTTATGCCAAGATGGAAAGTATATAATACCGGTTCAGTACTGGGCTCTTTACCGGGGTCAGCAGATCTTTGTACTGGTATCCGACCATGGCAATATGGTGAGATGTCATATTGGGAGTCGGAAGAGATATACCCAAATAATGCTTTTATCTGGGGTACACTGGCTGGTCAACCTATTCGACACCACAAGTTCCCTGATTGTACAGTTACTCCTATACATGATAGTGCCGTTTCACCTGGTCCAGGTGTGGGCTATTCTCCTGGCTACGTATACCCTATAGGTTTCAAAATAGATATTCAGTCACTCTATACTGCAATTATTAACTCTCCTGATCTTACAGAAGCTCAAAAGCGTTCAATTACTGGCTTTAAGATAATGAGATCTGACAGAGCCGGTGAGAGAAGCATTATAGCAAAGGGTATGTTCTATAATGTAGGACAATATGATAAAGATGGGTCAACCTATTTTTATCCAAACTACCCATTCAATGATTTGAACCCAGATGTATTTATTTCATCAAAGCCTGTAACATCTATTCCTTATACTTGGAACCACAAACTTACAGGCAATACTGATGCAGGTACTCCTTTAAACAATTTCCAAAATAGTAGATTTACATTTCATAGTCCTGATACTCATTTCTATCAGCCTTCAGGTATTCAAGATTCATTGATGAACCTTGAGACAGCAGAGTATGGTACTTGTAAAGCTCACTTTGTAAAAGTCAAGAACAATGCAGGTGAAAAGATCAGAACTATAAATGCACTAGAGATTGCACTTGCCGCAGCTTTTGTGTCTACTGTTGGTATTGATATAAATATAAGTAACTCTGCAACGGTTGGAACTACTACTGATACAACTACTACTGTAGATATCCGACCAACATTTAATCCTCAAAACTTCTTCCCGACATATAATAATATGTTGGACATACTGGACAAACTATCTCCATATTATAATTATGGATGGCAGTATAACGCTGTAGGTTATTATACACAATCTACTCCTATACCTCAAAACGTAGGAAACAAAATCAGGTTTATTCAGTATGGTGGTTACATCACACAGGGTCTACAAGGAACATTTGGAGATGTTCATCCTATCAATAATACAGGAAGAGAATCTTCTGTATATGTTTCTATAGCCGGTAGTATGTTATATCCTCATCAGCAAGTTAATACCAATGGACAGAATCTTGGTGTACCTATAGATACATCAAGGAAGATTGCATCGCAAGTTGGCATGCGTGAAAGTTCAACACCTTTCTATGAACCAATATCAGCATACTATGGTTCAATTAAAGCAATACGTCCTGGTCAATACGGTCAAGTGTTTTCATACAGACCAATTGACACCGGTACATTTGGTGCATTCTTTGACACTCAAGGTAATCCTATAAATGACCACCCAATTGTTTATGGTGGCGATTGCTTTATTAACTTGTTTGCACTCAAGATAAAACATCCATTCTATTTAAAGTCAACAGTTGATAAGCCAGATGGTTTTGATATTGATTACAACCAAGATGCTGATCCAAACAATACTTCTCAGGCCTACACAAATACAGGCAACGTAGGTTATCCTATATGGTATTATTCTACTAGCAACCTTCCATTTGTAGCAGATCCATTGTTGCATGGAGGCTTAGTAAATCTAAATAATAGTCTGAACTGGTTAAATGGTTTATATAACAATATAGGAGCACCCGGCAATAATATATTTACAAATTACTTTGCTGTATTAGGAGCAATGGTTGGAACTATAGTAATCATACCTGTACTTGTCTTAGAGATATTGGAAATATTTGTAGGACTGATTACAAGCAACCTGCTCACTACTGTTGGCCTCAAGGTAACTAATCTTGATTACTACCAATATGATGACATCTATGAAAAGGGTATGGCATATTTATACGCATATGGTATCCCCTATTACTTCTGTGAGTCTCAGGTAAACGTAGATATGCGACAAGCATATAATGACAGAGAAGGTAACTTCTATCCTAATGTGGCTACCGATATTCCAGATGAGTGGGTACAGGAAACCAATGTGCCTATTGCATTTGACAACACTTATACATATAATAAAACTTACAGTAAACAAAATCATGAAACTGCTTTTACTGTCCTTAGACCTGATTGGGAACCTGGACAACAATGTTACATCACTTATAATAACAGAGCTGTATGGAGTGAAGCATCTGACATGGAGGATACAAGAAATAACTGGCTCGTATATAAGCCGGCAAATACCTTTGACTTCCCGAAATCGTTTGGATCTTTAGTTGCAATGGATAGACTGGAGTCCAGAGCTGTAATGGTAAGATATGTAAACCATACACAGTTATATAACGCCCAGGCCACTATTGAAACTACTGCTATAAATGCAGCTCTTGGTACCGGTGCACTGTTCTCCGGTACTCAACCAATTGACTTCAATATGTCTGATTCTGGTTACGCAGGTACTCAGCACAAGTTCTTATTGCAAACAGAGCATGGTCACATCTTTGCTGATGCAATGAGAGGTCAGATAATCTTAGTTAGAGGTACAGCAATCGAAGAGCTTTCAAATGAAAAATACCACAATGCAAAATGGTTCCAAAATAATTTACCATTTAACATTATAAAATATTTTCCAACGTATCCTATTGATAATCACTTTAATGGTTGTGGTTTACATGGTGTATATGATGATTATTATAAAAGATTTATATTAACCAAAATCGACTATGTTCCATACCAAGGTATATTATACGATGGTGTTAACTTTTATACACAAGAAAAAGTAATTGTACAACTTGGTGATCCAAAGTATTTCTGTAACAAAAGTTGGACAATGAGTTTCTCTTTCTTATCTAATAGCTGGATAAGTTGGCATTCTTACATTCCGAATTTCTATGTTCAAAATAGTGTCTCTTTCCAATCAGGTAAAAATGACAACACTTGTACTGTATGGAATCACAACCAGACGTTTACATTGTTCAATAACTTTTATGGTCAGGATTATCCTTACATCATAGAGTATCCATTCAGTTATCAATACCTTGATCAGCTATTGCAATATGTAGAGGAGTACATGACTGTATTAAAATACAATGATGAGGGTATCTATATTGAGCCGGATGAAACAGTTTATTACACGCAGACAATTGTCTACAATAAACAAGCATCTACTGGGTTACTTAACCTTGTACCAAAGGATATTAATAATAGGGCCCAGTACTTTAGTTATCCTAAATACAACCCGGATTCTATAGATATCCTTGTAACAAAGGTGGACCACATGTATTCCTACAATATGTTGTGGAATAATCTGAAGAGTCCTAACCTTACACAATGGACAAATAACTGTACACCAGAATTAGGTAATAAAACATTAAATCAGGTTAACTTTGATTACTCAACAAAGAGTTTTCAAAAATATCCTCTCAGGGCCAAAGATACCTTGATCAGGCAAATGTCAAATAGGGTGTCAATGGCTTACAAAATGATTAGTAAATTTATAGTCGCTAAGACTCAAAACATGATTAGCTAATGGCAAAGAATTGGTTAAAACAATATGCACAGAATGGTAAAAATATTTCTTTTGAGGAATATTATAAACAAGTACCTAAAAGTAAAAATGATACTTCAGGATATGATTTAAGAACCTTCTATGCAAATAATCCTGAAGAAGCTTGGAAATTTGCTAATAGTGCAGAAGGACATGCTCCGGATACTTATAAAAAACCAAACCATATTACATTCTCAAATGAATCAATATATGCTACTCCTGATAATCCTGGTGGCAAATGGGGATTTGAAAATAATCAAGATGTATTTTATGCTACTCCTCAAAATGTAAAAAATGCAGGTGGAGTTAATAAATTAAAAAAGTATTTTCAAGATCAAGAAAAGAATGTAAAACTTGTTTTGCCTAAAAAACAAAATGGAGGTACTATAGGTAACTGGTGGGATGAACTTACTAAAGCTAAGTATGGTCAGAATATGCTAAATATGACTGATGAACAAATAGCCATGGTAAGAGATGTCAATCGTGTTACTGATGATCCTTTGATGATACCTGGTTCACCAAGGGTAAAGGCTCAATCAGGAACTAAGGTATCAAGCAAGGGTTATAAGAAGAACTCTCCAGATAAGAATGAGCCGATGCTTACTATCCCAAGCAACAGGATAACTATGCAAGATGTAGAGCATCCTGTAATGGCCTACCCTTCTGCCGGTAACCCTACTTTCATGCATCCAGGTGGTGAGTACTACTTTCCTCATGCTGATTATGTAACTGAGGTACCTGTTGCTCAAAATGGATGGTCATCTTCTGATCTTGCTAAATTAAGACAAGCAGTAGCTAACTATAATCCTGCTCCTTATCAGGATATGGACCCTGCTATGTTACAGCCGTACCAACAGATGCAACACAACATGCAGCTTGCTGCTACTCCTCAAGGTAGAGTACAACTTAAAAAAGAAGCTTCAGATAAAAAATATGCAAACAAGAAAAAACAAGAAGTAGCAAAAGATAAACAAACAGGTAAAGATTTACAAGAACAATATGCAAGAGATAGGTTTAATGCAGATCCATCTGTTATAAATCCGGCATACTGGCAAACAGATCCTCAGACTGGTAGAACACCTCAACAACGTCTTGATGATATGGGTACAGACTTACAAACTCGGGTATTTCGTGGTGGTACAGAAACTCTTGACAACCTGAATCCCGGTGTATGGGTTGCAGGAATGGCAGGTAACCTTGCAAAAGCACCACTTCGTGCACAGCAACAAAACTCTTACACACCATATCTATCTGCTCTTGGTGAACCACTTGCATGGGGAGCAGGTGAGGAATTAATAGCACCTTATATAAAAAATATATTTGGTAAAAAACCTGTAGTATATGGTGAATCAAATGTAGCTCCACATGACCCATATTCTTCTGTAGCAGATAACTGGCAAAGTGTTACAAGAGGTCCTGTAATAGCACATGAGCCATTTTCTGAACCATACCCTAATGAACCTGGATATATAGAACCGGCCAAAGGTAAAATGGCAGCTACATTAACTAAAGTAACACCACTTACTAAAGAACAAAAGATACTACATAGTTATGGATTAGATGTTAATAGCCCTGGTAAAATATCTAATAATTTTAAATCAGAAATAGATTGGGCAAAATGGAATAAAGAAATACCCGGCAACAAACCTTTAATGGATGAATATTATGCTATAGAGCAAACATCCAAAGCAAATGGTACATGGATGAAAAATCCAGATGGTTCCACATTTCCAGGAACTCCTGAACAATTTGTACAACAAAATAGTGAGAACTTTAAAAAGGCATTTGGTAATACAAAAGTGTTAGTTAATGGCAGGCCTCAGATTTTAACACACAATTCTCCAAACAAGTTTGATGCTTTCACACTCGATAATAAGAATGTAGGTAGATTAAGTGGAGATGGGATTTATACTTTTGAAGAGGGAATTGCTAGAGATAACTTACCTGAACATATGAAAAAATCATTTCGTTATCCTGCAAAAATTGCTCAAGATCAATATGGGGATATAGAATATAACTTATATGGAAATTCAAATAATCCAAAAATTGGAAAGGGGCAGTTTGATGATATTACCCCAGATCAAATATTAGCAAACCCTACATCAACAAGAATAATTGATGATATAAATGGTCAAAATATTCATGTTTTTCCAGACCCATTACAATTAAAATCAGCAATAGGTAATAACGGAATGTTTGACATGAGCAACCCAAATATATATAAATCATTACTCCCTATTACACTTGGAATAGGAGCAGCAGCAATGTCTCAACAAGATACTAAACAATACGGTGGTAAATTAACAAAGAATTGGTTACAAAATTATTAATATGAAAAAGAAAGCAACACTGCATCCGTTCCTTAAAATGGCCGGAGTTAAATCTGAAAAGGAACTATATGATAAGTATCCTACAGATGAGCACTTCTTTAAAGCTCATCCACAGGCTAAATATGGAATAATGATGGCACAAGATGGTGCAATGACATTACCCAATGCTAAACCAAATGTAGCATGGCAACCATCTGGTCAAGGATTAAGTCCTGCAGATAATGTGGCAGGTCTAAATGCTGCAGGTCCAATGCCACAACAGGGTGGTTATCAAGCTGCTCAAGGTCCTGTATTTGAAGGACAAATGCCTGAACAAGAACAGCAAAAACAGGAACAACCTGAAGGTAAAGAAAATAAAAAGGGTAATAATAAAAGTAAACTAAAAATAAGTACAGGTAAAAAAACTTGGGATCCATTTGCAAAAGATAATGCATGGAATACAGGTAAAGGTGTTGCTACTACAGATGTAATAGCAGGTGGTCTTGCTATGACCGCAGGGGCAATGCCTTTTCAGCCGGCCAAGAAAAATCAGGATATTTTACCACCAGCAATTACTACCGGCAATTATGGTTATGGTAGCCAAGCATCTTTTGAAGATGGCGGTAATATCTCTCCGACAAAAGCTCGAGAGATGCTACACAATCCTCCTCATGGTAAACCTCTAAGCGAGAAACAACGTAAGTACTTTGGTGCAATAGCTTCTGGTTATGCAGATGATGGTGCTAAAATGGCAATAGGTCAGCTTGGTCAAATAGAGCATAAACTGAATGAACTAAAAAAAGTAGTTACTCCTGATTCAGAAATAGAACCATGGGTAGCAAGCAAAGTAACATTAGCTGCAGACTATCTAAATAATGTAGGTAACTACATGCAGTTTAACCCTGATGCACAACCTCAAGGTCAGCAACAAATGCAACAACCAGGTATGTACATGGGTGGTTATTTACGTGCAGATGGTGGCCCTATGATTACACATGTAAAACCTTCTCCGTATACTTACTACCGTCCAATGACAAAAACAAATCGTCAGAAGATGGACATGCCTGATTACATGCCTGGTCAAAGTACTCCTGATTTACCTTTTGCTGCTAATGGTATTAATATACCGGGAGTAGGAAATTATCAGGCACCTGTTACAGATCAAGAAAGGGAACAGTGGAATCAGTATCAATCTGCAATGTCTCACCAACCCGGAACATATGTAAGAAACTGGCAGCACAATCAGGATTTCCAAAAACAAATGGCACAGCAAACTGGTTTTGATTACAATAGAGCCGGTGCAATACAAGCCGATATGCAAGCTCGTAGCCAACAGTATCCTGGCTCAGTAAGTGGTATAAAACCTGGTGCAACTGAAAACCAGAACTGGGGAGGTGATGCTAATTGGGTAGGTGATAGAGAAAGACAAAAGGCCTATGGTAAATATGAGTATTTACATTACGATCCTAAAGGTAATTTATATCCAGGAGAAGCTGGTCACAAAGAAGCAAGCTTTACACCTATGACCAAAGATCAAATGGGAAATTGGGAAAACTCTGCTTATACTAAAGGTCCTAATCAATGGGTAACCAATAACCAAGGTATTGGAATGAATGCTTCTCAATCTGAGATAGATAAACTGTATCAACCTGGAGCACAGAATACTGTTTCTTCAGCCGGAGGTTTTGGTTCAAATACTCCTGTAGCAAGTTCTACTCAACCTCGTGCAAAAGCTTTTCCTACAATGGATCAAGCCAAAGCTGCTTATGCTAAAAAGAAAGCAGGTGTTGAAACAAAATGGAATGCTACTAGTGGAGAATATGAAGAAGTAGGTAAAGGAAGTACAGCAACTGCAAATGTAGATAACTCCGGCCCGGGCCAAGAAGCTTATTCAATTGATGCTACAAGGCGTACAGGAAAAGGTTCAGATGAAGCAAAATACGGAAAGCAGATAATACCGGGTATGTATCACCCTGACCACGATATGGAAATGCTTGATCAATATCCTCACAAGATGGGTGGTATGTACAAACCGTATTCCCATACATACACAATGGCTCAAGGTGGAACTATTCCATTTGCAAATGGTGGCAATACGGGTACAGATGTACATGTAGAAGATAGTAAATTTAAAATGCTTTCTCCGCATACAGCCGAAATTGGAGGAGATTATCATTCTAATGGTGGTACAGATATACAAGCCAACGGACAAAAAGTAGAGGCAGAAAAAGGAGAAACTCTTCACATACAACCTGACGGAAGTACTATTGTTGGTGGTAATCTTTATGTACCAGGTACAAGAACCAAGTTTAAAGATGCATTTAAAGACTTGGCTGGCAATGAAAGAAAAACTGCAAAGGTTCAAGATAAAGCAAGTTACTTCTTAAATGAATATGGTAAAGCTGGAGATGGTCCTACTAATCAATTTAGAGCTCCTGCTTTTAATTATGGCAAAGTAATGGCAGATGCATACGAACAGAGAAAAGCACAAAATGAACAGGTTAAAAATAATCTTACTGAGGTACAGAACAAAATGCTGGAACTCGGTGGGATGATTGATCCTGAACATGGTGCCAAAAAGGTATCTCAAATGTTTAAAGGTAAGGATCAATTTACAGCAAAGTGGGGTACGAGAATGGCTCAACAAGGTGATAATTTAGAATGGGAATGGAAACCAGGTTCACTTTATCCAAGTAAGCCTACAATACCGGTAACAGATCCTACATGGCATGCACCGGAAACATATAGAACAGCTAAACCAGGAGCAGTTGGTACATTTGATCCTAATATGGATACAGGTATTATAGGTGAACAACCTAAATCAACTCCTTATGAATTTGATCCATCTAAGTCAGGTGTTATTCCTGAACCTAAACATCCAGATTGGGCTTACAAGCCTGATGGAAGTAAGATGACTCTTGAAGAAATGCAGAAAAATCTTATGGATAGAAAAAAACCAGAAGGTAAAGGCAAAGGTAAAGGCATAAGAGAAAAGCATGTAATTAATCCAAATGCAATTAGGGATATATTTGAACAAGCCGATCCTTATCAGTCAATGCAGGTACAACCCTACCTTGAGCCAGAGTATAACGTATCTTTCCAACAAAAGAAGAATGCTATACAATCTGCTTTTGCTCCGGCAATGAAAGCTGCTAAAACTTCTGGACAACAAGCAGCAATAGCTGCTCAGATGGCAGAACAACTTGGAGCAGTTGATAGTGAAGAGTTTAACTTTAATCAGCAGAATAGAGGTCAGATACTTGGAAGGAATCTTGGTGAGATGAGAGGTGTTCGTGATACAAACATGAAATTTGGAATGGATGCTTATGAGAAAGGTTTAGGTGCAAAAGAAGCAGCACGTCAGATAAGAAGACATGGTGGTGAAAAAGTATTTTCTGACTGGAGATCTGTTGATGCTGCAAATAAACAGCTTAGTATGGAGGAACAATATGCAGGATGGGCATATAATCCTGAAACAAAAAAGCAATGGGAAAAGTTACATCCTAATGAAATATATGATCCACGTACAGTTAGTCTAGCTGATTTATCAGGAGATGAAGAAAAAGTTACAAAGAAGAAAAAGAAAAGTGCAGATGGTAAGGAATCTGAAGAAGATACTGTAACTAAAAATAAGTATTACGGTGGACCAATGGCTTACTTTGGTGATTACTTCCCAGGTATACAGAGAGTATACTTTGCCGGTGGTGCAGTAGGTGGTGGAATGGGACATAGTGGTGGAGGTATGCATGGAATGCCAGGACATGCCGGCTCAATGGCATCAAGGTATTCTCCGGGTGGTGATACATCTTACTATGAAAAGAAAAAGAAGAAGAAAAAGACTACCTAACCAAATCTGATAGTATTTATCTTTTGTAAACGCAAAACTAATCAGGAACATTAATTAACTTTGGGGGAGCTAATCAACTTGGTTAGCTCCTCTTTTTAAAAACAATAAAGATGGCAAGTTATCTGTCAAAGCCTACTGAATATGCAGCATACCAACCTACGGTAAATGCTGATCTTTATGGTAAGCTCTTAATGAAAAAAGAAGGAGAATATCAAGCTGGTGTAGAAAAGATAAATAAGAATCTTGACTACGTTGCATCCCTTCCTGTTGCTTCAGAAAGAGAAAGAAAGTATTTACAGGATAAGGTAAATGCTATTACTACTCAATTAAACTCAAACGTAAATACAGATTGGTCAGATCAGGCAATTCAGCAAGTAACTGCTGGACACGTTAAAGATATTTCCAATGATGATAATGTCAGAATTGCTATCTATAATGCAAGTATTGCCAAGAAAGCTTTTACTGAAATGAAAAGAGACTCTGATGCAAATGATAATAAGAATGTTGCAAATAGCTCAACATTTCTCAGAAGGTTTAATGAATGGGAACAGAATGGGAAACTTGGAGAAAAGTTAAATGCATCCTATTCTAACTATATGGATGTAGATCAGATAATAGATGGTGAGATGAAAAAGCTTCATCCTGATATTGTTGAAATGGCATACTCCGGAATGGACCCTAATTTGCCAAAACAGGCACTTGGTCTAAAAGGTTGGGAAACAGTTACCATGAAGATGAAAGGCTCTCCTGTTTACAAACAAACAGTATTGGATACGTTGCACAGGGTAATTGAGAATACTCCTGGTGTAGCCAATCAAATGAATATTAATTCTGAATACTTGTATCAAGGTCATACAGGAGAGAATTACTATAATGAAGTAAGAGAAACTGATCAGAAAAATATTGATATTGCTAACGATTGGATAGAGGGATATACTACTCAGTTAACATCTGGTAATCTTACTCAAGCTCAAACAAAAAACATTACTGAAAACATAGAGAAAGCAAAAAAGTTTAAGTCTAAATATGAAAAAGAGTTTCAACAAATTGAATCAAACAAGCCTAATTTTATAAACAGGTATAATACAGATGAGGCATTTAGAAACGAGTATAACAATGACTTGTATATGAATAGTTTCCTTACTGAAAAATATAATGTTTTTACTTCTGGTTCAGAAACAACTTTTGATACAAAAGGTCTTTCTCGATTCCAACAAAAACACCAGGATTTTGAGGAAAGAATTGCAATAGCTACTCTTCAATTGGCTCAAAACAGAGATAAAAGAGAACAAG
>Ga0214188_100197_pt1 | contig 16867 bp, 15 predicted proteins | sample TroBogEpilimnion_5_FD_153026 | JGI IMG/M metagenome (GOLD analysis project Ga0214188, IMG submission 153026) | Freshwater microbial communities from Trout Bog Lake, WI - 01JUL2008 epilimnion | ecosystem: Environmental > Aquatic > Freshwater > Lake > Epilimnion/Euphotic zone | place: Trout Bog...
TGGCGTGAGATTAACGTTTCTGGGCGCGTTTGTCGAGAGTCGAACTTCGCCGGGTAGTTGTCACCCCACCCGCACTCATCTCACTTCACCTTCACCCGCGCATAGTAGATCGCGGACTTGCCCTCATGGCTGGAATAATACGTCACGTGCAGGAGGTCGTCGTCGAAGTAGAGGCCGGGGTAGCTGCAGTCGCCGGCGCTGGGGAGTTCGAGGAGGGGGGTGAGGCCGGTGGAGGTCATGGTGTAGAGCACCATGTGCGGGCCGGGGGTTTTGCCGAAACCACGGGAACCGGCGATGACTTTGCCGTCGGGCAGTTCGATGATGTTGGGGCCGCCGATGGGGATGCCGGTGGGGGCCCAGGTCCAGTCACGGTACGGAGCCTTGGCGGTGCCGATCATGCCTTTGCGGTCGCCACCCTGGCGGGACACGAGGGCGAGTGCGGTACCGTTTTTGAGGAAGCGGAGGGTGGTTTCGCCGGGCTGGCCTTCCACCTTCATGATGGAGGAGAGCTGCCACACGGAGCCGTCGGTGCTGGCGTAAGTTTTCAGCGACCACTCCTTCTCAGGCGCAGGGCCGCCGGAGCTGGGGTGAATGTTGAAGCTGGCGCCGTAGAAGCGTTTGTCCGCCGGATTGATGGTCGCGCGCCAGAGCCAGTCGCCTTTGGCAAGGAGCTTTTGCAGCGGGGTCCAAACCTTGCCGTCCATGGAGGTGGCGTAGCGCGGCTGGCGGCCGAGGGTGGCTGAGACGCCTTCGCAGAGCAGGTAGAGGCGCTTTTCATCGGGGGTGACGATGAGCTTGGGATCGCGCAGATCGAGTCCGTCTTCTTTCACGGTGACGTGCTCCACCCAGGTCTTGCCGGTGGCGGAGACGAGCATGCGGATGGTGCCGTCGCCTTTGGTGGAGGATTCCCCTTCGCGGAAGCAGCAGTAGAAGAGGTTTTTGAACCGCGTGATGTCGGTGTACGCGCTGTGGGGGGCTTTGTCCCAGATCTTTTCCACGGAGACCAGCTCGGCCTGGGAGTCAGACTTGGCTTCAGCTTTGGGTGCGGGGGCCTGCGCATAGAGCAGGCTGGCGGAGGACAGCAAAACGACGACGGAGGAGAGGAAGAAGCGGCGCATGATGGAGTACCGTAATCAGTCGCCACGAGTTTTCATCGTTTCTTTGCGCGCAGGCAAAGAAAAAAGCCGCAGGCCACAAGGGTGAGAACATTAGCACAATCAACACACAGCTTTGCCAGCGGCAGCGTGTTCTCGGGCGAAAACACGCTGCGGCAGCAAGGCTCAGAACATGAAACGTGTGCCCACCAACAGCGCGTAGTGCGGTGCTATTTGGTGGGCTGGAAAAACCTGCCAAGTCTACCTGCTCTGAACCAGCTTCAAGCTGCGGATGTCATAGGTCTTGGCGTAGTCGCCGAGGGCTTTGACGGCAGCCTCCTGGGTGAGGGTGGCGGTGGTAGCGGTGACTTCCAGCCGGGGGATGCCGCCGTCTTTGGCGGGCAGCACCTTGACGCTTTGCACTCCTTTGATTTTGCTGAGGGCGGCTTCGACGTGGTTGGAGCAGGCACTGCACATGACGCCGGCCACTTCGCCCTGGTAGAGGTAGGTCGTGGGTTCGGCGGCGTGGCTGGTGGCCAGGGTGATGAGGCTGAGCAGGAGGGTGAGGATGTGTTTCATAGGTTTGGATGTGTGTTTATTCGCTGGGATTGTCGAGTAGGCGCTGCACATCACGGCCAAGCTGCTCGGCCATGAGCGCAGCGATTTCGGGTTGCGGGTGAAAGACGGCGTAGTAGCCGCGCACGCGGCCCTGGCGGTCGATGAGGACGAGGCGCAGATCATGCTCGTACAGGTCGAGCGGATTGAGGCGCTTCTCCGCCGGGATGGGCGCTGGAGCCTGCAACTGCAAATCGTAGGTCATGTAGTCCCAGATGCGCTGCTGGTTCCCGGTCACGAACCACCAGGGGTCTTCCGGCTTGGCCCCGACGCCTTCGCCGTAGGCCTTGAGGAAGCCCGGTGTGTCGCGTTCCGGTGCGACCGCGAGAGAGACCAGATGGAAATCGGGTCGCGTGCGGTGGGCCGCATTCAGCCTCTGCATCTGCGCCACCACGGCGGCGCAGCCATGGGGGCACACGGTGTAGAGGCAGGCCATGACGGTGACCTTTCCGCGCAGGGCGGAAAGTTTCACCGTCTGCCCACTGCGCTCGGTGGCTTCGAGATCGCCATGGATCTGGGCCACCAAGGGTAGCGGCGGCTTGGGCAATGCCTGGGTGGCATAATGCCCGAGCATCAGCACGCCCGCGAGGGCCATGCCGATGCCAAGCCCCATGCGCACCCAGGATCCGATGCTGACGCGGTAGTCAGCACCGGCGGAGGTGCAGCGAATGCTCGGGGGCAGCGGTTCGGGAGAGGAATCCGGCATGGCTTTACTCGACGGGGATTTTGAGGATTTCGGCTTCGGTCCACATCGCGCTGCGGACCTTCTCAGCATCGCGGATGGCCTTGACCTGATCTGGCGTCACGGCGCTGGCCTTGTTGCCAAAGCTGTTACGCACGTAGGTCAGCACATCGGCGATCTGCTGGTCGCTGAGTGCCGCGCCCTGCGGCGGCATGAGAGGTGCCGGGGAGGCGAAGGGCTTGCCATTGAGTGTGATGGGTCCGGTAAAGCCATGCAGCACCATGCGGATGATGCGGTCCGGCTTGCTGGCCGCCACCCAGTCTGAGCTAGCGAGCGGCGGGAACATGCCGGGCAGGCCCTGCCCCGTGGGCTGGTGGCAGGCGAAGCAGACCTGCATGTAAACCGTCTGGCCGCGTGAGAGGGACGCCGCATCCTGGGCACAGATGAGTGGGGTGAATGACAGCAGGCAGGCTGCTGCGAAGAGGGGTTTGATGGAAGATTTCATGAATGATGAGTTGGGGGCAATTTTTGAAGAAGTTGATGTGATAAGAGTGAAGTGGGCTGCTGTTCAGCGGCCTTTACCGAGGGCCTCCACCTTTTGGCGAAAGCCCGTGAACATGTCCGCCACGAGCTTTCGGCTTTTGGCGGGTGCTTTGGCAGGGTCTCCCGCCGTGGTGGGCGGGTGTGGGTCGTACTCGGCCAGCAGGGCTAGGCAGTCCGTGTATTCACGGTCCCGCCATTTCATGGACATGTGCAGTCCAAAGTCCATGCCGGCAGTGACACCGGCGGCGGTGATGACCTTGCCATCCTCCACGACGCGCTCATTGGAAACCGTGGCACCGAAGAGATGCAGCAGGTCTTTGACAAGCCAATGGGAGGTGGCCTTTCTGCCTTGCAGCAGGCCTGCGGCACCCAGGATGAGCGAACCGGTGCAAACTGAGGAGACGACTTTCGCCGCAGCTCCGGCCTTGCGGATGAAAGCCATCGTCTCAGCATCCTGCATGGCGGCGAGCGTGCCTGACGAGCCACCGGGCACGCAGAGCAGATCGAGCGCTGCCGGACAGTCGGCAAAGGTGATGTCGGGCATGATCTTCACGCCCGCGTCGGAACTGACTAGTTCCATGCTCTTGGCGGCCAGCAGCACTTTGGCTCCCATCAGGGAAGACAGAAAGTGATGCGTGCCGATGAGATCAAGCGCCGTGAACTGCGGGTAAAGCACCTGCACGATCACTTCATGGCTCGTCCAACTGGCAGGCAGGGCGGACATATCATGGTCAGGAGCAGGCACTTGGGCGCTGGTAGTTTGTGCCAGGGCGGCAAAGGCGGGCAGTACGCAGGTGAGCTGGCGCAGAAATTCACGACGCTCGGTGTTCAGGTTATTCATGGTGTACGGACGTTGAAATTAAAAGCGCACCGTGGCCTGGCAGAAGACGTTGAAGGGCGCGTTGGGGGCGACGGAACCGTTGAAAAACGCAAAGGGCTGGTAGTAGCGCGTATCCAAGAGGTTCTGGATACCGACCGAAACCGTAGCCGGGCCACGGGTGTAGCTGAGCTGCGCATCCACCGTCGCGTACGCTGGAGTGGAAAAGGTGTTGGCGTTATCACCCGGACGGGCGGTAGCCATCGTCACTCCCAGACCTGCGCCGAATCCCTTGAAAAAACCTTCCTTGCGGTCAAACCTTATCGCGATGCGGCCCGAATGCTGCGGGATGCGCGCCAGACGGTTGCCAGGTATCAGCGTCGTGTCCGAGACGACCCGGGCGTCCTGGTAGGCATAGTTCATCAGCACGCTGAACTCGGAGGCAAGCTGCCAGACGAGGTCGGCCTCAATACCTTGTGCCCGCTGCTTGCCGGACTGCGTGCTTAGCAGACTGCCGGGGATGGCCACGGGCACATTCGTGCGGTCGTTATGAAACCACGCCAGCGAGCCCTGCAGCTTTTTGGTGATTTCAAATTTAAAGCCCGCCTCCCACTGCTCTCCGTTAATGACTTTCTTGGGACCCGCGAGGGCAATGCCAACCGGTGCCTGAAATCCCTGGCCCCAGCCAGCAAAGGCCGTCATCCAGCTCGTCACATCCACCGACGCCCCTGCCCTGCCGGTGACTCGGTGATTGTCCAGGATGGTGTCGATGCCCTGTACCTTTTCAACATCGTGGACCCTGAGGTTGCTGTAGCGCATTGACCCCATGAGGTGAAACTTCTCCTCAAACGTGATCTGGTCCTGAAGAAAGCCAGCGATGGTCTGGTAGTCGTTGTGCTGGTCGATGAGAGCGAAGCCGTTGCCAGCCCAGGCCGGATAGTTTGGATTGCTGACATTGATCGTGCCGAAGGCCGGATTGTAGTACATCACACCTGGGTCCATGGTGTGGTCAAAGTCCATGCCCGCAGTCAGAGTATGTTTGATGGCTCCGGTTTCAAACTTGCCGTTTAACCGCGCGTTGAAGGCAAAGGATCGCAGTTGCTGCACCAGTTGGGCTGAATCCACCGGGTAGAGCGTGCCGACCGGCGCGGCGACAAAGCTCGGCCAGACGGAAGACTGGCGGAAGCTCCAGTCCATGTAGTTCGCTTCGAGGATGAAGTTCCAGTCGCTGTTGAAGGTGTGTTTCAGCTCGGCGCTCAGGGTGCGATTCCTGTTGGCGGTCGCGGGCTGGCCTTCGGCGCGGAAGATGTCGTAACGGCCGAAGGTGAAGGTGCCGGGGTTCACCGTGCCGCTGGCGGGCAGCCCGCTGTAGTCCGTCTGCGAGCGGTCGGTGTAGCGTCCGCGCAGCGCCAGCGTGGTGTCATCACTGAGAGCGATGGCCAGAGTGGGGAAGAAGCTGGTGAGATGCCCTTTGATGTAGGAGTTCACATCCCGTATCTCGCGCACGTCTCCGGTGATGCGGAAGAGTACGCGCCCTTTGTCGTCCAGCGGCTGGTTGATGTCCCAGATGTTGCCATAGCCACCCCACGTGCTGGCGTTCATGCCCATCATGTAATGCGCCTCCTTTTCAGGCCGCTTTGAAACAAAGTTCAGCAAACCGCCCAGTGGGCCACCAGCAGCGCCGCCGAACATCGTGCCCGTGGGGCCTTTGACGACTTCCACACGCTCTGTGTTGATCAGCGTTTCCGTTGCCGGGCCGGGATAGTAGAGTTGGAAGCTGTCTAGATACGGTGCAGACTGAAAGCCCCGGATGAAATTCTGGACGTTGTTGATCTCCCGCCAGTCCGTGCCTACGACGCCGCTAAAGTTTTTCACCACATCCCCAGGGTTCTGGGAAAGCTGGTTGTCCATCAGCTTGCGCGTGAGGACCTGTACGGACTGGGGTAGCTGGCGCAGCGGGATCTCAGAGCGCGTGGTTGTGTTGGCGTACGGAGACAGGTAGGGGTCCTGCTGCGCGGTGATGATGATTGGCGGCAGCTCTTTGGGTTCCTCGCTTGCCAGAATGGCGGCTGTGGGCTTGGCCTTGACCTTGGGATCGACGGGTTGCGGGGCGGGAGTGCTTTGAGAAAACGCCGGAGAAACGGCCAGCAAAGCGGCCGCTGTCAGAACTTGGGCGCGGGAAATGCGCGTGAGAAAAGTGGAAACAAACATGCTTGAAAAGAGAAAGGAGGTGAAACAGGGCACATGGAGGAAACCCTCACGCCATGAGTGTCCGGTCTGGGCGTGATGGTGCGTGTAGTCTGGGATGACGGTGATATGCCATGCACCTTCCGTAGGGCCTAGCGGCCTGGACGGTGGTGATGCATGAAGCCAAGCGCAGCGGCCTGTTGTTCAGGATGCGGGTGCGTCTGTAGTGCTCAACCCAGAGCAGAGTAATGGCTGCCGCGTCGTGGCGGCGGGCTGGGCGGCTTGGTACAGCGTGCGATGCCGTGGGGGAAATCTGGCAACAGCGGAGAGAGCGTCGGAGAGGGTGGCGTGAGGACCACCTGGCTGAAAAGGCCAAGCGTGAGGTCGAGCTTCTTTTTCTGCTCGGTCTGCTTGGTTTCCTTCTTTTCGGACTGCCTGCCTTTCTTGATGGCACAGCAGAGCGGGCAGGGATGCGCGTTGTCAAAGGTCTGGCTCACGCCATCAATCAGTGAACCTTCCTGCACTGTGTAGGTGATGAGCATGCCCGCCCAGGCGGCGGATTGCAGCACGATCCAGTGCAGCCCGATGGAAAACATCAGGATAGCAACAAGAAGAATGCGTGCGATGCGACGGAGCATGCTGAGGAAACGGCCTTGAGACAAAGAGGCTTGGCCGCGTGATACGGCGGACTGAAAAGAGTTGCCCCCGCCCGGATACCCACCGGACGGGGGCCTCTGATGAGAACGCAGCACACGCTGCGGAACACTGCTCACCAGAAAATGTGGCATGATCCCGGCGGGATCATGCTGGCTGCGAAGGTATAAAAAGCGGCTGCTCTCCTAGCTGGAGAGAACACGGTGCAGCAAGGCTCAGAACACGAAACGTGTGCCCACCGAGAGCGTGTAGTGCGGTGCCAACTGGTAGCCATTCAGATACTGATAAATGGGCAACTGGAAGAACACGTAATGGTACACATTCTTGGCGATGTTGAAGGTGAATCCAGGACTCACATAAATGGTGGTACCGCCGCTGTCTGCCGGGGAAGCGTACATGCCGTGATCGCGAGCGAGGAAGCGGGCATTGAACTGCAACTGCGGCACAAACTGCGGGAAATGGTGGTAGCGCAGGGCCACATTGGTGGAGAGCGAATTGCCTGGAATGTAACCTTCGCGGCTGGCCAGCGGCAGGTCAGCCACAGCTTGGGAGAAGTAGTTCCAGTCCTTGGCGATGTTGGCAAAATGGAAGGCACCCACGATCACATCCGTCGTCCCGGTGCCCATTTGCAGACCACGGTCCAGGGAATTGCCAGCGATGGGGCCGCCATTGAAGTTCTGACGAAATTCGCCGGTGGGGAGTTTCAATCCGAGCTGGAGGCCCAGGCTGCGGTTTTTCAGCAGCCCCATGAAACGGCCGATGACCTTGATATCGCCAAAGCCGGTCTTGCTGGAGGTGCCGGCATCAGTGCCGTCATAAGCGTTGCCGTTGGTGGCATGAGTACGATCAAGGTAGGGCAGTTGCACGTTGGCTCCCCAGGGGCCTTTGCTGTAGTCAAAGGTGAGGTTGAGGCTCTGGGTCTTGGTGTACAACTCCTGCTCATGGCCAGTGACGGGCCAGGCACTCGTCGTGCCCGAACCGTTGCGAACCTGATTTTGATTCAGCAAATCGTAGCGGAGGTCGAAGCGAAAGCCGTCATTGGCGGCTAGGCCCTGGCTTTCCCAGCCGGGGGTGTAGCCTGGCCCCAGCATGCAGCCGCAACTGGCGCAAGCCAACACGGCAGGGGCAGAGACGAGAAGGCACATAGCGGTCAAAACGACCAGCCAAGCACGGCGATGAGGAGGAACTTGAGGTGCCACAGTGGCACGGAAGGAAGTAGCAAAAGAGGTCATAAAACGAGGGTGAAAATGGGTATAGCGTAACAAGGGGGGCCGCAGAAATGCGCGGCATGCAGGGATGGAGATGCAGGGCGACAGCCCCGGGCAGAGTCGGACATCGGCTTTTCAAAAAGCCGCTAGGTCAAATCAAGCCAGCCCGCGTCGTGGCGGTGGTGTTTCCGGCAGTTCAGTGCGTCGGACTAACAACTCGTGCAGCGGCACGAATGAAAAGGCATCTGCTGCGGGAGCGACCAGGGTCGTGACCTCCACCAGCACGGCGTTGATCTTCTGCATGGAGTGCCCCGTTTGCTGCGGCTGCTCGGGGTTGGACCGGCGGCCTTCCTTGACCTTGTGGCACAAGGCGCAGCCGTGCTGCCCATCGAAGGTCTTCTGCACCGCCTCGATCACCGCGCCTTCACGCGCAAAGGAGATCAACATTCCCGTCCACGCGATGCCCTGAAGCAGCGCCCAGTGCATGCCGAGCGAAAGACAGATCGCCGCCACGACCACCAACCGCGCGATGCGCGGCAGCAGCGAGACTTGGGGGCGGGAGGACATGGTGCGAGTATGAGTGCGCGGCGCGCGGTGTCAACTCTGCTCAATGCGCACGAACACCAAGCGTCACGCGGCATGCTAGTGCGGCCAGGATGTTCTCTTAGTGGTTGACGCATCGTTGGTCTATCTTGAATGATGGGCTATGAGTTTTTATTCCATAGAGCTGTGTGCTGGCGGAGGCGGGCAGGCGCTTGGTCTGGAAGGTGCTGGATTCCACCACACCGCTGTAGTGGAATATGAGCCGCAATTCTGTACTACGCTGCGTCTGAACCGTCCCCAATGGAACGTGATCCAGCAGGACATCCGTAATTTTCAACCCGGTAATTTCGGCGACGTGGATCTGATTGCGGGAGGAGTGCCTTGCCCCCCATTCAGCATTGCTGGGAAGCAGTTGGGGAGCGCTGACGAACGGGACATGTTTCCAACTGCGCTCAATATTATCGCCAAGATCAAGCCACGAGCAGTCATGCTCGAAAATGTACAGGGCTTGGCGGGCGCGAAATTCAAAGATTACCGTGACGATCTGCTGAAGCGCTTTTCAAAATTGGGCTATGACGCCGAGTGGAGAGTGCTTCAGGCATCGGATTTTGGCGTACCTCAGCTACGCCCCCGTTTCATCCTTGTCGCGATGAAGCCAGATGACATGATGCATTTCGCGTGGCCCCGTGGTTCTGGAAACGCGCCCACCGTGGGCGAAACGTTGGTTGACCTCATGGGGATGAACGGATGGCTTGGAACAGAAGAATGGGTTGAGAAGGCGAACAAGATCGCGCCAACATTAGTGGGAGGGTCTAAAAAACATGGTGGCCCCGATCTTGGACCGACTCGCGCCAAGCGCCAATGGAGGGAGCTTGGTGTTGATGGCATGGGTCTGGCAGATGAAGCACCTGACGTTACATTCCCAGAAGACAAGCTGCCGAGATTGACGGTCCGGATGGTGGCACGAATTCAAGGATTTCCCGATGAGTGGCAGTTTAGCGGGAAGAAAACCGCCTCATATCGACAGGTGGGTAATGCGTTTCCGCCACCGGTGGCTCGTGCTGTGGGAAGACGCATCGTGGCGGCTTTCAAGCGTAAGCGGGTCTCCGAATTTGATGATCCCGTTGAATCTCAAATGCGCTTACTCGAAGAAACTAAAACAAAAAAGAAATGGCAAAGCAGCAAGGCTCCAAAGCGCTGATTCTCGCATATCTGCTGGATAACATCGGCAGAGTCGTTAACAGCAAACAACTTCAAGAAGCTTCAAATGGGGCCTCTGAGTGGGCACGTCGATTGCGTGAGCTTCGCGATGAAGAAGGATATCAAATCCTTTCTCACAAGGACAGCGCCGATCTAAAGCCTGGTGAATACATCTTATCGAGCGCAAAGCGGCGGCCAGCATTCAAACGTGATGTCTCGAAAGAAACGAAAGCAATCGTGTTGGAACGCAACGGTTATACATGTCAGATGTGCGGTGCCGCAGCGGGTGATCCTGATCCTTTTAATGCGAACCGAACTATCAGACTGACACTGGGCCACATCATCGACAAATCTAAAGGCGGTGAAGACATCCCTTCAAACCTGCGAGCGGTTTGCAGCAATTGCAATGAAGGACTCCAGAACGCTGCGCCAATGAAACCAGACCGCCTTCAATTGCTTTCGCAGTTAAGACGCGCGACCATCGAAGACCAAAAGGCTGTTCTCGAATGGATACTGCGCAAGTTCAAGCTGCGCGCTGTAGCTGACGAATAACCGGTTTGGGAATGAACCGCTGGGTCAAACGATGAAGCGGAACACAATCACCCGGCTCACTTCAGGGTCTCAAACCACGCCAGCAGATCGAGGATCTGTTCCGCCTTCAGGGCGTTGAGCAATCCCACCGGCATGGGCGAAGTCTCGGAGACGTTGCGCTCCTTGATCATCGCCTTGGCGATTTCTGTTTTGTCGGGAGTGAGTGGATTGGGCCGCAGCACCACGCGCTCGTCGTCCTCGCTTTCCAGGCTGCCGGTGATCGTTTTGCCATCGCTGGTTTTCACGGTCACGTAGCGGAATTTTTCGTCGATGAACTTGGAGGGATTCAGGATGTGATCCAGCAGGTCGCGGCGATTGAAGCGTGCGGACACTTGCACGAGGTCCGGGCCGAAGACGCCCGCAGGCAGCGTGGGGTCGTTGCTCACCTTATGGCAGAACACACACTGCGCACGGATGAGCGCATCCTTCGCGCTGTCGCGGCTGCGCGTCTTGGCATCCATCTTCACCAGCAGCGGAGCCAGGTCTTCCAGCGTCCAGTTCTTGAACGAGTGCCCAGGCAGCGCATGCGCCGAGAGCACGGCAGGTTTCGCGGGTTGGATCACCGCCGCAAGCTGCGTGGCCTCCTCCGGTTTCAGCGCCGCCGCCAACTCGCTGCGTGTGTCGCTGATCGCTTTGAAGAAGGTGGAAGCCCCGTTCATTTTCTCCGCCTTGTTCAGCGCCTCAAACACCACGCGCCGCTGCTCCAACGTCCAGCCCTCTTTGAGATAGCGCAGCATGAAGGGGTAGTAGAGCAGGTCTTCCGAGGTCGAGGCTGCTTGGAGAAGCGGCATCGTTTTCTCGATGACCGAGGGGGATTTCAAATAGACGAGCAGGCGGCAGAGTTCGCGGTTTTGCAACCGAGCTCCTTCAAGTCCAATCTCTCCTTCTGAGATCACCGGATAGTGTTCTTCCGTGCCCTTGAGCAGGCTTTCTCGATCAGTTTGATTGGGTTCGCCTAATCTTGCGCAAGCAATTGCGATGATCCGCAGGATCGCCAGTCGCTCGCGTGAATGGGGCAGGTACCAGGGGAAGTGAGTCGTAAGCCTTTGAAGAATAGAGGGCAGGTCTTCGTGGCTGCCGACGCGGGCCAATGCAAGTAATGCTGGTATGGCACGATGACGATCATCTTCGGCAAGTGCCTTTTTCCGCCATAGCTCGACAGGAATTCTCTCCAAGGCAAGGCGCGCAGCGTATTCAACCTGCGGGCCTTGCCAGCTAAGCAGGCGTTCCCAGACCAATTTTAACTCCGGCACTTTTTCATCCGAGAAAAGCACCGAATCTTGGAGTTCCATGAGGAGACGTGTTGATGTAGCGCCAGCCGCCCCAAGGTTTTCGTACTGCTCTTGGGTAGCCTCGCTCCCGTGATAAGATACTCGGTAAAGCCCGCTCTGAGTCCCTCGACCGCCAGTAATAAACCACATGGCTCCGTCAGGCCCGATGCAACCATCCGTGACATTGAGTGGCCTGCCAGAGACGAAGGTTTCCTGCCATCCTTCGTATCGTTTGCCATTGAACTGCATGGCCACCGCAATGATGCGCCCGTAGCTCCAGTCGAGCAGGTACAGCGCATTCTGATACTTCGCCGGGAACCTGGCTCCATACCCAAAATAAATACCCGTCGGCGAAGACAGCCCAATGTCGATCACGCTCGGCAGCGTGTCCGCATACCACGCCGGAAAACGTCCCGTACCACGTCTCCAGCCGAAGTCAGCTCCAGGCACAATCTGCAACACCCGCGTGGGCATGTACCACGGCGTTCCAACATCACGCTCCATGTCCGCATCAAAGGTGAAGAGATCGCCTTCGTGATTGAAAGCAATGTCCAGCGGGTTGCGCAAACCACCCGCGAGGAGCGTGACTTTGCTGCCATCGGGATTCACCCGCAGGATGTGTCCAGCAGGCAGTTCCACGTTGCCGTCGAACATGCTGTTGTCCCACGGGTTCGGGATGAGTTGATCGTTGGCGAAGTTCTTGAGCGGTGAATCGGGATCGAGGTTCTTTGGCAGCAGCACGTTGTTGCCATGCGCCACGTAGATGTCGCCATCGGGGCCGAGTTTGATGTGGTTGCGGCCGTGGCCCACGCCGCCTTCGGTTTTGACGAGCGGCTGGCGTTGTTCAAAGACGCCGTCGCCATCGGCATCGGTCAGGCGGAAGAGGGTCTTGGACACGTTGGCATTCGCGAACAGCGAACCATGCGCGTAGAGCAGGCCCCGGCATTCGAGCAGTTCGTCGTCGATGACTTCCAACTTCTGGTCGCCGCTGCCGCTGAGCGTGAGGCGCAGCAGGCCTTTCTTTTCTTTGCCCAGCGTGATGCGACCCTGGGGATCGAAGGCCATGGAGACCCACGAGTCTTCCCCGGGCTGCGCAGAGCGGATGAGCTCCGCTTTGAAACCCGGCGGCAGCGTCAGCGTGGCGGGGTCGGTGGCCTGGTTCTGCGCGCCGGGCTTGGCGAGCTGCCAGGAGTTGTAGGCGTCGAAGGTCTTCTTCAAATCAAAGGGGTTCGTGGCCGGGTCGGCATCGGTGGGGCCTGAAACCACGGCATTCTGCCAGGTGGCATCGGTGACGATCCAGCGCACGGCGGCGAGATCGCCATTGAGTTCCAGCAGCGCGGCGGCCTTCGCTTTGCCGGGCACACGCAGTCCGAGCTCGTGCGTTTTGCCATCGCCAAGCTGCCGCGTGAGGTCCGTGCCAGTCGCGGTCTCGGCGACTTTGAGGGTGGCGATGGGTTTGCCATCGAGGACGATTTCCACCGGGGCATCGCTGGCGGTGAGCAGCACCGCTTTGAGCAGCTTGCCCTCGTGCTTCACCGTCTGGGTGAAAGTCGCGCCAGCTTCGGGAGCCGTGAGCCACTGCGGCACCGGCGGGCTGTTGGCGAGCTGGGCGAAGGCACTGGCTGAGAGCAGCAGGAAGAGAAAGCAGCGAAACATGCGCAAAGAACGTCCGCAGGGGCGGCAGCCTGTCGGCGGAGATCAAAGTGGCTCGCTGCCGACGGCGAAGGTCACGTTTTGAAGCTGGGCTTGGTGCAGGGAATTGAGCACATCAACGATGCGTTCGTAGCTGGCCTGGGCTTCAGCCTGGAGGGTGACGAGCACCGGCTGCTTTTGCTGGGCGGACGTTGCCGCCACCCGGCGCAGCGTGCGGGTCAGCATGGGCAGGGCTTTGTCTTGGGGTGAATCAAAAGCCTCCTCATTCAGCGTGACCGTGCCGTCTTCGAGAATGCCGAGGGTGATTTCTTCGGCGGGAAACTGGACGATTTCACCTGGAGTCGGGAGTTTCGCGGTCAGCTCACGTTCCACCTTCATGCTGCCCACCATCACCATGAAAAAGAGCATGATGACGAAGACCACATCGATCATGGGAGCGATCTGAAAGCCGGGCGTGGAGGTGTCGGAATGGATGCGATGCTTCATGGCGTCTGGGTGCATCACGGTGCTCGTAGTGGGAATCTTGGGGGGGATTTTCAGGCTCCGAAAGCCCGTGTTTAGGGTCAGTCTCAGGAGCATTTAGGGTCGATTTAGGGTGCCCTGAAACATTGAAAAACAACGAGGTGCGTTATCGGCTCGAACTTTCTTAAGAGCGTGGGCTTGACATTTGTTTGAAAATGAGTCTTCTAGTCGAACCGTGAAAAGCAAAATCTATATACTCGACGACCATCCCATCGTTATCGAAGGGCTTAAGAAACTAATCGACCAGCAAGAAGACATGCAGGTCATCGGCAGTGCTGAAGACGCTAACACAGCGTTGGCTCAGATTGCCAAACTCAAACCTGACGTGGTCGTTCTCGACATCACGCTCAAGGATCGCAGTGGTGTGGACCTCATCAAAAAGCTCCGTGCTACCCATCCAAACATGCAGATTCTGGTGTACTCGATGCACGATGAAAACGTGTACGCAGAGCGCTGCCTGCGCGCCGGTGCCATGGGCTATGTGATGAAGGGCGAAGCCAGCACTCGCGTGCTGCAGGGTCTCCGTCAGGTGGCCGCTGGTTCCTTCTTCTTCAGCGCTTCCCTGCTCGGCAGCATCGTTTCCGGTGGCGGCCCTCGCGGCGGTTCCCGTGGCGAGCCTGCCCGCATGCTCAGCGACCGCCAGCTCGAAATCTTCGAGATGGTCGGACGCGGCTTCGACTCCCACAGCATTGCTGAAAAGCTGGCCCTCAGCGCCAAGACGGTGGACGCCCACAAGGCAAACATCCGCCAGAAGCTCGGCCTTGCCTCCGCACGCGAACTGCTCATGGAAGCCGTTCGCTGGGTGGAGAAATAGGCCTTGTACAAAGCATGAACTTTCCAGCGGGCGGTGCACAGGCACCGCCCGTTTTTTTATGCTGTCGTGGGATGGTCGCTTCAGTTCCAGCCCTTTGTGCATGATCGGTTGCGCGCTAGGAGGCGTTGCGGCATAAAGAGCGTCATGGGCAGCGCCAAAGATTCCGCCAAATTATCCACGCGCACCGGGCAGTGGCTGGTTTACGCGCTGTTCCGGTGCCTTGAGGGCGTGCTGTGGCTGCTACCGCTGATCGTGATCTGGTACGCGGGTCGGGTGCTGGGCACCCTGGCTTATTACCTGGGCGGAAAGTACCGCCGACTGGCGCTGCACAACCTGCACATCGCCTTTGGCCGCGAAAAAAGCGCCGCTGAACTCCAGCGCCTGGCGCGCGAGCACTTCAAGAGCCTTTTTGCTAACGTGCTCTGCGGTTTCAAGCTGCCCCTGATGAGCGAGGCCGCCATCTGCAAGCACGTGCGGTCCGAAGGCATCGAGCGCGCCCAAGCCGCCTACGACAACGGCAAACGTCCGCTCTTGAATCTGGTGCTGCATGCGAGCTGCTGGGAAATTCTGACCCAGGTGCCGTCCATGTACGTGCGCGGCCACCAAGCCGGGGCCATTTATCAGTCGCTGCGTAATCCCTGGCTCAATACCCTGGTGCTGCGCCGCCGCGAAAAGCTGGGCTATGCGCTGTTTGACCGGCAGGCCGGTTTCAATGCGCCGATGAAGTTCATGCGCGAGGCCGGTCAGGTGGGCGTGCTAGTGGATCAGCATGCCGGAGATCACGGCCTGTGGTGCCCCTTCTTTGACCGGTTGGCCTCCACCACGACCATCGCGGCGCTCATGGCCATCCGCACCAATGCAGTGGTGCTGCCGATGATGGTCTATGATGACGGCCCTGCACGCTGGCGGCTCGTTTGCGCGCCGGAGGTCAAAGCCGCCGCAACGCAGTCCAACGCCGAGGGCCTGACCTTGGCGATCAATGCCGCCGTGGAGGCGCTGATCCGCGCGCAGCCAGCGAACTGGTTCTGGGTTCACAACCGCTGGAAGCTGCCCAAGCCGCACTTCCTGCTGCCGAATTACCGCCGTGGAGTGGCCTATCCAGAGGGCTACGACATGAGTCGCCTGCAACCGTTTGAGATGCTCATCCGCAGCCCCAACTGGCTAGGAGACGCCTGCATGGCCTTCCCCATGGTGCGGGCGATCAAACGCGGCAGGCCGGACATGAAGATCACCGTGCTCGGCCCGGACAAGCTGGAGGAGCTGTGGCTCTCCATGCCCGAAGTCTCGCGCTACATCGCCAAACCTGCCAAAGAAGGTCTCTTCGCGGTGGCCAAGCGCATCAAGGCCACCGGCGTGGCGTTTGATGCCGCCGTTTTCTGCACCAATTCCACCCGCAGCACGCTGGAAGTCTGGCTGGCTGGCGTCCCTCGCCGCGTCGGGGTCAAGGGTTCCTTTCGCGCCAAGCTGCTCAATCAGATCATCCATGGGCCGAAAGTCAAAATCGACAAAGAGCACCACGCCCACCGCTACCTGCGCATCGCCAAGGGCATCGGTGCCGATATTGAACAGCCCGGCCTGTGGGACTCCGGAACGCCACCCGTGGCGACGGATGGCACCATCCGCGTGGGTGTGTGCGCCGGTGCCGAGTACGGCCCTGCCAAGCGCTGGCCGCTGGAGCGTTTTGCCGCCGTGGTGAATCAAATTTCGGCGCAACATGCGCAGTTCCGCTGGCAGTTGTTCGGCGCGCCTGGGGAGAAGGAGATGGGCGAAAAGCTCTCCGCCATGCTCCAAGCACCGCACGAAAACCTCGTGGGCAAAACACGGCTCTCCGAACTCATCGCGAAACTGCGCGGCTGCCAGCTACTCCTCACCAATGACACCGGCACCATGCACCTAGCCGCAGCGCTGGGCATTCCCACCGTGAGCATCTTCGGCTCCACCTGCCCGATCGAAACCGGCCCCCTCGGCGAACGCCACACCGTCATCCAGCACAAGGTCCCGTGCAGCCCCTGCTTTGAGCGCGAGTGCCCCTTCGGCCACTACGATTGCATGACCAAGGTCACGCCGGAAGAGGTAGCGCAAGCGGTGCTGAAGGCGAGCGGTTGCGGATAAATGACGAATGAGTAAATCCGAATGACGAAATAAGGCCGAAATCCGACGGGCTGGTACAAACTCGCAGCACATGTATCAACACTTCGCCTGCGGTCGAAGAAGTTAGTCGCCGCACCTCAGGCTGCAAACTTCGTCATTCTTTAGTCATTCGGATTTACTCATTCGTCATTCTGATCACGGCTCCGCCACCGGGTCCTTGCCCACAAAGAGGCCCAATACCGCGCCGCCGATGATCCAGGCGAACAAATGATCGGCGATGTTCACTACCGCATCCCGCCCCGGATTTTCAAACCAGATCCACATGGGGAGGTCGGCGCTCAGGCCAGCAAACAATCCCGCCGCCGCCACAAAGGCGATACGC
>Ga0214188_100200_pt1 | contig 16546 bp, 10 predicted proteins | sample TroBogEpilimnion_5_FD_153026 | JGI IMG/M metagenome (GOLD analysis project Ga0214188, IMG submission 153026) | Freshwater microbial communities from Trout Bog Lake, WI - 01JUL2008 epilimnion | ecosystem: Environmental > Aquatic > Freshwater > Lake > Epilimnion/Euphotic zone | place: Trout Bog...
AGCTTCTCATTCAGTTCATGCTGTCGGTGATCCAGGCTGGTGAGCTGTGGATTCAACCACGTCCATGAGATGGACGCAAAGATGAGCAGGGCTGGTTTCAAAGCGTGAAACATCACCAACAACACGCCGAGTGCAACCCACGCGAAGGCGGGACAGCGCCCCTGAACCGCTCTGAGCTGTTACTGCCGCCCCACTTCGAGAAGAGTCGGCAGCTTGTGCAACGGGGTGATGTCGAGGCTGGTGGTTCCTGCCGCCGGTTTCGCCTGCGGATTGCTCGACTTCAAGAAGCGGAAGAGCTCGCTGTCGGTGGTGAAAATCATCGTCGTATCCGCTGTGATGAGCTGCTTGTAGGTTTCCATCGTCTTGAGGAATTCAAAGAGCTGGGCGGCTTCAGGCGTCTGGTTGTAGGCCTTCGCATAAATCTCCGTCGCTTTGGCATCCGCCGCGCCTTCCATTTCCTGCACCTTGCGGTACGCTTCAGACTCGATGGTGGCTAGGTCACGCTCGCGTTCGCCATTGATCTTCGCCGCTTCGCCTTCGCCTTCAGCACGGTGCAGTTTGGCGATTTGCTCACGCTCGGAAATCATGCGCTGGTGAATCGACTGGCTCACCGAAGGATCGTAGTCGATGCGCTTGAAACGCACATCGAGAAGCTTGATGCCGTAACCTTCGATCTTGGGAATGGCATTCTTGAGCACCTCGGCTTCGAGTTCGACGCGACCGAAGATGATAGGTGGCAGGACGCCGAGACGTGAATCCGCGCTGGAGGGCGCGCTGCCGACGGTGGTCGTATTGGTCACATCCTTGATCGCTTTGCGGTCTTTGGTCGTTCGCACGGCTTCGATGAAGTCATGCTTGGCGATGACGATACGCGTCTCGCTGGCCAGGATGTCATCCAGCCGCGACAGCGCGCGACGTTCGTCGGTGAGCTGGCGGAAGAACACCAGCGGGTCGCTGATCTCCCAGCGGCCAAACACATCCACCACCACAATGACCTTGTCCTTCGTGGTCATGTTGGCGGAAGGGCCGTCCCATTCCAGCACGCGTTTGTCCAGGCGGTTGACGGTCTGGATGAAGGGCATCTTCCAATGCAGGCCGGCATGCTTGATGGGTTCTCCCACCGGCATGCCGAACTGGGTGATCACGACCTGCTCCGTTTCGTTCACCGTGTATAAGCCGGAACTGGCGATGATGCCCAGCGCGAGAATGACTATCAATAGAAGGGAGGATTTCATCGTTTGGCAGGAGCTGGGGTGTTTTGCGTGGCCGCCTGGCGGAGGTTCATGAGCGGGAGAAAGGAGGAGGCTTTTTCATCCAGGATGATCTTGCCCGGTACTTGGGACAGCACTTCGCCCATTGTCTCCAAATAGAGGCGCTTCTTGGTGACCTCGGGGGCCTTCAAGTATTCGGCCAGCACGGACTTGAAACGCGCGGCATCGCCTTCGGCTTCGTTGATGCGTTTGGAAGCGTAGCCTTCGGCCCCTTTGACCTTCTGCTCTGCTTCACCACGGGCTTTAGGGATGATCTGATAGTAGTTCCCGCTGGCGGTGTTGATGGCGGATTCCTTCTCCTGCTTGGCGCGGTTTACATCGCTGAAGCTGGCCTGCACATCGGCGGGGGGATTGATGTTGCCGAGTTGAATTTGATCAATGCGCACGCCCATGTTCAGCGCCGCCACCAGCTCACGCAGGCGTTCCGCAGCTTTGGTTTCCATCTCCTGACGGCCAATGGTGAGCACTTCGTCCACGGTACGATCACCCACCACCTCGCGCATCACCGCTTGGGAGAGGTCGCGCAGGGTGGGCAACGGTTCGCGGAAGTTGAACACATAGGCCACCGGATCGCTGATGTGGTATTGTACCACCCATTCCACCAGCGCCGTGTTCAGATCGCCGGTGACCATGGTTTTCTCGCCTTCCTGGTCACGGTAATCCGCATACTGGTAAGGGTTGGTGGCACCCCGGGTGCCAAAGCCAAACTCCAGCTTTTGCTGACGCAGGATCTCCACCAGCGTGATCTGGTCGATGCCCCAGGGCAGCTTGAAGTGCAGGCCGGGGTTCTCTGTCTTTAAATAACCGCCAAAGCGCTGCACCACCGCCACGGACTCCGCCGGCACCTGATACACGCCAGAGAAAATGCCGACTGCCAAAAACAGCCCGACTAGGCCCGAGAGTATGATGCGCGGGTTGAAGTTGATTTGAGGCGCATTCGCAAAAGGTCGTGTCTCACTCATGTGGTGAGGCTACTGCAAACCACGGTCGCGGCAAAGCTTACTTCATTCCAAAGTCCGACAGATATTGTTCTACGATCTCCTTCAGCTCCGGCGGCTTCGGCAGACCGATGGCCTCCGCACGTGCGCCATCCACCTGCTGCGGCCAGTTGTCCACGATGCCCTGAATCCGTGCATCAAAGGCATCCACAATCGGCCCCAGCGTGATCCCGCGCTCCGCCGCCACTTCCTGAATCACCTTCTCGGCGATGTTCGGAGTCACACGGTGAGCAGGCAGTACATAGGCACGGTCTTTGCCGAGCTTCTCCTCCGGCACTTCGCTCAAAGCGATGAAGGATTCGATCACGGTACGATAGCCTGTCATCGGGTGGGGTTGATCCCGCCGGATCGGCAGCATGCACGCCTCGCCATTGAGCGGCTCACGGAACATCCCGCTCGCCCAGCTTGATGCAGCGGCATTGGGCTTGCCTGGGCGCACGATCACCGTCGGCAGGCGTACACTGCGGCCGTCAAAGTGGCCTTTGCGCGTGTGGTCGTTCACCATCATTTCGCACATCGCCTTGGTCATCCCGTAGGTCGTCTGCGGCAGTTGCTTCGTCAGGTCAGACATCAGCTGAGACATGTCCAGCCCGCCATAAACGGCCACGCTGCTCGCAAACACCACTCGTGGTCGGCCTTCCGCCGCACGTGCGGCTTCAAACACATTGCGGCCGCCCTCAAGGTTCACGCGCATCGCGTCATCGAAACGCTCCTCACATTCGCCGCTCACCATCGAGGCCAAGTGGAAGATCACGTCAAACTTCGCGCCTGTTGCGGCGAAGACCGTCGCCCGGTCACCGATGTCGCCTTTCAGGTGTTTCACCCGTGCATCGGTCGGCTCACTGCGGAAAAACGCGTCCAGTAGGACCAGTTCGGTGATCGGCTTGCTGCACCAGGTGCCGCGTTCGAGGAGTTTCTGCGCAAGTTGGGAGCCAAGGAAGCCGCCGCCGCCGGTGATGATGATTTTCATGAGTGGGTTGAGGGGTATTGTTGCGCTTGTTGCTGGGAATGATCAACTCGCATTGCGGCTGTTGTGCCGACAACAGAGCCGAACAGCAGCAGCAGCCCTCCAGCTCCGAGTGAACCACTGGCCAAAATGTTCGCCATTGCCCACATCGCCACGAAGATGCCCATAAAAAGAAGCGAAAGGACGATCAGCCTCGGCACTGCGGAAAAGCCAATCGCGTTGAGAATGATCACCACGATGGCAAATCCGCTGCACATACAGCCTGCCCAATAAGGCACTCGCAACGAACCCAGGTAAAGGGCGCTGTTCGCGGCATCGACGGGATGCGGCACATCTGAAAGTAGTCGGCCCGCCATCTTGATGGCCAATTGCTCCATTCCCGGGAGGCCGCCTTTGACACGAACTTGATGCTCGGCTTCGCGGCTCATTTCGTCCTGCGAAAAAGTGCAGGTTCCCCAGCCAACGTAAAAAGAGCAGAGGATCAGCACGAGTGCCGCCAGTTGCATGACGATACGATTGCCCGTTTGAATATTCAATTCCATGCGGGTTTTTAGCGGAACGGCCTATCAAAGAGCAAGCACTTTTGCCTTCTCGATTGCATGACAGGGTCTGTGTGCTAAGCGCCCCATCGTATGAGTAAGCCTCTCACAGGACACAAGATCGGATTCGTCGGACTCGGCAACATGGGCCGCGCCAATGCACGTCATCTCCATGAAGCCGGAGGCGACGTCGTCGTTTGGAACCGCAGCCCCGCCCCCGCAGAGGCCGCTGTGGCCCTGGGGATGCGCCGCGCGGCTACGCTGCCGGAACTTGCGAGGGAAATCGGTCCCGGTATCATCTGCATCAATCTCACTATGACCGATGTCGTCGAAGCAGTCGTCTTTGGTCCCGGCGGCCTCATCGAAGGTCTGCACAAAGATGCCCTCATCATCGACTTCGGCACCACCGGCGTACCCGAGACCAAACAATGGGCCGAACGCGTGAATTGGGTCGATTCCCCCGTGTCTGGCGGTCAGGTCGGCGCAGAAGCGGCCTCCCTCACCATCATGGCTGGCGGCAACGAGGCGAATTTCCAGCGTGCCCTGCCCATCTTCCAGGCCGTTGGCAAGAACATCACTCACCTCGGTCCCGTCGGCAGTGGTCAGGTCACCAAATTGGCCAATCAGCTCATCGTTGCCCAGACCATCGACGCCGTCGCCCAGGCCCTGCGCATGGCCGAACTCTCCGGCGTTGATCCCGCCCTCGTCAGGAAGGCTCTCCTTGGCGGCTTCGCTGAAAGCCGCATCCTCGATCTCCATGGCGACCGCATGGTCCGCCGCGACTTCGCCCCCGGTGGCCGCGCCACGCTTCAGCTCAAGGACGTGCGCCTGATGTCCCAGCTTGCTGAGTCCGTGGGACTTGATTCACCGACGCTGAAGAACTCGCTCGCGCAGTGGGAGAAGTTTGTGCATGAGAAGGATTTTGGTGATTTGGATCACTCGGGGTTGTTCAGGCTGTATGAGTAATGATCAGCGCATCCAGCCTTCGATCTTAAAGTTGCGCTCCAACAACTTGCGTTCAGCGCTGCGATCATCGGGTTCAAACCAAACTTCGAATCGTGCGCCATAATACTGTCCCCAGTCACCTTCGTAGATGGTGAAGTGAGTTTCGGAGAGAAACAGCTCGGTTGGGTCATTCGACCAGCCGATCCATTCGTTGGTGGCTGTTTTCAATCTGTCGTTGGAAAGACGTTCGTTGTGGGTTATCTCAAACGCCTTGAGATAGACCCTTCCTGGAGCTCCTGGATTGCAGCGAATCCGGGCATTGTAGATACCTGCTCGACCTGACAGTTCAATGGAAGCAGCGCCCTTCATCAGGATGGACCCCTCAGGCAAAAGCTCGCGCGCGTGACTCCAATCTGGGGCAGCAAGCAACGTCTGGAATTCTCGCTCGAGTTCTGCTGCGGCTGCCATGCTTAACCGCCGCTCCCGCGCTTCACTTTGTTCGAAAAGTTCCACCAGTAAGTCTTCCACTGGAATGATCACATGACTATCCCAGAGTTCGTTTCCGCGTTTGATCTCGACAGGTGTCAGGGTATCGGGCGTGATGCGTTGAGCGCCCCGTGCCCACGCCTCCCCTGAAAATCCCAGGGTGGTGCGTGACTGAAATGGCGGACCGTCTTGACCAAAAGAAGAGTAGTAGCCGTGGAGTGTGATTCGCCATTCGTCTTCTTTCATCCAGCGCCGCGTGGCAAAACGATTGCCATTCTCTTTGTAAACCCTCCAGCCCGGATGGGCTGCGAGGTAACGATCTAGCAAAGCTGGATGATCTTTTCTCAATCGCGCCAGGGACGGCAGGTGAAAAATCGCATCTGCCTTGTCATTGCCAGGTCGTTCCAGGGACTTTCTGATCGCAGCTTGAAAAGTATCGGCGGCGTTTTTTGGTTGGGTGTCGATGCCGGTTGGTTCGTCTTGTGGTTCCACGAGAGCGATGCCGTCTGGCAGTTTCAAATCGTCCGCGAAACCATCTTTCGATTCACCAAACATCTGGGAGAAAAAGTTAATCGCGCTTGCAAAAAATAACGCCACTACCAGAAGAAATAAAAGACCGAGCGCGCCAAAGCCCCTGAGCGTGCGCTTTTGGAAAAAGCTGACTATTGAAAGGCCAAGAAACCAGAGGAGCCCTCCCAGATAAATGAATTCAGATGCTTGGCAAACCCATCGGAAGGGCCGGCTCAGGTGGTAGGTGTATAACGCAACGGATAAGCCTACTATGGCAACCACGAACGGCAGCCACAGTGTTTTGAAATTAGAAGACCTTATTGGCGACGAGCACTGGTCATTCATTTTGAGAAAAGAAGAAGTTAGTAAGCCCTCACGAATGCATCACCTGCCCACCATCAATGTTGATCGTCTGGCCGGTGATGTTCTTCGCGTGATCTGACGCCAGAAACGTCGCCATGGCGGCATACTCGTCTGGCATCTGCCAGCGGCCGAGGTGGGAGACTTTCTTGATCTTCTCTGCCGCCCAGTCGTCGAAGCTCTGGCGTTTGTCTTCCGGCAGTTTCTTCTGCCCGGCGGCCCAGATGGACTGGTTCAGCTCGGTCTTCACCATGCCGGGGGCCAGGGCGTTGACGCGGATGTTGTGGGGACCGAGATCTTTGGCCGCGCATTGGGTAAAGTTGATGAGTGCTGCCTTGGAGGCACTATAAGGGGGATCCGTCTGCGAGCCCATCTGTCCGGCGACGGAGACGAGAAACAGCATCGACCCGCCGCCGCTTTCGATCAGTTTTGGCGCGAACGCATGCGCGACGTTCACCGCGCCGATGAGGTTCACCTCCAGCACGCGCGCCCAGTCGGAGGGTTCCAGATTCCAGAAGGGAAACCCGAACTTCCCAGAGCCGATGCCCACGCAGAAGACGACGTGATTCACGCTCTCGAATTCCGCCGCGAAGGTCTTCACCGTTTCGTAGTTGGAAACGTCCCCCGTAGTGATGAAATCGGCGGTCTTTTCGCGGTCAAAGCCGCGCACAGTGCAGCCTTCAACGACAAACCCATCTGCAATGGCCTTGCCAATGCCACGTGCGGCTCCGATGACGGCGACAGACTGGTTTTCGAGGTTCAAGTTCATGCCTGAGTATGAAACAGGCCGTTCGCCTGTGCAAAGAACACATCGAGGCAGCACCGGAACCTCCCCCGAGTTCTCGGGGTTACGCAAGGAACGGCGGTTTCGAGCAGTTAGTGCAGGAGCCCGTTTCCCCGCAATCCTTTCACACCGCATGAAAATCCCCGCTCCCTCCGGCTGCTCCGGTTTCCGCCAGATGAATCTCCAGCGTCGCGAAGCCATGCGCATCGGCTTCTGCAGCGCCCTCGGCCTCAGCATGGCCGACCTTCTGAAACACGAAGCGCGTGCCACCGTGGAGCCAGGTTTCTTTAAAGAGGGCAAGGCGAAGAGCATCATTCATCTGCACCTCCCCGGCGGCATGGCGCAGCAGGAGTCCTGGGACCCGAAGCCTGAGGCGCCGACGGAATATCGTGGAGCTTTTGGAGTGGCGAAGACGAAGACGGGCGAGGTCTTCAGCGAAAACTTCACCCGTCTCTCCAAGGTGGCCGACAAGCTTACCATCGTGCGCTCCGTCACGGGCAAGATTCCTGATCACCAGCAGGCCACGTATCATCTCTACACCGGCTACACACCGACGACGGTCATCGACTACCCGCAGATGGGCAGCGTGGTGTCTCATCTCATGGGCGTGCGCAAAGGCATGCCACCCTATGTGGCGATCCCGTCCATGCGTGGCTTTGAAGGCGGCACGGGGTTCCTCAGCAGCAAGTATGGCCCGTTCCAGCTCAACGCCGACCCCGGTGCCAAAGGCGAGTTCAAGGTGCGCGACTTCAACATCCCCGATGGCGTCTCCATGCAGCAGTTCGAGCGCCGCAAGGCAGCGCGCGACATCGTGGAAGGCCAGCTCCGCAAACTGGACGCCGACATCGACAAGGTGAACACGATGGATGACTTCTACAAAAGCGCCTACTCGCTGCTCACCTCCGATGCCGCCCGCAAAGCCTTCTCGCTGGCCGATGAAAATGATGCGATGCGCGATCTCTACGGGCGTGGTTATGAATTGAAGCAAAAAGCCCCCGCCGCCGTCGGCGAGCGCCTCCTGCTCGCCCGCCGCCTCGTGGAGTCCGGCGTGCGTTTCGTCAGTGTGAACTACGGCTCCTGGGACTCACATGTGGATATCAAAGGCACCTGCACCGAATTCATGCCTGCGCTCGACCACGCCATCAGCGGCCTCATCACCGATCTCGATCAGCGCGGCATGCTCGACAGCACGCTGGTGATGGTCACGACCGAGTTTGGCCGCACGCCGAAGGTGAACATGAGCAATGGCCGCGATCACTGGGCCCGCGTCTATTCCATGCTCCTTGCCGGCGGCGGCATCACCCGCGGTCAGATCTACGGTGCCTCCGATGCCACTTCCGCAGAACCGGCACGTGATGAAGTGAAGCTCGAAGATTTCCTGGCCACTGTGTACAACCAACTTGGCATCGACTCGAATGAGGAACTCATGGCCTTCGGCGGTACACGCCCGATTGAGATCGTGAAGGATGGTAAAGTCGTGAAGGGCATCATCTCCTAAGTTATGCGACGTTTCACCGCCCTCCTTGGTTCAGCGTGTCTGCTCACTCCGGTGTTCGCAGGTCCGATGATCCACCACATCGAGTTTGTCACGCCTCGCGCAGGTCAGCGCGGCACCACGGTCGAGGTCACGATTGAAGGGGCCTTCATCAAGAAGCCGCAGGATATCCTCTTTTATCGACCTGGCATCCGCTGTGTGGAGCTGAAAAGCCTGCCATCGCTGCCGGAGCCCCGGAGCACGGTCCACAGCGGATTCGTCGAGGATAGCGTACAAGCGAAAATTCAAATCGACGCGGATTGCCCGCTCGGACTCCACCCTTTCAAGCTGCGCACGGCCACTGAACTGACCACGCTCAGCACCTTCGCGGTGACGCGCTTTCCCATCGTCAATGAAACGCAGGAAGACCAGCCCGTGCCGATGAACAGCGCGGTGCTTGGCCGCATGGACACGAGACAAATCGGCGATGTCGATGTGTATCGCGTCACAGGTCGTAAAGGCGAGCACCTTTCCGTGGAGGTCGATAGCGTGTGGCTCACGGAGAAGTTTTACGCTGGGTCCGAGTTCGACCTCACCGCACGCATTCTTGATGCCGGTGGCAAAGAACTCGCCCGCAATGACGACAGCGCCCTGCATCTGCAAGACCCCGTGCTGAGCACGATTCTACCAGCCGATGGCGAATACCGCGTCGAGGTCAAGCAGCGCATTTTTACTTCAGGCGGCAACTGCTACTACCTCGCGCACATCGGCTCAAATCACCGCCCCCTCGCCGTGTATCCTGCTGGTGGCATGAAAGGCCAAAAACTTGCCGCCACCCTTCTCGGCGATCCCGCAGGCGATGAAGCGATCCAGATCTCGCTTCCCGCAAAAACCGGCGACTTCGCCTTCAACGACACCATGCCCTCGCCGCTGCTGATGCGTGTGAGCGAGTTCCCCAATGTGCTCGAAGCCCAAGATGCCGAGGTAACCACCGTCAACGCTCTGCCTGCTGCATTGAATGGCCGCATCGAAGCCGCCAATGATGCCGACAGCTTCCGCGTCAAAGCCAAGGCGGGGGATCGCTGGCGCGTGCGCGTGTTTGCACGGTCGCTCGGCACGCCGCTCGATCCACGGCTCACGATTCGCAAAGTCGATGCCGAAACCGACGACCTGACGGCGGATGACGCCGGTTTGTTGGAGCGCGATCTTTGGGCCATGTCACGACAGATTCAGCGCAAGGAACTCATGGACCCGGCGGTCGTTTGGGAACCGAAAACCGATGGCGAGTACCTCATCAACATCACCGACATGCGCAGCCTCGGCGATCCAACTTCCGTTTACCGCATCGAGGTCGAACCCGTGCGCGATGAGATCAACACCTTCATCCAGGCGCGAGTCATCGACATGGTCGAATGTCCGCGCCTCACCAGCATCGCCGTACCGCAAGGTGGCCGCTGGACGGTGAATGTGAACCTCATCGATGCCCCCGGCAGCCGCTACAAAGGCGAACTCGACCTCGTCGTGCAGGGGCTTCCCAAAGGCGTGCGCATGATCGCTCCGCGTGTCATTGCCGGTCAGCGCCAGGTGCCGGTGCAGTTCATCGCCGACGCTGGCACCAAGCCGCAGACCGCCCTCATCTCCATCACCTGCAAAGCCACCGATGGCACGCCGCTGCTCAGCCGCTCGCAGCAGTCCTTTCCCTTCCTCGGCCACAGCGGTGGTCACGCGTGGCATTCGTTTGTCGTCGATGACTACGCCTTTGCCGTCACGGAGTCGGCGCCTTATCAAATCGACGTCGAGCAGCCGACGATCCCACTTTCCCAAAACGGTGAACTCACGCTGCCGGTCAAAATCACGCGCAAGCCCGGATTTGATGAAGCCATCGAGCATCAGTTCGACTGGGTGCCACCCGGTGTCGAAGGCGAGCCCACACTCACCATTCCTGCGGGGAAAAATGAAGGCACGCTGCGCCTCAGCGCCAGCACTTCAGCCGCGCCAGGCACCTATAAGCTCGCCATGACCGCCTCAACAGCAGGAGGTTCGTATTACCTCGGTGCAGGTCGCACTCGTGTATCGAGCGCGTTCTTCGACATCACCATCGCTCAGCCTTACATCGCCCTGAAGAGCAATCCCACCGCCGTGCGTCGTGGCGAGAAAGCGCAGGTCGTGTGGGACATTGAGCACAAGAAGCCTTTCGAAGGCAAAGCCGAGGCCACACTGCTCGGTTTGCCCAAAGGCGTGAGCGTGGTGAATGTGCCCAAGCTCAAGGCTGGCGACAAGCAGCTCGTTTTCGAAATCGCCGCCACCAGCGAGGCCCTGCTGGGGCAGTACAAAGAGCTGAGCTGCGAAATCACCGTCAGCGAACGCGGCCAGCAAATCCGCCAGCGCATGGGCAAAGGTATTTTGCGGGTGGATCCTGCGTTGCAACAAGCTGCTCTGAAATGAACGCAGATTGCCCAGCGCAGGTAGGGCGGCTTGTCCCCAAGCCGCCGCCGCCGGAGCCCATGACATCTCACCGCCCGCACGCTTCATGACCGCCCAGATTCCTTTGCTCTCTATTCCTTTGCCGAAAATGAAAACCCTCCTCCTCACCCTGCTATTCCCGTTATCGGTCATAGCCGAAGAAGCCCCAAGCTTCCGTCGTGATGTGATGCCCATCCTCTTCCGCTCTGGTTGCAATCAAGGCACCTGCCATGGCTCTGCGCGCGGCAAGGATGGCTTCATGCTCTCGCTCTTTGGTTACGATGCCAAAGGCGACTACTACCGCATCACGCAGGAGATGGTCGGGCGTCGTGTCAATCTTGCTGCGCCAGAGCAAAGCCTGATGCTGCTCAAGGCCACAGGCAAGGTGCCGCACACGGGTGGTGAGTTGTTTAAGCCAGACACGAAGTACTATCAGACTCTGCTGAAATGGATCGCGGCTGGTGCTCCAGATGATGCCGCGTCCGTGCCTCAGCCCGTCGAGATCACGCTTGATCCCGAACGCCTCGTCTTTGAAGGCGGCAAAGGTACGCAGAAGACCACCGTCACCGCACGCTACTCGGATGGCACGAAGCGTGATGTGACTGATCTAGCGCTCTTCGCCAGCAACAACCCCTCCACCGCCAAGATCGACAAGAACGGCGTCGTCTCCGTCACTGGCCGTGGCGACACGCATGTCTTTGCCCGCTTCAATCGCTTCACCATCGGCTCCGAAGTCATCGTGCTGCCGCAGGACAAAAACTACCAATGGACGAACCCAGTCGCGAACAACTACATCGACGAAATCATCCATGACCGTCTGCAAAAGCTGCGCCTGCTGCCCTCCGCAGTCTGCGATGACGAAACCTTCTTGCGTCGTGTGTTTCTGGATCTCAGCGGCGCACTGCCCACCACCAAGGACTATCAGGAGTTCATGGCGGACACCGCCAAAGACAAGCGCACCGTCCTCATCGACCGCCTGCTGAAGAGCGATGGCTTCACCGATCTCTGGACCGATCTCTGGGCCGAAATGCTCCGCGTCAAAGGCGGCGGCTACGCACCCACCGCCACTGACATCAAGGCCGCCGACGTTTACTACGAATGGATTCACGATCAGATGGCGCAGAACCGCCCGCTCAATGAATTCGTGGCCGATCAGATCACTGGCACCGGCAGCAATCTCAGCAGCGGCCCGGCGAATCTCTACACCATGCTCGTTCATGCCACGCGCGTGACGCCGAAAAACCTCGCCGCCGATTTCTCCCAGCTCTTAACCGGCGTCCGCATCCAGTGCGCCGAGTGCCACAACCATCCCTTCGACCGCTGGACCCAGGACGACTACTACGGCTGGGTCAGCTTCTTCACCGGCATCCAGCGCAAGCTCGGCGTCGAGCCGCGCGAGTTCTATGTTTTCAATGACTTGTCCGCAGAGCCCGCCAAACACCTCGTCGATGATCGTCCCATGCTGCCCACCGTGCTCGGCGGCGAAAGCAGTGTGCCAAAGGGCAAAGATCCACGTCAGGCGCTCGCCGCATGGCTGACTTCGCCGAAGAACGAGCTCTTCACCCGCAACCTCGCCAACCGCATTTGGGCGCATTTCATGGGACGTGGTCTGGTGGAGCCGCTCGATGACATGCGCGTCAGCAACCCGCCCACCAATGGCCCCTTGCTCGAAGCGCTCGCAAAGCACCTCGGCGATTCCGGCTTCAACCTGCGCAGCTTCATTCGCGACATCACCACCTCGCGCACTTACCAGCTCTCCGCACAGCCCAATGCGACGAACGCTGGAGACACACGGCAGTTCTCACGCTCACAGCTCCGCCGCCTGCGCGCCGATGTGCTGCTCGATGCCATCGTCGAAGCCACCGATGGCGAACGCGGCTTCGTCTATTTCCCCAAAGGCACCAAGGCCGTCCAGCATTACCCGCGCAGTCCTGGCGACACCACCAATGCGATGACCGGCGATCCTTTCTTCGAGACCTTTGGCCGCGCCGGACGCGCCAGTGTCTGCGCCTGCGACACGAAGTTTGAGCCTACCCTTTCGCAAACTTTGCACATGGTCGCTGGCGACACCGTGCAGAGTCAGGTCGGATTTGGGCAGGTCATTGAAAAACAACTCAAGGCCAACACGCCGCCTGAAACGATCATCGAAAATCTCTACCTCCGCGCGCTCAGCCGCAAACCGAAGCCCGAGGAACTCAAAGCCTTGCTCGAACTCGTCGGTAGCGACACCAAGGACCGCAAACCCTACCAGGACATCTTCTGGAGCCTGCTCAATTCCACGGAGTTCATCTTCAATCATTGATCCATGCGCTCAGCATTCAGCCCGTTTCAAAAGCTCATCCTCGTCGCCTGGCTTTGCATCTCCGGCGCGGCTCAGGCGCAGGATTTCAAAGCACTCGATCCCGCGCTGCTTGATCCCACCGGCTTCGCCCAAAGCGTCGCAGGCAAGGAATCACCCAATACCACTGGGCCACAGGCCGTGGTATGGACACAAAAGACCAGGCCCGATTTTCGCGGCATCAAATTCGGCGCAGGCCGCGAGACCGGCCTGCGCCATCTGCGCATCGGCTTCGTCAAACCCATCACCATCGGCAGCGTGCTCGTCAGCGGCGGTGGCACCCTCACCGTGCTGAAAAATTCGTCAGCCTATCCCGGCGATCTCAATGATGATTCGCAATGGCAGCCCGCAGAACGATTGGTCAATGGTGCTGCATCACATACCGAGGTCGCGAGTGGCGACTACGCTCTCTGGCTTCTGCCTCCTGGCACGCAGACCCGCGCCTTGCGCTTCAGTCATGTCCCCGCCTCAGGAGATCCCGAGATGGCGGGTGTGCTCGGCGGTGTTTGGATCATTCCTGAGCGCCTCGGCAACGTCGCACCCCAGGCCCTGGTGCAATCACGCGCACGCGATGATGTGTCCGCCAAACTCGTCGATGAGTCCGGCAACAAAACCTGGCAGGCGTGGGACAATGGAGAGCAGGGCGCTGCGCTTCCCCTTTCTCCCGAACATCCCGAGATCGTCACCCTCACCTGGCCCGCTTCCGTACATCTCAATGGCCTCTGCCTCCTGTGGGCCGGCTTTGCTGCCATCGAGATCGACACCTTCACCGGCGCTGACAATCTCGCTCTCCAAGACGCGCCTGAGTCGAACTGGCAGTGCATCGCGAAGAAGGCCGGTATCGATCCGCTCTATCCTCTCCCGCTGGGACCGCATTGGATCACCTTTGATAAGCCCACGCAAACGCGTGCGCTGCGGCTGCGCATGATCGCTGGCACCAAGTCCACCCACTCCCATCTCGACAGCAAGGTGAAGGATGGCCGCCGTGTCTGGCTCGGTGAAGTGATGGCGCTTGCTCCACTCAAAGACGCCGCCCTCACATCCCTCGTGCTGCCAAAGGCCACCGAAGAACCGCCGCCAATACAGGTAAACTTCACGTTGCCCGAGGCCGGACTCGTCACTCTCGTCATTGAAGACGCGCAGCATCATCGCGTTCGCAACCTCGTCAGCGAGACTCCGTTCCCCGCCGGAGAAAATACCGCCTGGTGGGATGGCAGCGACGATCTCCTGCGCGATCCCGAAGCCGCCAAGCACGGTGTCTATAACATCCCTACGCGCCCCGTTGCACCCGGCAGCTACACTGTGCGCGGCCTTTGGCGGAAGCCGGTGGAACTCCGCTACGAATTCAGCATCTACAATGCCGGCAAGCCCGCATGGACCACCGCCGACAACACCGGCTGCTGGCTCACCACCCACACTCCGCCCACGAGCATGGCGGTCATTCCTGCTTCCAAAGCGGCGGATGGAAAACCTCTCGTCATCATGGGTGCTTATGTGGCCGAAGGCGGACATGGCTTGCAGTGGCTGCATGAAAACGGCACCAAGATCGGTGGCCAGCACTGGGTCGGCGGCACCTGGACTGGAGCTCCAACTCTTGCGGTCGATCTCGGCTCCAACGCCATCGCCGATCACGCTTGTTACGTCGGCTCCGTCTGGGATGGCGAACTGCGCCTCACCGCGAAAACTCGTAACTTGGAAGACAAACCCATCTTCAAAACTCAGCTCGGCGATGATCCGCGTCTGAAGGAGCATGATCCTAAAACGCCTGCCGAACTCGAAGGCTTCGACGGCGGACTCAAAGTCTATGTCCTCGCAGGCATCGCCGCGCACGATGGTGTGCTGGTATGTTCCATGATTCGGCAGAACGAGCTGCTCTTTGTGGATGCAAAGGCAGGCAAAATCCTGCGGCGTGAGAAGATCGAAAACCCTCGTGGCATCACCTTTGATGCCAATGGCCGTCTCCTCGTTCTCAGCGGTACAAAACTCCTGCGGTTGGATTCCTCCAAAACCGAAACCCTCATCTCCTCCAGTCTGGAAGACCCCCGCCATGTCACCACCGCTGCCAACGGCAATCTATTCATCACCGACCGCGGCGCCTCCCATCAGATAAAAATCTTCTCGCCCGAAGGCAAACTTATCCGCGCCATCGGCTCTGCTGGCGCTCCCACTCTTGGAAAATACAATCCACAGCACATGAACAACCCCAACGGTCTCGCTCTCGATTCGCAGGGCCGCGCCTGGGTAGCTGAGGCAGACAACTACCCCCGTCGCGTTTCAGTGTGGTCAGACCAGGGCACACTTGAGCGCACTTTCTACGGGCCCACTGAATATGGTGGCGGTGGCGTACTGGATCCCCAGGATGCGAAGAAGTTTTTCTACAAGGGCATGGAGTTCGTGCTCGATTGGAAAACCGGCAGCGATGCCCTGCAGCGCGTCTTTGCCCGCCCTGATCCGCTCATGGAGGCTCACGGTGGCCACTTCTCGCCCGACTATCCCTTGTATATGCAGGGCAAACGCTACTTCACCAGTTGCTACACCCACAATCCCACCGGCGGCGACAACGTGGCCTTCCTCTGGCGTGATGATGGCAAAGCCGCCAAGCTCGTCGCCGGCATTGGCGATGCGCACTATTTCCAAATTCTCCGCACGCCTGAGTTCCGCGCGCTTTGGCCCGCAGGCACAAAACCGGACGAAGAAAATCCATCTCCCGAAAAACACGCCGCTTTCATCTGGTCCGACCACAATGACGATGGCCGTCCGCAGCCTGACGAAGTGAAGATGACCAGGGAAGTGCTGCGCGGTATCACTGTGATGAATGACCTGTCCTTCATTGCGTCACGCTTTGGCGACAAAACCGTGCGCTTCGCGCCCGTAAAGGTTTCATCTTCTGGTGTGCCCGACTATGAGTTGCAGCCAGCGATCCTTGGCCCCGCAGGCGGCAATCCACCCTCAAGCGGTGGCAATCAGGCACTTGCTGCAAACGACTGGACCATCACCACCAATGCTGCGGCACCCTTCTCCCCGCATGGCATCGGCGGCATGTACAAAGGCGAGCCCCGCTGGAGCTACCCCAGCGCCTGGCCTGGTCTGCACGCCAGTCATGAGGCCGCGATTCCTGATCGTCCCGGCATGGTCGTAGGTCACACCCGGCTTCTTGGTGGCTTCGTTCAGGGCAAGGCAGGCCCCATGTTCTGCATCAATGGCAACATGGGAAACATGTACCTCTTCACCGCAGACGGTTTGTTCGTGGCTACGCTCTTCCACGACATCCGGCTCCGGCCGAACTGGGCCGCACCCGTCGCGGTGCGGAACATGGATGTGACCGATGTCTCGCTGCATGACGAAAATTTTTGGCCTAGCATCACTCAGACGCCTGATGGCAAAGTCTTTGTGGTTGATGGGGGCCGCACC
>Ga0214188_100204_pt1 | contig 16390 bp, 12 predicted proteins | sample TroBogEpilimnion_5_FD_153026 | JGI IMG/M metagenome (GOLD analysis project Ga0214188, IMG submission 153026) | Freshwater microbial communities from Trout Bog Lake, WI - 01JUL2008 epilimnion | ecosystem: Environmental > Aquatic > Freshwater > Lake > Epilimnion/Euphotic zone | place: Trout Bog...
CTATTAGTATCTTTATAGGCATTGCTGTATTCAATGTACATCCAGATAATTGGCATCCTTTTATGCCCTTTGGTTGGTTTCAAACTTTACCCGATGGTAAAACTACTGGCGTTCTAGCGGGCGCTTCCTTGGTGTTTTTTGCTTATGTCGGCTTTGATGCCGTCTCAACTGCGGCTGAAGAAGCCAAAAATCCTCAGCGAGATCTGCCTTTTGGCATAGTGACGTCACTGGCTTTTTGCACCCTGGTCTACATCATTGTTGCGGGATTATTGACAGGAGTTGTGCCTTATACTGAACTCAATGTGTCTTCACCCGTTGCACATGCCTTAACTCTATTAGGTTATAACTGGGCATCGGCTCTGATATCGACAGGTGTCATTGCAGGCCTGACCACCGTCATGTTGGTACTATACTATGGGTTAACGCGTATTATCTTTGCCATGTCCCGTGATGGACTATTGTCACCTTTCTTTAGTAAATTAAACCCGAATACCCAAACGCCTATCCGTGTTATCGTGCTTTGTGGTTTGATTATTGCTTTTATCGCAGGTTTTATGCCATTAGGTGATTTAGCTGAACTGGTTAATATTGGCACCTTGGCGGCCTTTGTTTTAGTTTGTTTAGGTGTGATTGTGTTGCGCATTACACAACCAACTATGCCCCGCCCCTTTACTACACCCTTTAGTCCATTGTTTCCCATTCTGGGTATGTTATCTTGTGGGGCGCTGATGGCTTTTTTGCCTGCGCTTACTTGGTTGCGATTCCTAGTTTGGTTAGTCATCGGTTTAATTGTTTATTTTAGTTATTCGATGGCACATAGTAAATTGGCTAAAGTTACCGAATAAAACCAGCTATTTTAAGTTAAAATCAGACCACCAACTTAAGACAAGACATAGTGGTGGATAGGCAAAGCGCCAGCGTGTCCATCAACACAACAAAAGCTCGATGGGCACGGCCTTGCCTTTGCCCATCCTACCGGCTCCAATATAGTTAAGCCAGAACAGCTTAGGTGGAGTGCAATAGCTTCAGCTCAGCTTTTTAAAACAGCTGAAGCTGTTTTACTCTAAACATACAGGTTACTTAACTGACAGAGCATGAGAACAATAATCACCGTTTTAAATTACAATGATTAATATTGAAATATCCGCCATTCATCCTTAAACCTATAACTTACATTCTACTCATGAAAAAAAAATATCTATCCATTGTTATTAGCGTGTCACTTTGCATCCTGTTAAGCGGCTGTTCAACACTAGAAGAAAAGCCAGAAGCTATAGTAACCACAGAACTTGCACCCGTGGTCAATGACTATCCTACTCGTGATAGAGTTGAATATGTGCTTAATTGTGTTGCTCAACATGGTGGCCTCACCTATATCAGCCAATATGCTTGCGGCTGTAAAATTGATAAGATCGCTGAAAAAATGACTTTTGCTGAATTTGAAGCGGCAAAGACCTTTACTTATTTAAGTAAAGGTCAAACAGGCGATGCTGGTGCTGTATTCAGAGATCCTGCACAGTCTAAAGACCTAAGAAAACGCATTAAAGAAGTAGAAGCTTCTGCTGAGAAAAGCTGTTTTGTAAAATAAACCGTTTCCCTCAAAACAAATAAGCCTCGAATAACGAGGCTTATTTATAATACGGAACTGAATGAAGATTAACTAGGGTGTTAAGCCTTGACCAATCACTATCACTTTTAAGCCATTAGTGCCGCCTTTAACACCGTTTAAATCGCCTTTAGTAATAATGTATTTATCGCCGTCTTTGGCTTTATTCCATTTTCTAAGTTCTGCGACTACATTGCGATTAACTTCAGCGTGATCCTGAGTAGAATCAATTTTAAAGTACACAGGAAAAACACCACGGTATAAAGTGACTTTACCCAAGGTACTTTCATGCGAACTCATCGCAAAAATAGGAATTGCCGAACTAATTCTGGACATCCACAAAGCTGTTGAACCTGACTCTGTTAAAGAGACTATGCCTTTGATTTTAGTATGGTTAGCCATATACATCGCAGACATTGCAATCGCTTCATCATCACGCTCAAACTGAATATTGATACGATGATCTGATTCACGAACGCTACGTTGTTTTTCAGCTTCTACACAGACACGGTGCATGGCTTCAACGGCTCTAATAGGATGCTTTCCTGAGGCTGTTTCAGCTGACAACATAATAACGTCAGTACCATCATAAACTGCATTGGCGACATCAAATACTTCGGCACGTGTAGGAATCGGATTTTCAATCATCGATTCCATCATTTGCGTTGCAGTAATAGCCACACGATTAAGTTCACGAGTACGCTTAATTAACAGCTTTTGTACTGCGGGTAAGTTAGCATCACCAATTTCAACACCTAAATCACCACGCGCTACCATTACCGCATCAGATGCCAAGATGATTTCATCCATTACTTCAGGCACGATCGCTTCTGCGCGTTCAACCTTAGAAACGATACCGGCATAGCAACCTTCTGCAACCAATAAACGACGGGCTTCATTCAAGTCTTCAGCGCAACGAGGGAAAGATATAGCGACATAATCACATTGCATGATACCAATGGTTTTAATATCTTCTTTATCTTTGTCAGTTAACGCCGCTGCTGATAAGCCACCACCTAACAGGTTAATACCTTTGTTATTAGATAAATCACCTCCTACAGCTACCGTACAATTAACGCGCATGTTTTCAACATTAACGACGTCTAATACGATACGACCATCATCTAGCAATAATCGACTGCCAGGCTTAACTTCTAACGCTAAGGGTTCGTAAGTAATACCGACTTGAGTATTATCACCTGCCATAGGATCAAAGTTAATGTCTAAAGCAAAATCTTGACCTTCATTTAAATAGACTTTAGTGTCTGTAAAGCGAGCAATACGGATTTTAGGGCCTTGTAAATCTGCCAATATACCCACACGTCTGCCTGTTTTTTTACTCATCGCACGGACAGCCTCAGCTCTATCAAGATGATCTTGAGCAGAACCGTGAGAAAAGTTCATTCGAACAACGTCAATACCCGCTTTGAATAAGCCTTCAAGTACACCAGGCTTATCCGTTGCAGGGCCCAATGTGGCTAAAATTTTGGTTCTTCTTAACATTAGATAGGGAATCCGTTATTTAGCATTAACTAGAGCAATAGTGGTATCTAACATACGATTTGAGAAACCCCATTCGTTGTCATACCAAGAAAGTACTTTTACCAAACGACCACCTAATACTTTAGTCAATGACTTTTCGTAAATAGAAGACGCTGGATTGTGATTAAAATCGATTGAAACCAGTGGTCTTTCGTTGATATCTAAGATACCTTTTAAAGCACCATTAGACGCAGCCGTTAAGATTTCGTTGATTTCTGCAACCGTCGTATCTCTTGCCGCAGTAAACGTTAAATCAACCACAGAAACATTGATAGTCGGTACACGCATAGCGAAACCATCTAATTTTCCAGCTAATTCAGGCAATACTAGACCTACAGCCGCAGCTGCACCGGTATTTGCAGGAATCATTGATTGTGTAGCTGAACGGGCACGACGTAAGTCAGCATGATAAACGTCAGTCAACACTTGATCATTGGTATAAGAGTGAATAGTAGTCATTAAGCCGCTTTCAATACCGATAGCATCATTTAAAGGCTTAACAATAGGTGCTAAGCAGTTAGTAGTGCATGAAGCATTTGAGATAACGGTATCAGACGCTTTTAAGGTATTGTGGTTTACGCCAAAAACGATAGTACCATCAACATCATTGCCGCCTGGTGCAGAAATAATTACTTTTTTTGCGCCAGCTGTAATATGAGCAGATGCTTTAGCTTTGCTGGTAAAAAATCCAGTACATTCATGAACAACATCAATATCTAATTCAGCCCATGGTAGTTTTGAAGGATCTCTTTCTGAGAAAACACGGATTCTATCACCGTTGATCAAAATATAATCACCGTCAACAGTCACGTCAAAAGGGAATTTGCCATGTACTGAATCATACTGTGTTAGGTGAGCATTAGTATTGCTATCACCTAAATCATTGATTGCAACGATTTGAATTTCATTGGTGCGGCCTGATTCGTATAATGCGCGAACGATATTACGTCCAATACGACCATAACCATTGATTGCAACTTTAATTGGCATTGAATAACTCCAGTGTGATGATGTGATAATTAATTAAAAGGGTGGGCCAAAGCATTTAAAAACGTGTCAATCATACCAAAATATAGAGTGTTTAGTCTATTTCATGTTAAAGACCACTCATAAGCTTTTGTTTTAACTGCACTGATTAAGTCTAAATTCATCAACAAATGTGATATAGCTATTAATAATCAATAGATAATTACGCTGTCGTTGCTAATTTTGGTTACCAACTTAAGCAGGACAGTTTCAGCGCAGACGAAAGGCTCAGGGCGAAAGATTAAGCTAAACTGTCCCGTATTAAGTTGGGTAACTCGCAAAAAACACCACCCCTATAGATGTGCTGAACGATAGTGAAGCGCATCTATAGGGGGGGGTATTATGGCGTCTTACCTTGGTAGTCCTAATTCTTGTAAATACCACTCAATAGTCTTAACAATGCCTGTCTCAAAACTCTCATCGGCTTTCCAGCCTAACATTGTTTCAATTTTAGTGGCATCAATGGCGTAACGTAGATCATGTCCTGCACGATCTTCAACGAAACGAATCTGATCTTTGTAACTCCCTGCAACTTTAGGCTGTAAATCATCGAGAATTTCACAGACTTTATCTGCAATATAATTATTGTTACGCTCATTACAGCCACCAATATTATAAACTTCACCCACTGATCCTGTTTCGTAAACTAAGGCGATACCTTTGCAATGATCCAATACATACAGCCAGTCACGAATATTGCTACCATCACCATAAATAGGAATATCTTCGCCCTTAATCGCTTTACGAATAATGGTTGGAATCAGCTTTTCGTTATGTTGTTTAGGGCCATAATTATTAGAGCAGTTGGTAATCACCGTATTCATACCATAGGTATGAAAATAACTACGGACTATCATATCGCTACCAGCCTTACTGGCAGAGTAAGGTGAGTTAGGCGCATAGGGTGTCGCTTCGGTAAATAAACCGGTTTCACCTAAAGTGCCATAAACCTCATCGGTAGAAATATGATGAAAGCGACAACTGTCATAGCCCGACTTAAACACAAAGGGCTTATCCATCCAGTATTTATAAGCCACATCAATCAAGGTAAAGGTACCATTAACATTAGTCTGCACAAATACACCCGGATTTTTAATCGAGTTATCAACATGACTTTCAGCTGCAAAATGAATAACGCCACGAATATCATGCTCAGCAAATATCTGTTCTAGCAAAACCCGATCACAAATATCACCTTCGATGAAAGTATAGCGCTCAGTATCTTCTACCTCTTTAAGATTAGCCAAATTACCCGCATAGGTGAGTAAATCAAGATTAATAATTTTCGTTTCAGGATATTCTTCCAAGAAATAAGGCACAAAATTACTACCAATAAAACCGGCACATCCAGTCACTAAGACTGCTTTCATAAAGACTTTCCTTTTGAATGTTTTATGTATTTTAGACATTGAAGCAAACTATCTCTCCAATAAGGAATAGTCAGATCAAAGGTGTTTTTAATTTTAGCTTTATTCAATAAGCTGTAATGAGGTCGCTTTGCAGGGGTAGGATAATCTTTAGTTTCTATAGGCTTTACTTTACATCTTATAGGTGACGACTTAAAGATTGCTAATGCAAAATCATACCAACTGCAGACACCTTCATTACTGTAATGGTAAATTTCAGTTCCGCTTTGACTCTGCAATTGAGGGCTATCAATAATCATAAGTAGTACCAAGGCTAAATCTTTAGCCGACGTTGGCGTACCGATTTGATCATAAATAACACTCAATTCCTTTCGTTCTTTACCTAAACGCACCATCGTCTTAACAAAGTTATTACCAAAACGAGAATAGACCCAAGACGTGCGTATAATCACGGAGCGATCTGGGTTAATCGCTCGCATAGCCAACTCACCCTCTAATTTAGATTGGCCATAAACACCTTGTGGACAGGTTGCGTCAGTCTCTTGATAAGGCTTGCAACTATCCCCAGCAAAGACATAATCGGTAGAAATATGTAGCATTGAAATACCATGCAGTTTAGCAAACTGGGCTAAGGTTTGCACCGCCGTAGCATTAATGGCAAAGGCTAAATCAGCCTCGATTTCTGCTTTATCAACCGCCGTATAGGCCGCGCAATTAATAATGACATCAAAGGTTTTATTTTCAAACCAGACCTTGATGGCTAAGGCATCACTCAAATCTAAGTCATGCCGAGTTATAAAAGTAAAGTCATAATTAGTAAAATAACCACTCAACTCACGTAATTCACTACCTAATTGTCCATTAGCACCAGTAACCAAGATTTGCTTAGACATAAAGAGATTGCCCATAGGTAAATAACTCAGCGTCATCAAGACTAGGTTGCTGGGTATCTTTAACAGAAAGCTGTAATTGCTGTGGCGCTACCTGCCAATCGATAGCCAAGACTTTATCATCAAAGGCCAAGCCTCTATCATGCTCAGGCGAGTAATAATGATCGACTTTATAAGCAAACACCGTGTCATCTTCTAACACGACAAAACCATGAGCAAAACCTTGAGGTATCAACATCTGGCGTTTATTTTGCTCAGACAACTCAGCGCTGACATGTCGCCCAAAGGTAGGACTGCCGATTCTAATATCGACGGCAACATCGAGCACCTTACCTTTAATAACACGCACTAACTTGGTTTGAGCGGCGGGCGCTAATTGATAATGCAAGCCTCTCAAGACACCATAACTAGACTTGGATTCATTATCCTGAATAAAATCCACTTTAAAACCTAGAAACTCATCGAGTTTGTCTTGGCGAAAGGTTTCTACAAAATAACCTCGCTCATCACCAAACACCTTAGGTTCAATAATGATGACTTCAGGTATCGCTGTTGGTATAAATTGCATCAGGCTTCTGCTCCTTCTTTAGCTCTACGCATTAAATATTGGCCGTATTGGTTTTTTAAATAGGGTTGTGCCAAGGCTATTAATTGAGCATTGGAAATATAGCCCATTTCATAAGCGATTTCTTCAATACAGGCAACCTTAAGCCCCTGTCTGTTTTCTATGGTCTGAATAAAGTTAGAAGCCTCTAATAAAGACTCATGCGTGCCGGTATCTAACCACGCAAAGCCTCGCCCCATGAGCTTTACTTTTAAATCACCTTGCTCCAGATAGGTTTGATTAACCGTGGTAATTTCTAGTTCACCCCGATGCGACGGCTTGATGCTTTTGGCTATCTCAATCACATTGTTGGGATAAAAATATAACCCGACTACGGCATAATTGCTTTTAGGCTGAACTGGTTTTTCTTCAAGACTCAATACATTACCTAAGCTATCAAACGCAGCCACACCATACTGATCAGGATTTTTAACATGATAACCAAATACCGTGGCTTTTTTATGCTCAGTCACATTAATCACTGATTCAGCCAACATTTCAACTAAGCCATGACCATAAAAAATATTATCACCTAGCACCATACAGACATCATCCGTACCAATAAAGTCTTCACCTAATATAAAAGCCTGAGCCAGACCATCAGGCGAGGGCTGCACCTTATAGCTAAATGACAAGCCTATATCAGAACCATCCCCCAACAATTCTTCAAATCGAGGTAAATCGTTAGGTGTTGAAATAATTAATATCTCGGTAATACCGGCCAACATTAATACTGACAACGGATAATAGATCATGGGTTTATCATATATCGGTGTTAACTGCTTACTGACGCCCTTGGTAATCGGATAAAGTCGAGTACCGCTACCACCTGCTAAAATAATACCTTTCATACACTGCTCCGTTTAAAATTGCTGACCGTTATGGCTGATTTAATTCGTTATCTGCTGGCTATAGCTTAACGCAGCGTTTATGATTACGCCTATACTTCTTCTAGGCGATGTTGACCTAACTCTAAAACGCGCTGCTATCATTATGCATACCCAAGCCTTTACCTTTGAACAAATACATATAGAAGTCGCGCGTAATGCGTCTGATGATTTTAATTTATTTCACGATAAACACAAATGGTTACAGATTACTCATAACCCCTTTAAAGGCCCTATTGTTCTAGGTTATCAACTCAATACCTTAATTGAATATCAACTGCGCCTATACCGAGAAGCGCATCATGAAGATAAAGTCATTGCCGAAAACAATCTGCGCTTTAGTAATTACCAAATTACCTTTGTCAATGCAGTCCGCCCTAGGATGCCTATCTATCTTGAGATCAAAAAAACCCTCATTAACACCATTCCTAACCTAACCATTGGCAATCGTATTGCCTTAAAATCAGAAGGCAAAGTCGTATTACTAGGTTTTAAAAAAGAAACTCAAGAACCTTTATTTTTAAGTGATACGCCGCTGCATGATTTACCCGATCTTAATGAACTACCTGACTGTAGCACTATCCCTGGCACTGACTATTTCTTAAAACGCAAATACATGAATAATGGTTCGGTGAAAAACTTTTTATCGGGATCGTTAGCAGAACAATCGGATTACTTTGATGAACTGGCTCATATTGCCCATTATCCTGAAATATTCCCTTGCAGCTTAAGTTCTGGTGCTTTATTAGAGAAGGCACAATTAGAAAACCATGATTTTAAACTCAACCCCATGGTCTACACTTCACATGAAATTTCAGTAGATCGCCAGCATTTAAACACCCTTAAGAACAACGATTGCCTGCATATCCTTGTTAAACAACTACCAGAGTCTTCAGAGCGTACATTGAACTATACCCATATTAAACTCAGAACGTATCAATGTTACGGCTTGTTACAAAATAACGAAGTATTGTTCAGAATTTCTATGAATTTAGTGCCGTTAGAAGAAATCCTTAAAAACATACGGCAAGAAACTCAATAAACGGGCTGGGCATTCAGCTTATCTCATATCGGGCACGAAAAGCATGTGCCCGATCTACTGTACTACCACTCTACAATTTTGAACGTCCAAATGGGCGTATGCAATACGCCCCCTACATCCTTTTGCAAGCCAACATTAATATTAAGCGCTTATTTTATCCAACTCAAACGCTGCGTGTAAAGCTCTAACGGCTAACTCTAGGTATTTCTCATCAACCACTACCGAAATCTTTATTTCTGAGGTGGCGATCATACGAATATTAATACCTTCTTCCGCCAAAGTTTTAAACATGGTACTGGCAATACCCGCATGAGAACGCATACCCACTCCCACGATAGAGACTTTTACGATAGTATCATCGCCCGTGACTTTTCTGGCACCCAAGTCGGCGCAGGTTTGTTCCAACAAAGCCAGAGCCCGCTGGTAATCATTGCGGTGTACCGTAAAGGTAAAATCAGTCGTGGCATCATCCGCAATATTTTGGATAATCATATCCACTTCAATATTAGCCTCAGCAATAGGCCCTAATATTTTAAAAGCAACACCGGGTAAATCAGGTACACCAGTAATGGTTAACTTTGCCTCATCGCGATTAAAGGCAATACCTGATATTAAAGCGCTTTCCATTTGTGTATCCTCGTAAGTAATGAGTGTGCCACAGCCTTCTTTAAATGATGATAAGACACGTAAGGCCACGTTATATTTGCCGGCAAACTCTACCGATCTAATTTGCAGAATTTTTGAACCTAAACTGGCCATTTCCAGCATTTCTTCAAAGGTAATATGATCTAAACGGCGAGCTTTAGGCTCAACCCTAGGATCAGTGGTATAAACACCGTCAACATCGGTATAAATATGACATTCATCGGCTTTTAATGCAGCAGCAATGGCTACCGCCGTGGTATCTGAACCGCCACGTCCCAAGGTAGTGATATTGCCTAGTTCATCGATACCCTGAAACCCTGCGACCACCACGACTTTACCAGCACACAATTCAGCGCGTAGCTTGGAATCTTCAATCTCGCGTATGCGTGCCTTGGTAAAACTGCTGTCGGTTAAAATCTTAACCTGTGCGCCAGTATATGAAATAGCATCACAGCCTAATTCATGCAAGGCCATCGTTAATAACGCCACCGTGATTTGCTCACCGGTGGAAATCAATACATCCATTTCCCGTTCTGTCGGTTGCGCTTGCATTTCTTTAGCTAAAGCAATTAAGCGATTGGTTTCGCCACTCATAGCCGATAAAACCACCACTATTTGATCGCCCAAATCATGGGCTTTTTTAACTTTATCAGCGACTGCTTTAATACGCTCAGCAGAACCTACTGAAGTACCACCAAATTTATAAACTAAAAGGGCCATCTTAAACCTGTGTTTTGTTAATTCTTAAGCTAGAAGTCGAAATTAAGCTGCTAGCCGGCTATGGTAAAAGGTTTTTGTATTTATTTAAACTAATATAAGTAGAAAAACGAATTGATTAGCTATCGCTTTACACGTTAAGCACTGACATAGCCACGCCTAAGCCATTCAAGCCACAATAACCACTGGGGTCTTTAGCGAGATATTGCTGATGATAAGCTTCAGCATAATAAAATACAGGCGCAGGCATAATCTCTGTTGTTATTAAAGCAAAGCCTGCCGTTGTCAAAGCTTGCTGATAATGTGCTCTTGACGCCTGCGCCTCTACCAACTGCTGATCTGTGCAAGTGTAAATGCCAGAGCGATATTGCGTTCCGCTATCATTACCTTGCCCCATGCCCTGAGTCGGATTATGACTGGTCCAAAACAAAGACAATAGATCAGCGTAAGCACAGAGAGTAGGATCAAAAATAACCAATACTACTTCATTATGACCCGTTAAACCGGTACAAACTTCATCATAACTAGGATTAGGCGTAATGCCAGCACAGTAACCGACCGCCGTGCTGACTACGCCAGACTGCTGCCAAAACTTGCGCTCCGCCCCCCAAAAACAACCTAAGCCAAAAATTGCCTGCTGTAGATGCGCAGCAAACGGTGGTGCTATCGGTTGTTCTGTTACAAAATGTTGGTTATTAATCGACATAGGGGTTTGTCGGCCGGGTAAAGCTTGCACTGTTGTGGGTAATGTTAGTTTTTTTGATGATAAAATCATGACTTATGGTATTTTGTTGATAACAAGAAAATAGTAAGTCTTAGCTTACTGGAATTTTTACCTCACATAAAGCGCTGAATTTAATAGGAACAACATGACAGAACAAGATGTATTACGTCGATTTATATTTGAAGACATCGGTGTTAGAGGAACATGGGTTAATTTAACGCAAAGCTGGCAAGCTGCAAAACAGCATCAACAAGGCCCAGAGATTGCTCAACTACAATTAGGTCAAGCCTTGGCCGCTGTGGTCATGTTATCGTCTACTATTAAATTTAAAGGCTCCATGATCTTACAAGCACAAGGTGACGGTGACCTTAAAGCCTTGGTCGCTCAATCTACCGATGATCAAAAAATACGCGGTTTATTGCGCAGTGAACAGCACGTACCTATGGGTACTTTAGAAACTCAGTTTGGGCAAGGCCGATTAGTGTTAACCATAGAGCCCGATGATGGCAATCCTTATCAAGGTGTCGTACCTTTACAAGGTAAAAACTTGGCCGCTGCCGTACAAACTTATTTTGAACAATCTGAACAATTAAATACTCGGCTGTGGTTATTTGCCAACGAACAATCTGCGGCGGGCTTGTTAATACAAGAACTGCCCGCACAAAACGGTGAGTTTGACGACTGGCAACGCATAGAGCTATTTGCCAATACCATTACCGAACAAGAAGCACTCAGCTTAGACTGCGAAGAACTATTATATAAATTATTTAATGAAGAGCAGTTACGCTTATTTGATGCTGAACCAGTAGCCTTTCAATGTGCGTGTTCCAAACACCGAATTGAAAGAACCCTACGCGCTATGGGCAGAGAAGAGCTAGAAAGTATCTTGCTCGAATTTGGGCATATTGAGGTCGATTGCGAGTTTTGTAATGAACACTATTGCTTTGACAGTGTTGATGTAGAAAACCTACTCTCTCAAGAAACCTCCTTAAACACTTCTGAAATTCAGCACTGATAGATAGGGCTATCAACTATACTGGACGGGGTTTGCAACCCATACGCATCAAGCTAAGTCCACCCAAGCGGGACGGGGTTTGCAACCCCGTTCTTAACGTTTAAGGTTCTAAGCGGGACGGGGTTTGCAACCCCGTTCTTAACGTTTAAGGTTTCGAAAGTTATTGAAGCATTTAAACGTTTCGGTCGTGGTTATAAACCCCGACCGGCATCGTAATGGCAATATCAAACGTTTGAGACGGGGTTATAAACCCCGTCTCGCGAGAAGTGCCAACATCAAACGTTTGAGGCTAAGCGGGACGGGGTTTGCAACCCCGTTCTTAACGTTTAAGGTTTCGAAAGTTATTGAAGCATTTAAACGTTTCGGTCGTGGTTGCAAACCCCGCCCCGCATAAACTTGGAAATCCATGCAATGATCGAATAACAATTATAACGATGATGCCATCATCCAATGTTACAATCATGGCCGATATAAAGTAGCTTAGCCTTACTTAGTTCCATTCCCAAAAACTTAAAGTAGTGCGATGACCCTATCCTCAGCCTTAAACATAGTCTTCAACCCCTCATCTTACTATTTCAACAAACAAAACAGCGTCTTCCCTAGGCTATTAGCGATCATGGTACTCGCCATCGCCTACCTAATAGCCGGAAAACTCAGTTACTTTTCAACCATTCCACCGGGTTATGCCTCGGCTATCTGGCCGCCAGCCGGCATCGCTTTGGCAGGGCTATTAATTTACGGCTACCGAGTCTGGCCCGGCGTGTTATTGGGTGCCTTTATAACTAATGGCTTGATTCCTGAGTTGACTGACTCAGTCCCAGACATTTTAATCACCCTACTGACTACCCTAGTCATCAGTACGGGGGCAACCTTGCAAGCCTTGGTCGGTGCTTATTGGCTTAAGCGTTATGCCGGATTTCCTAATGGACTTCGACGCGAAAAAGCCATCTTGTTATTTATGCTTTATGGCGGCGTATTAAGCGCGACCATCAACTCAACTTTATCAATAGCCACCTTAGTCGCCACTGGTAAGACACCACTGTCAAACGCGCTAAAAAACTGGCTAACCTGGTGGTGTGGTGATGTGCTAGGTGTGTTAATTTTTACGCCATTAGCATTGGCTTGGCTGCTAAAAGATACCGATTCTTGGCGTCATCGACGACTCATGATAACCCTGCCGATAATGTCTATGTTTGCACTGACTGCAATAGCTGTTATTTATGAGGCGAAATCTAGCAATGAACGCATTAAATTAGCATTTGATCAAAAAGTTGAACAACTCAATAATACATTGGAAACCAGCCTAACTAATCAGCATCATGCCTTACATTCAATTAGAAGTTTATTTCTAACCTCAGCAGAGGTTAACAAAGACGAATTTAGAATCTTTACTCAACAAGTATTAACCGACTATCCAGACATGCAGTCCATCAGTTGGGCGCCTCTAATTCAAAACGCTGATAGGGACGCTTTCGAAAAAATGCTCCAAAAGCAAGGTTACCCACACTTTCAAATCACCGAAGCAGATGCTAAGCAACAGCGGGTAAGAGCTAAGCCGCGCCCTCAATATGCCCCTGTAACCTTTATTGAGCCCTACCAAAATAATGATAAGGTTTTAAACTTCGACAATCTATCCAATCCATCACGATTAGCTACGTTCAATAGCGCCACCGATAGCGGAGATTTGATTATAAGCCCTAGAATTAAGCTGCTTCAAGACTCAACTCAATATGGAGTGCTGGCGGTGATACCCCTTTATCGTAAGAATCTTGCTCTGCAAACATTAACAGAAAAGCGTTTAGCCATTTCTAGTTATGTGACGGCGGCATTAAAACTTAACGATATGATGACTACGGCACTTAAACATTCAAACACCGGTGCCTTATCTTATCGCTTGCGAGATAGCACAGCACCGACAGCCGAGCAATTATTGTATAGCAGTGAGCCATTCTTCCCAGCGCCGCTAGTCATACAAGAAAAAGCCTGGTTCAGCGCAAAAAAAACCTTAAGCAGCCGCAGCGCACTGCCCTTTGGCGGTCGAGTCTGGATATTTGAAGTTGTACCTAAGCAAGATTATTTTGCCAGTCATCGTTCAGGCCATGTGTGGCTGGTCATGTTACTGGGTCTGTTAGTCACCAGTCTGGTTAGTGTGTTTTCGCTATTGACCTCAGGCCGCACGCGAATGTTGGAACAGTTAGTGAATGAGCGCACCGACGATATTCAACAGCAACATGCACAAATCATGTCAGTGATGCATGAAAAAGAAAAACTCTCAGCGGCTTTAGAACAAAGCCAATCTTCGGTGATGATTACTAATCTTGACGCGACCATTGAGTATGTTAATCAGGCTTTTATTACCAGTACCGGCTATTCTCGTGAAGAAATCATAGGCCAGAAACCTAGTCTATTAAAATCCGACAAGACACCACGAAGCACTTATGATGCCATGTGGGCGGCCTTACTCGCCGGTAAAGCTTGGCAAGGTGAAGTCATCAACCTCAACAAACAGGGCGAGGAGTTTATCGAGCTAACGTGGATTTCGCCAATACGAAAAGCCAATGGGGAAGTGAGCCATTATTTAGGGGTTAAAGAAGACATTACCGAGCGCAAACAAAAAGACGCACTACTGTTAGCGGCTAAAGAACGCGCCGAGCACTTAGCCAAAACTAAATCGCAGTTTTTGGCGAATATGTCGCATGAAATTCGTACCCCCATGAATGCCATCATCGGCTTTTCAGAACTGGCTTTGCTTAAAGATATGCCAACTGAGGTTACCGATTATTTAAAAAATATCAACACCGCGTCTAATAACCTACTGGTTATCCTTAATGATATTCTGGATTTATCCAAACTCGAAGCCGGACAGATGGGGCTTAATCTAAGTGCTTTTAGTCTGCCTGATTTGCAAGCAACGCTACACAACTTGTTTATTATCACTGCACAGAGCAAAGGCTTAGCCTTGAGCATCAACATAGCAAGCGATGTGCCCGACTCCCTGATCGGTGACAGTATCCGTTTACGACAAGTGCTTACTAATCTGCTGGGCAATGCCATTAAATTTACTTCGCAAGGTGCGGTGACCCTGAACATTAGCTTACAACAACGAGATGACCTGCAAGCACGCTTATTATTTGCAGTGACCGATACTGGCATCGGCATTAGTGTAGAGCAGCAAGCTAAATTATTTTTGCCATTTAGTCAGGTAGACGATGGTTACGCCAGAAACTTTGAAGGCACAGGTTTAGGCTTAGTCATCAGTCAAGACTTGGTGCAACTGATGGGTAGCCTCATTAAGGTAGAGAGTCAGCCGGGGCTAGGCAGTTGTTTTAGCGTTGAGTTAGCGCTACCGATAGCACCTTTATCGACACTCGCTAGCATTAAAACGCCATCAAACACCGCCCCATCGGTGTTACACACAGAAACAGAGACGCTAAATGGTATTAAAATTCTAGTCGCCGAAGATGATGCCTTTAACCAGAAGATTATCCAACAAGTGCTCAAACGTTTAGGTGCCAGCCTTATTGTGCTGGCCAATGATGGTTCAGAAGCTCTAGCAACCTTAGAACAAGACGATTTTGATGTGGTGCTCATGGATTTACACATGCCCATCATGAATGGTTTTGAAGCCGCCACCGAGATCCGCAAACGCCCACGTTATGCACAGTTACCGGTGATTGCCTTAAGTGCCAGCGTAACCGATGAGGACAGACAGCGCAGTCTAGCAGCAGGCATGAACGACTTTATTGCCAAGCCTATCAATACAAACACCTTATTATCCACCTTAAAACAATACTTAGATTGACAGTCCTAGCCAAGCGGGACGGGGGTTTGCAACCCCGTTCTTAACGTTTAAGGTTTCGAAAGTTATTGAAGCATTTAAACGTTTTGGTCGGGGTTTATAACCCCGACCGGCATCGCTTATAAACCCCGTCTCGCGAGGTATAGCTGCCGACGCTAGGAGCCGTATTATTTATAAATGATGCGTTTCACTTTGTTCAGTACCTATGACCCTAAAACTACATTAATAGGTCTAGCCAGCGATAGATAGCCCTATAAGTGCTTGAATAGGTCTAGTAAGCGTTAGATAGACCCTATCAGTGCTTTAATAGGTCTAGCCAGCGACAAATAGACCCTATAAGTGCTTGAATAGGTCTAGTAAGCGAAAGATAGCCCTATCAGTGCTTGAATAGGTCTAGCCAGCGATAGATAGGACCTATCAGTGCTTTAATAGGTCTAGTAAGCGAAAGACAGGACCTATCAGTGCTTTAATAGGTCTAGTAAGCGAAAGACAGGACCTATCAGTGCTTTAATAGGTCTAGTAAGCG
>Ga0214188_100207_pt1 | contig 16326 bp, 5 predicted proteins | sample TroBogEpilimnion_5_FD_153026 | JGI IMG/M metagenome (GOLD analysis project Ga0214188, IMG submission 153026) | Freshwater microbial communities from Trout Bog Lake, WI - 01JUL2008 epilimnion | ecosystem: Environmental > Aquatic > Freshwater > Lake > Epilimnion/Euphotic zone | place: Trout Bog...
CCGGGTGCGGGCTGATTTCCAAAAAGTGGGTGTAGCCAGCGGCAATCAGAGATTCGATCGCCGGAGCGAACAAGACCGTCTGGCGCACGTTTTGCCACCAGTAGTCGGCATGGAAGATCTCACCTTCGGCATGCTGCCCCGTGACGGTGGAATAGAGCGGCAACTTCGCAGCCTGTGGTTCCAAGCCTTGCAAGGAGGTGGCCAGCTCGGCCTGCACCGGGTCCATGTGCGCGCTGTGAAAGGCGTAGTTCACCGGCACCTGCCGCACAAACATCTGGAGTTGCTCAAGCTCGCGGAAAATTTCTTCCACGGCATCCGCATCTCCGGCGATGGAAACCATCTTGGGTCCGTTGACGGCAGCCAGCGAGACGCGGCCTTGGTATTTGGCGATGCGAGCCTCGGCCTCCTCCTTGGTGAGCGCGGCAGCGATCATCTTCCCACGCTCTGGCGCATGTTCCATGCAGCGGCCACGGTGATAAATGACGCGGATGGCAGCTGGTAGATCGAGAACACCTGCTACATAGGCGGCGGCGACTTCCCCCACACTGTGGCCCACGACTGCCTGCGGGCGTATGCCCCAGGACTGCCAGAGCGCGGCCAGGGCAATCTGGATGGCAAAAATCGCGGGTTGGGCGAACTCAGTTTCGTTCATGCGCGAGCTGGTCTCATCCCGCTGCAATTCATCGAGCAGTGCCCAGCCGCCGAGCTTGAGCATGGCTTCATGGCAGTCCTGAATGGTCTGGCGGAACACCGGCTCGGTAGCCAGCAATTCACGGCCCATGGCCCACCATTGTGGCCCCTGACCGCTGAAGACGAACACCAGTCGGGCTTTTTTAGCTGGCTGGCCAGAGCTGAGTCCGGGCGCGGCTTCACCATTCAAGAAGGCTGTGAGCGATTTGCTCAAATCTGCCCGCGTGCGGCCCACGACGGTCAGGCGCTGGTCCCAGTGCGTGCGGCGGCGTGCGGCGGCGGCGCAGATGTCATTCAGCGGGATGGAGGGGTCCGAATTCTCTAGGTAGGAGACAAAGGCGCGTGCTTCAGCCTCCAAGGCAGAGTCGCCGCCGCGTGAGGACAGCGGCAGCAGCAGATCGGTTTCATCGTCGCTGGCGGGGACATCGGGAAGCGGGGTAGGGACGGTGGGCTGTGGCGCGGCTTCGAGCACGGCATGGGCATTGGTGCCGCCAAAGCCAAAGGAGTTGATGCAGGCTAGCAGCCGGTGCGAGGCATCCTGCTTGAGCGGGGTCGCTTCCGTGGGCACCTTGAGGCACATGCCGGTGAAGTCGATGGCCGGATTGGGCTTTTTGAAATGCAGGTTAGGCGGGACGACGCCGTGCTTGAGACAAAGCGCCACCTTGATGATGCCTGCGATGCCTGCCCCGGCTTCCAGATGGCCGATGTTGGTTTTGACCGAGCCGATGAGACATTCCTCACCCGGTGGGCGTCCGGTGCCGAGGACGGTGCCAAGGGCCCCCGTCTCGATGGGGTCTCCTACCGCAGTGCCGGTGCCGTGAGCTTCGACGTATTGAATGTCATGGGGAGAAATACCGGCAAGCCGACAGGCTTCGACCACGAGCGCCTGCTGCGAGGTGCGGCTGGGCACGGTCATGCCAGTAGTGCGGCCATCCTGATTGACGGCGGTGCTGCGGATCACTGCATAGATTTGATCACCGTCCCGGAGGGCGGCGGAAAGCGGCTTCAAGCAGACGGCCCCCGCGCCTTCACCACGCACAAAGCCATTGGCGCTGGCGTCAAAGGCCTTGCAGCGGCCTTCTGCCGAGAGCATGCCCATGGTGGAGAAAGCGACGAAGAGGTGCGGGGAAAAGAGGCAATTCACCCCTGCAGCGATGGCGCGGTGGCATTCCTTGTTCCACAATGCCCGGCAGGCTAGATGCACAGCCACCAATGACGAGGAACAAGCGGTGTCCACCGCCACACTAGGCCCCTGCAGATTCAGCACATACGAGATGCGATTGGCGGCAATGCTCGACGAACCACCGGTGGCGGAATAGGCATCCACGGTGCCACGCCCAGCATCCGAACCCTGCATATCGGCGTAGTCGCTGGTTGAAATGCCAACGAACACGCCGGTGTCGTCGCCACGGGCGAGGTCGAGTTGTTGTCCGGCGTCCTCCATTGCCTGCCAGCTCACTTCCAGCAACAAGCGCTGCTGAGGGTCCATGTGGCAGGCTTCGCGGTCAGTGATGCCAAAGAAAGCAGGGTCAAACTGATCAATGCCCTCAACCATCCCCGCCCATTTGGAATAGGTTTTACCAGGCTTGCCCTGCTCCGGGTCAAAGTAGGCGCGGTGATCCCAGCGGTCCTGGGTGATTTCCTTGACCGCATCCACACCATCCAGCATCATTTTCCAGTAGGTGGCCGCGCTGTTGGAGCCTCCAGGTAGGCGGCAGCCGATTCCAATGATAGCGATAGGTTCCAAGTTGGTGTCTGACATGGCTGTGTTTTGACTTGCTTACTTGCTCACGGTGCGGCTTGTCAAGAAACCGGCTTGGAAATAGCATACCCGAGGCGTCACACATTGTCGGATACGAACCCGGCATACGTGTGACTATTTTGTCATCCCTGCCGTTGCCAACTTATCCCGAATGATTACCACCCTCGACCGCAAGCTTCTCCGCGACATTGGCGGCATGAAGGGCCAAGTCCTGGTGGTGAGCCTAGTGATGGCCTGCGGGGTGGCGATGATGATCGTCTCCCAAAGTGTGATCATGAGTCTGGAGCGCACGCGGGATGCGTACTACCAGCACTACCGCATGCCGGATGTGTTTGGCGTGGTGAGCCGCGCCCCTTTGTCCGTACGGAACCGGCTGAGCCACATCCAAGGGGTGTCCACGGTAGAACTGCGTGTGGTGGAGAACGCGCTGCTGGACATGGAGGGCGTGCAGGAGCCAGTGCGTGGGCGGTTGGTCTCCCTGCCAGAAACGGGGCAGCAGGGACTAAACCAGATTTATCTGCGGCGCGGCAGGCTGCCCCAGGCGGGGGCACAGCGGGAAGCGGTGGTCAGCGAGGCCTTTGCCCAGGCGCATGGCTTGCAGATAGGAGATCGTATTGCCGCCATCTTCAATGGACACCGCGACCATCTGGACATCTGCGGCATCGGCCTTTCGCCGGAGTTTGTGTTTGAAGCAGCACCGGGCCAGACGCTGCCGGACAATCGGCACTACGGGGTCTTCTGGCTGCACTACCGCGCGCTGGCCACCGCCTTCAATCTGGATGGTGCCTTCAATGACTTCTGCATGGATCTGTCTCCCGGCACGGACCCGCAGGAAGTCATCGAAGCTGTGGATCAGTTGCTGTTTACCTATGGTGCGCCGGGTGCATACGCGCTCAGCGACCACCCCAGCTCCAAACGGCTGGGTGACGAACTGCGGATCGTACGTGCGCTGGCGCTGGCCTATCCGATGGTGTTTTTGTGCGTGGCGGCGTTCATGGTCAACTCTGTCACCTCGCGGCTGGTGCGGCTGCAGCGGGAGCAGATAGCTCAGCTCAAGGCACTGGGCTACACCTCCTGGCAGGTGGGGCGGCACTACCTGAACTACGCGCTGGTCATCGTGGCAATAGGCACAGCACTTGGGATTGTAGCGGGGTGGCGTCTGGGGCACATCATGCTGGCGGCGTACACACGGCTGTTTCATTTTCCAGAGCTGCAGTTTCAATTGGACCAGAGGGCACTGGTGATGGCGCTGCTGGTGAGTGTGGCGGCTGCCGTACTGGGGGTGGCGGGGGCGGTGTGGCTGGCGGTGAAGCTCTCCCCGGCGGAGGCCATGCGGCCTGAGCCACCGGCGGATTTTAAGCCTTCGCTGCTGGAGCGACTCGGGCTGACGCGGGGTGCGGGGCTGGTGTTTCGCATGGCGCTGCGGAACATTGAACGCCGTCCGACGCAGGCTTGGTTCACCGTGGCGGGGCTGGCGCTGGCCACTGGCCTTCTGGTGTTGCCGGGGGCGCTGGCGGACAGTGTGGACCAACTGCTGACGTATCAATGGGCTGACCACTTTCGACAGAATGTGATGATCCACATGCGGTCGCCGGCTTCCCGCAACATGCAGCATGACCTGGAGCACCTGCCCGGGGTCAGTCTGGTGGAACCGGTGCGCGGCTTCATGGCACGAGTGAGTCATGCGCATCATGCGCGCCGATTGTACATTTTAGGGTTTTCCAAGAACAGCAAGCTGATCCACCCACGGGACACGGAGGGGCGGGCCTTGGTGCTGCCCTCGGAGGGGCTGGTCCTTTCCCAGAAACTGGGAGAGGTGCTGGGGGTGAAGGTGGGAGACAGCATCCAGGTGCAAACGCTGGAGGGGCGCTGCGAGAGTCTGGAGGTCAAGGTGCGCGGCTTCATGGCGGACTTCTATGGCATGTCGGTGTATATGGACATCGACGCGGTGCGCCGCTTGCTGCGGGAAGGCGAGACGATGACGAGCGCGATGATGAGCGTGGATGCCAACCGCTGGGATGACTTCATGCGCGAGGTGAAAACCCAGCCGAAGATCGAGTTTGCAGGCGTGAAGAAAAACGAACTGGCGGCGTTTCGCGCGTCCACGGGTCAGAGTATCGGCATGCTGCGGCAGTTGTTTCTGTGGCTGGCGGTGATCGTGGCCTTTGGGGTGGTGTATAACAGTGCGCGCATCGCGCTGTCCGAACGTGGGCGTGACCTAGCTACGCTCCGAGTGGTGGGGCTGACGAAGCGCGAAGTGGCCGGCGTGCTGCTGGGAGAGCTGACGCTGCTGGTGCTAGTGGCGCTGCCGCTAGGCCTGGTCTTTGGCAGTGTGCTGGCCTCCTATGTGATCTCTGCCGTGAGCAATGAAACCGTGCGCCTGCCGCATTACATCAGCTCCATCACTTATGCGAACGCCGTGCTGGTGGTGCTGGCGGCTGCTGCTGCCTCCTTTGCCATGGTCGGCTTCATGCTGAACAAACTGGATCTGGTAAGTGTGCTCAAGGCGCGTGATTGAGCGTATAGAGAGTGCCACATGCTCACTTCCCTCGACTTAAAACTCTTCCGCGACCTCGGTCGCATGAAGGGGCAGATCGTGGCGGTGAGTCTGGTGATGGCCTGCGGACTCTGGCGAGGCGTCATTACCGCCGAACCGCAGTGGCGGAAGTAGAGGCCCACTGGAACTCATTCGTCAGTCGGAAACGCAGCATGTTCAGTAGGGCGGTCTTACCCTGCCCGACGAACCTGATCGTTTGCGCGGCCACGTTGCCCTCGTTGTAAAGCGAAAGAATCAGGTCGCCGTTGTTGATCGTGAGATTCCATCCGGCGGTGGCGTCGTTCGCCGACGTGCGCTCGTGGTTGACATAGCCGCTCCAAGTCTCCTCAATCGTATGCGAATCGGTGACATCATCGAGGATGTGCAGCTTCGTTGATCCCGTGAAGCTCAACACGTCCTTGTCGATCTTGAAGCCAGACAGGGCCAGCTCGCCGTGGTCGTCTGCGGCGATGGACGGCTTGCCGTGGTTGATCTCTTTGCCTTCAAAGATTTCGACGGCCGTAAACGTGTTCCCGAAATAGAGGGTCCGGATTCCCGTGGTCGTCGTCAAGTGCAGCTCATCAGTGCCGCCGCCCGTCTGAATCCAGTCGTTGTTGTTGTTCATGACCCAGATGATGTCGTCCTGATGGCTTGCATAGATCCGGTGGTCCAGGTTTTCGCGAATCGTGAGTTGCAGGCGTCCCCAGTTCTTTCCATTGAGGGCCGTGGCGTCGATCTCCTCGACGTTTTTGATGACCCAATTGCCATCTACATAGATCTCACGGATCGTGCCGGGTGACTGCGTCATAATCGAGACCGCGTCGTAGCCGCCGCCGCCGTCGATGGTCGAACCGGGTATGCAGTAGTCGAACAAGTCATTGCCCGCGCCGCCAATCATGTGAGGAGGTTGACTCATTCCAAGGGCATTGACATCGAAGATGTCGCCGTGATCCGAACCCAGGAGGGTCACGCTCGACATGTGGGTGCTGACCATGTAAACACTGTGAGTCGAGAGCCGCGCGTCGATCGTGTGGAAGCCGACCACGTTGTCGCCGTTGAAGCCCTGCGAAGCCAGCTTCTGGGAATCATCGTTGGGGGTGACCTGCACCTTCACCAGCCCATCGGCCGGGTCCCACTTCGCGTCAGGGGCGATCACGAGTACGTCTTTGACGTAGTCGTTGATGCGGATGCCCGCGCTCAAATAGGTTTCGGTGCCGTGATACCAGACGGTGTCCTCGCCGAGGCCGCCGATGAAGACGTCACCAGCCTTGCCGTCGAAGGTCAGGTCCGTCAGCGCGTGGGAATAGTCGAAAACGTGACCGCCCTGGGGTGTGCGGGGCAGTCCAGTCCCGTCCGGCGGCAGATTCGGGTCGGCTAGACTGGCGGCCAGCTTCGATTCGGCGTCGAGCCACGTCTTGAACGTCGCGAGGTAGGACGCCGGGACGGCGGCGCTCGCCGGTAGGGTGGAAAGTAGCAGCGGCGTTGCGATGGCGATTATGAGCAAACGGCAGTTCATAGATGATCACAGAATTCTTTGTGTGATCTGAGAAAGCTCATATCTGCCGGGGCCTTGTCAAGCGTGTTTAAGTTGCTAGGCAAGAATGGCACTTGATTAAGCGCCTTGTCCGTGGACTTCGAGGGCTGTGGTGGAAAAAATGCCAGGCATGAATGGCATGCGGCTGAGACCGCTGGAGTGAATCAGGCAGAGCGCTTACTTGGCACCATCCAATAGGAGCCAATGAGCTTGGAAAGCGAGCGCGTGTCGTTGATGGGTGGAACTCAATAATGGCATCTATTTTTGCAAAGCGCGCGCATGATCGTATCCATACGGACGCATGCTCACTTCCCTCGACTTAAAACTCTTCCGCGATCTCGGTCGCATGAAGGGGCAGATCGTGGCGGTGAGTCTGGTGATGGCTTGCGGACTGGCGATGATGATCATGACGCGGAGCATTCTGCTGACGCTGGAGAGCACGCGGGATGCGTACTACCAGCGCTACCGGCTGGCGGATGTGTTTGCTTCGTTGAAACGAGCGCCGAAGTCGCTGGCGGATCGCATTGCGGAGATCCCTGGCGTGGCGGCGGTGGAGGCGCGGGTGGTGGTGGATGCCACGCTGGATCTCGCGGACATGACGGAGCCAGCGACGGCGCATTTAGTCTCCCTGCCGGAAGGACGGACGCAGACGCTGAATCAGGTCTTTATCCGCCAGGGTCGGCTACCGCTGGCGGACGAGCGACGGCAGGCAGTGGTGAGCGAATCCTTTGCGCTGGCCAACAAGCTGCAGATTGGGGACAGCCTGGTGGCGGTGATCAACGGGCACCGCGACACGATCATCATCTGCGGCATCGGGCTTTCGCCGGAGTTTGTGTTTGAGGCGCGGCCCGGCCAGACGCTGCCGGACAACAAACGTTATGGCGTTTTCTGGATGAACTACCAGGCCATCGCCGTGCCGTACAATCTCGATGGGGCGTTCAATGATCTCTGCGTGGATATTGCGCCGGGTGCACAGGCGGAGCCGGTGATGGCGGAGATGGACCGCCTGCTGCTGGAGTATGGGGCGCAGGGCTCCTACACGCGGCAGGAGCACAACAGCGCACGACGCCTGGATGACGAGCTGCGCGTGGTGCGGGCGCTTTCGGTGGCGTATCCTGTGGTGTTTCTGAGTGTGGCGGCGTTTATGGTGAATGCAGTGCTGGCGCGGTTGGTGCGGCTACAGCGGGAGCAGATCGCGCAGCTCAAGGCGCTGGGGTATTCCTCCTGGCAGGTGGGGCGGCATTACCTGAACTATGCGCTGGTCATTGTGGTGCTGGGCACATTGGCGGGTGGTGTGGTGGGGCGCTGGATGGGTGGCGGACTGCTGAGTATTTACGATCTTTTTTTCCGCTTTCCGGCGCTGATCTTTCGCATGGATTACAGTGCTGTGGGCGTGGCGTTGCTGGTCAGCACGGTGGCCGCGCTGCTCGGCGTTATCACGGTGGTGTGGATGGCGGTGAAACTGCCGCCTGCGGAGGCGATGCGCCCTGAGCCACCTGCTGACTTCAAACCTTCGGTGCTGGAGCGTATGGGCCTCACTCGCGGCAGCGGTCCGGCGCTGCGCATGGCTTTGCGCAACATCGAGCGTAGGCCGGTGCAGGCGCTGTTAACGGTCTTTGGGCTGGCCTTGGCTACAGGGCTGATGGTGCTGCCGGGATCGATGGCAGACAGCATCGACTACTTGCTGACCTACCAGTGGAATGATGTGCAGCGGCAAGATGTGGTGGTGTTTCTGGCGGAGCCTGGGTCTGCCGAAGCACTGCATGATCTGGAGCAATTGCCCAGCGTACAGCGTGCCGAGCCGGTGCGTGCGGTGCAGGCGCGCATTCACTACGGCCACCATTCACGTAAGCTGGCAGTGACTGGTATGCCGCGCAGCGCCGATCTGAATCGGCTGCTGGATGCGCAACGCCGCCGCATCGTGCTGCCGGAGGAGGGCATCGTGATGTCCGCGCAGTTGGGCAAAATCCTCGAAGCACGCATTGGCGATGTCGTGCAGGTGGAGGCACTGGAAGGCCGACGCGCCACGGTGGGGGTACCCATTAGCGGCTTCATCGAGGATTTTTCCGGCGTTAACGCCTTCATGGACATCCAAGCATTGCACCGCCTGATGCTGGAAGGAGACACCGTGAGCGGCGCCTACCTCACCGTGGACCAGGCGCGCTGGGCGGACTTCATGCGCGAGCTGAAAGCCACGCCGCGAGTGGCCGTCACGCTGGTGAAAAATGACATGCTGGAATCCTTCCGCAGCACCACGGGACAGAGCATCGGCATCCTGCGCAAGCTCTACCTCGTGCTGGCCATCGTGGTGGCCTTTGGTGTGGTGTATAACAGCGCACGCATCGCACTCTCCGAACGCAGCCGAGACCTTGCCACGTTGCGCGTCATCGGCTTCACGCAGAGGGAAGTCGCCGGTGTCTTGCTGGGAGAGCTGCTGCTGCTCATCGGTACTGCGCTGCCGGTAGGCCTGCTGTTTGGCAGAGGGCTTGCCACACTCATCATTACCAAAGTAAGCACCGAAACCGTGCGTCTGCCCCTGGTGATCAGCCTGCACACCTACACGCTGGCCGTGTTAGTGGTGGCGGCTGCCTCCTGCGCCAGCTTTATCGTCGTCGCCCGCATGCTGCGCAAACTGGATATGGTCGGCGTGCTGAAGGCCCGGGATTGAGCGGGGGAGGGGAGGATCAAGGCTATAGAACACCAACCACCATTTTAGGCTTGCCGCTCGTCATGCGGCCCTGCATCATCGCTGCCAGTATCTCTCTCTTTGCATGAAGCCACTCTGCGTATGCCTTGTTCTTTTGGTCACCAGCTGTGCCCATGCGGAGGATGCGAAGGCGGATGCCCGTGCGCAGGCTTATGAAGCCGTGCAAGGCCTCCGAGACGTGGGCAAATATTCTGAGGCGGTACAGGCTGCGCGGGTGATGGTGGCGGCACGTGAGAAGAGTTTCGGTGCAGGGCATTCGGAGACCTTGCGGGCCAAGATCATGCTGCTGGGGATTTTATTTGTGGAGGGCAAACAGGCGGAAGCGGAACTCTTGCTCAAGGAGCTGCAACCTGTGGTTACGCAGATTTCTGGGGCGGAACTGCGCGATTACCTGCTTAGCCAGGGAGGGCGTGTCAGGGGGCAAATGGAGCGCGGTCAGTATGCGGCGGCAGAGTCCGAATTCCGCAGCTTGATTGCCATGGAAGAACGGCTGCTCGGTGCCGAGCATCATGACACCCTGCTGGCCCGTAGCGGGCGGGTTTCATGCCTGCTTGAACTGGGCAAGTATGATGAGGCCGAGCAGGAGCAGCGCACCGTGCTTGCCAGCCGTGAGCGGGCACACGGCCCTGATGACCGCCTCACCTTGCAGGCGCGCTGCAGTCTGGCGACGATCCTGATTCATGAAGCTAAATATGCCGAAGCTGAGGCCCTCGTGCATGATGTGATCCCCATCAGTGTGCGGCGGCTCGGCCCTGAACACAGCACCACGCTGTATGCCCTCAGCATTCTGGCCTCTGTGCTGGTCTATAATGAAAAGTTTTTCGAAGCGGAGCAGGTGAACCGGGCGTTGATCCCCCTCCAGACTCGCGTCTTCGGGCCGGAACATCTCAACACCTTGAGCAGCCGAAGTCAGTTGGCCAAAGCCCTGCTGGATGAGGGCAAGGCGGAGGAAGCCGAGAAGGAGCATCGTGCTGTGCTCGCGATCCGCGAACGGGTATATGGTATGGAGCAGGTGGACACCTTGCAGAACTGCTACAACTTGGCGTTGTGCTTGCAGGCGGAGAAGAAGACCGCTGAGGCCCTGAGCTTTGCGCAACGTGCCTTGGCCGGACGCTTGAAGGTGCTGGGCAAAGACCACCCAAACACGGTCAAAGCCCAGATGCTGGTGAAGAGTCTCGCTGCGTCGAAGTCCTGAGGTTCGGGTAGTTTTAGTGATTGCTGTCGAAAGGTTAATCTCTTTTGGTGAGATGCCACAACATGCTCGGAACGAATGTGGCATAGTTGAATGCATGCATCCGCAAGTGCCAACCATCCTGGATTAACTAACTACCTAGATTGTCACATTTGTTATCGTGGGTTTGCATTCAATGTAACGCTTTGGTCACATTGAAGGCTGGGTTGTCGATACTGTTGCCGAGTCGCAGTTGTGAAATTTGCGACCGACCGAACTATCAGCCCCCGCTCGTCGTGATATTGATCCACTTATCCATTGAAAGCTCATTCCAAGCTCACAATCGGTATAGCTGCTTTGAATTTCGTGACGCCACCCAGCAAAACGCACCATGATTCCCCCTCCCCCATATTCTACCCAGCGATATCCATGGAACTGCAAGGTTGCAGTTCTTGCCTTGTGCCAACTGATTTCCGGAGTTGCTCTTGCCAGCACGCCATTTACCTCAGGAAATCTGGTGGTGCAGCAGGCTGACAATGGAACAAGCACCAATACCACCATCACCCTGGTGGAAGTCAGCACCACCGGTGCTTCGCAACCGGTTCAATCCATCTCACTGCCGGGTACCACGACTCCCAACGCACTTCGCATCAATGGATCAGGCGGAACTTCCGGGTATCTTTCGACGACCAACGACGGTTCCCTGCTCAGCGTGACGGCGGCAAATGCACAGAATTCGACCGACCTTGGCCAGGCCGCGGCGGCCAGCATCACCACCCGCTCAGTCGTGACCCTCAACTCGGACGGGGTGTACGCCTTGCCGACCGCTGGTTACACTGGCACCAGTGGAAATCAAACCCGGACGTCCACGAGCTTGGACAACACGAACTGGATCATCGGCGACAACGGCGGCATCTATCTTGCCAATGCCGAAACAACGCCTTCGACGGCTGCGGCTACGGGGACCAATGTTCTCGGTGTGAGCAGCTTTGGCGGCACCGTTTACGCCTTGAGCGCTTCCGGCATTTTCTCGGTCAACACCAGCACCGGTGCTGCGACCGCCCTTTCCGGCATCACTGGTCTCACCAAGCTGACCGGCTTTTATCTGGTTAAGTCTGGAAACAACGGCAGCACTTACGATGTCCTATATATTGTCGGCAACAGCAGTGCTACGGTCGGTACGATTTATAAATATTACTGGAGCGGATCTACCTGGACCGCAAAATCGACTTATACAACGAATTTCGGCGGCCTGGGTATTGCAGCCAAATCCAACAGCTCAGGTGCCACCGCCACTCTTTATGTGACGAGCGGCAACGGTGCCACCGTCGCCAACAAGGTGGTTCAATTGACCGACACCGCCTCTTACAACAGTAACCTTTCGATCACCACGGCAAACAATACCACCCTCTATACCTTTACGGGAAACAACCTCGGCAAAGGCATTGCTTTTACACCCACCGGCCCCTCGATTTCTACTGTCGGCGCGGTTTCGGCGGTCAGCACGGTCAGCGGCACGGCTTCCTCGGCCACCAGTTTCAACGTCATTGCTTCGGGATTGACCGGCAATCTCACAGTGACAGCTCCTACTGGCTTCGAAGTTTCTTCGACCGCAGGTGGTGCTTCCGGTTATGCCTCCACGGCAACCCTCACCCCGTCCAGTGGCACAGTGGCGGCCACGACGATCTATGTACGCCTGGCTGCTGCGGATGCAGCGGCAAGCTACTCTGGCAACATCACCTGCTCCAGTTCCGGTGCGTCCACCGTCACTCTTGCCATGCCCTCCAGCCAGGTGGCCGCAGCCACCATCACTCTCACTGGAACAACGAGCGCTGTCAGCACCACCTATGGCACCGCCTCGTCGGCCACCTCTTTCACCGTAACGGGCTCCGGTCTGAGCGGCAATCTCACCGTCACGCCGCCGACGGGCTTTGAAGTTTCTTCGACCACTGGAGGCGCTTCAGGTTATGCATCCACCGCCACTCTCACTCCATCGAGCGGTGCGGTCTCGACCACGATTTATGTGCGCCTCACGGCCAGCGCGACGGTGAGCGGTTCGCCCTACTCTGGCAATGTCAGTGTCTCCGGTGGCGGCGCGGTCACCCAGACAAAGGCCATCCCTGCCAGCACAGTCTCCCAACTTGCCCTGACCGTCAGCAGTCCGGCCGTAACCACCAAACCTTGGGACGGCACCAATGCCGCCACCATCACCGGTACTCTTACTGGCGTGGTGTCCGCTGATTCGGCCAACGTGACGCTGGTTGGCACCGGCACCTTCGCCAGCACCGGCGACGGCAGCGGGATCGCAGTGACCTCCACCAGCACGATTACAGGAACGGCTGCTGGCAACTACACGCTCACCCAGCCCACGGGATTGACTGGAACGATTCTGGCCAGCGCGAATCTGGGCGGTCTGACCGTGGGCACAGGCGTGCTCTCTCCGGTGTTTGCCGCTGGCACTACCTCCTACTCCGCCACCGTGCCAAGCACCCAGACCAGTGTCAGCCTCGTTCCGACCAAGGATTCAGGAGCGTCGGTGACCGTGAATGGTGTGGCCTCCACCGGCACCGTGAGCCTCTCTCCTGGCACCAACACCTTCACCGTGGTGGTCACGAACAGCAGTGCCTCGCCAACCACGCAGACTTACACCGTCGTCATCACCGTGCCGACTGCCTTCACACTGGGCAATCTTGCGGTGGAGACCATCGGCAACAGCACCGCAACGCCGATCACCATTCTGGAACTGAGTCCCTCCATGGCGAACCAGTCGCCCGTTAATACCTATCCAGTTCCCTCAACCGGAAGCAGCGCGCTGCGTCAGAGCAATGCAGGCACCACTGGTAGGATCGGCGTCACCAACGACGGCACTTTGCTGGCCTTCACCGGCTTCCAGGACTCCACTGGCATCCTTAGCGGTGCGACGGTCACGGATGAAACCGCCATCGCCCTGCGCGGTGTGGCTACTCTGGACAAGAGCTACAACTACACCCTGCAAGCCACTTACAATGTGACGACCACTGCGCTGGGCGACCAGATTCGTAGCGCCACCAGTTTGGACAACACCAACTGGATCATGGACGACAAATTCGGGATGTACAAAAACAACAGCACCACCGCAGCCAACGCCACTTATGGCAACAGCACGAACTGCTTGGTGGTGAAGAGCTTCGGCGGCACAATCTACGTGCTGTCCGCAAAAGCCACTGCCGCCCTTTCCACCCTCTCCACGGATGGCGTGACTCTCACCAGTCAGCCGGGCTTGGCTGCCGATGCCAATGCATCTGACTTCTACCTGCTTTCCTCTGGGGTTCATGGCAGCACTTTTGACGTGCTGTATATCCTGGATGGAGCAACCATCAGCAAGTTCTCGCTGGTGAGCGGTTCCTGGGTACAGAATGGCAGTGCGACCAATATTGGTGGAGCTACTGGGGTGGGTCTGACCGCGGCCAGCACCGGCACCGGTGCCAATCTCTTTGTCACCACTGGAGCAAGCCTCACGGTCCTCCAGATCACCGACACCGCTGGCTACAACGCTGCACCTGCAATCAACACCAGCAACAACGTTACGCTCTACACTGATCCTACCGGTCAGTTCATCAAAGGTGTGTCCTTGGCCCCGACGAGTACGGCACTGCCTGACCTGACTGTCGCCGTTTCTGGCTCTTCCTCGCCGGTTGTTCCAGGTACCCCCACTTTCGTGAGCCACGGCGCATCTGCGACCTACTACCTCACTGTCGCCAACTCCGGTGCTGCCAATGCTAGCGGTGTCACCACCACCTTCACCCTCCCGACCGGAATGTCGGGTATCACGACCACGACCGCAGGCGGATTCAGCGCCTCAGTGAGCGGTAACGTGGTCACTTTCACTGGTGGCTCGGTGGCCGCCAATAGCTCGGTCAATCTGACCGTTACCGCCTCGACTGTCAGCGATGGCGGTTACACTGTTGACGCAGGCCCCACGGCGGTCACCACCGGCCACGGCACTGTGGTCGTCAGCGCTTCCGGCACGGAGTCCAACACCGCCAACAACAGTGCCAATGTTCCCCTCCAGGTCGTGGTCGGCAATGTGCCTTATGTCAATGTGAGCGCCAGCGGCCCTGCAACGGCCGCCTTGACCACCACCGGCAGTGTCACCAATACCGCCCTCGCTTACACGCTGACGGTGCAAAATACCGGCACGGCGGCTGTCACGGGAGCTACGGTGAACTTCACGCTTCCAGCCGGGACCGCTTACGCATCTTCCGCTGACAATGGCAGCGCCGGATTTACCGGCTCTTACAGCGGCGGTGTGGTGACCTTCACGGGTGGAACGATTGCTTCTGGTGCGACCGAAACACTGACGGTGAATCTTACCAGCACGACTTCTGCCTACCGCGTTTACACCGTCAACCTGCCAGCCGGTGGCGTCACGGTCAGTGGTGGCAATGCCGCTGGAAATCTTGCCTCGGTGGCTTCCGTCAACACGGCTGTCAGTCTGCCAGCCGGACCGGATTTGACTGTGTCCAGCACGCCAAACGGGCCATTCCAGGCTGGCGACACCGCAGACACTTACACGGTGTATGTGAGCAACGGCGGCGACAACGTCACCAACGGCTCCACAGTTACGGTTTCCACGACCTTCCCGACCGGCCTCACCCCAACCGCTGCCAGTGGCACGGGATGGACGACCTCTGTCTCTGGTCAGACGGTATCCGCCACGCGCTCCGATGTCCTTTCCCCAGGTGCCATTGGTACCAATCAGGGCACCAGCACCCCGGTCTATCCTGACTATCCAGTGGACGTGATCACTAGCTACCCGGCTTTGACCTTCACCGTTTCGGTGGGCAGTGGTGTGACCACGGGCACGCAGCTTTCTAACACGGTGACCGTGTCCGGTGGCGGTGATGCCTTCCCGGCCAACGGCACGATCACCAATACGATCACCGTTGGTCCGCCAACGGCCCTTTCCACCTCTGGTAAGCTCCTCGTCACCCGCTCTCACTACACCGGCAGCCCTTCGACACTCGCCGTTGGGCAGTTGCTTCCAAATGGAGCCTTGGCTATTGCGGACGGAACCTACCCCTACATGTGGACGAACGATGCTCCAGACGTGAGCTTTGGTGTTACCTCTCCCATCTACATGGATGTGATTGACAAATACACCGGCAGCCCAGTTTCCAGCTCCACCCTGACTGCCCACGATTTGACCGCAATGATCAAGACGCAACTGGGAGTGGATGTCACCACCAGCGCCTCTTCCAAGTCCGAGTTGGGAGTGACCCTGACTTATGACTCGAAAGGAATCACCTTCATGGGGTACATGGCCCCGGCCAACACGCTGGATGTCTCCAACGCGGAAACTCCTTACCATTACGATCCGACCAGCCCCCTGAGCACCCATGGCAACTATCAGCACGTCGTGGTGCAGATGGACTATCAGGGTAACTTCAAAGTGACCCCGATTGACTCCTACAGTGGTGACAACACCCGTGCGGTCACCCTGGCTCCTGCCAGCGACGGCAACTCCTACTACTACGTTGCCGGTAGCGCTGGTAACGGCGCAGGAAACAATGGTGCCACGATGGCGATGTATGCCCAGTCCACCGGTATCCAGATGATCCTGCCAGGTGCAGGCGGTCTGACCACTCCTGTGGGCCAGCCGTTCTACAAAGGCACCGCCCTCACCGGCACTGCATTGAGCACCTTCCTCTCCAGCGGTGGCAGCACGACGGGGTACCAGCTCGGTTATGCCGGTCAGCCTTCCGACAAGACTGGCAAGGACATGAACTTGCGCGCCCTGACGCTCAATCCCTTCAACAACACCTTCTACGCCGCCAAGGGCAGCGGCGGCAGTGGCGTTGACACGATTTATCAAATCGGTTCCGGTGGTGTGCCAACGGCGGCAAACGCCAACACGCAAGTCTTCACGATCGCCAATGGCTTCCCA
>Ga0214188_100212_pt1 | contig 16239 bp, 12 predicted proteins | sample TroBogEpilimnion_5_FD_153026 | JGI IMG/M metagenome (GOLD analysis project Ga0214188, IMG submission 153026) | Freshwater microbial communities from Trout Bog Lake, WI - 01JUL2008 epilimnion | ecosystem: Environmental > Aquatic > Freshwater > Lake > Epilimnion/Euphotic zone | place: Trout Bog...
GTTGTGCGGTATCGACAAGACGCAGGATCGTGGCGTGAATTGGGTGCAGGGCTGTGAGGCGTGGTTCAGCAGCACGGATGGCGTTACTTTGAATAACGTTGGTGCAAGAAACGGAGGCGGCAGCTTCTGGTATGCGCTGCTACCTGGCGTGCTACATGCGCAACTCGCGCTGAAATTTCCCGAGGAGCAGGGTTTGAATGACAAGCTTCGTGCGATGGCGGATCGTTACCGTGAAGTCGTCATAGTTCTCGGTGGCGCGAATGCAGACTTTAATCACACCGGCTTCGATTTCACGAAGAATACCCCGATTGACAATGGCAAGTGGCGCGAGCCGGATGCCGCTGCGGGCATTGCTTACATCGAGTATGCGGCGTGGACGAAGTGGCACGATGAAAAACATCTTGAAGCCGCCCGCTGGTGTCTCGATTCGCTAGAAAGAAGGAAGCGCGAAGAGGGCAGCCCGCTTTACGAGACGCTGCTCTATTACGCGCCCGCATTGGCTGCGAAGATGAATGCTGAGCACGGCACGCATTACGATATGGCAAAGCTGCTCGATTGGTGTCTCGATGAAAACAATGCGGAACGCGGCGTGGCTCGTCCGCATTGGGGCGTGCTCGCGCATCGTTTCGGCGATGCTGATGTGCGCGGCCTGCAAGGCTCAACCCGCGCGGACGAAGGCTACGCTTTTGCGATGAACTCTTTCAATGCCGCCGCTGCGCTCGCTCCGCTGTGTCGTTATGATGATCGTTTCACCACCCGCATCGCGCAGTTGTTGGATCAAATCGCCGTCAACGCGCGCAAGTTCTTCGCCGACGAAGTGCCAGCGGAAAACCAGTCGAATCCCGAGCTACGCGGCACGCTGTTGCGCAGCGTGCCGTATGAAGGCATTCGCGAAGCCGCCCGCGTCCCTTTGCAAGGAGCGTCAGCCGCTGTGCGCACCGGCAGCATCGAAAACGCAGATGCCCTTGCGCATGGAAAAGACGCCACGCTGCGCTGCAACGAAGACGGGGCATTGCTCGCGCTGGTTGAACTTCCGCTGCCTGCGCATTTCACCCAAGGCCATTGGCAAATCGAAGCGCGAGTCGCTCGCGCTGGTGCGCTCTTTCATATCAAAACTGCCGCATCTCCCGATGGCCCGTGGCAACCAGCCGGTGGCTTTACAGGGCCGACTCCCTACAAAGACGGTCGCATCGTAGCTGGTGGTCCGCTACCAGGGGCAAAGGATGCGCGCAAGCTATGGCTCAGCATCGAGGCCGCAGGCAAACACGACGCGAATGAAGTCCTCATTTTGCAACACCTCAAGCTTTCCGCTACGCTCGATCTTACGCCGTGGGTCAGCGGCGATGCCTTCACCAACAACAAAGGCCCCACCGATCTCGCGCCTTACGGTGGCGCTTACATCGGCTATTTCGCCGCGCTCATTGCCCCTGCGAAAGAAGAAGGCATCCACTGTTTTGACATCAGCGCCACAGATTTCCTATCGCCGCAGAAACCGCGCGTCCTGCTCTATTTCAATCCGAGTGAGAAAACGAGAGCGGTGACATTTGATGATGCCACCACCCATAACCTCGGACCGCGCGAAGCGACGGTGCATGTCACCGCTCGCTGATTTTTTCAACCTTTGCCATGATTCGTATCTTCAACTTTTTGATCTTCACAACCCTTGTGCTCGCGCCGCTGGCTGCGCACGCCGCCACGCCACAAAAACCCAACATCGTTTTCATCCTCACAGATGACCTGGGCTGGACCGATCTCAGTTGCATGGGCAGCACGTTTTACGAGACGCCGAACATTGACCGGCTCGCCACGCAGGGGATGCGCTTTACAGACAATTATGCCGCTTGCTGCGTATGCTCGCCTTCGCGCGCCGCCATCCTCACCGGCCGATACCCGGCGCGGCTCCATCTTACCGACTGGCTAGTGGGTGGGCCGCCACCGAACATGAAGTTCAGCATCCCGGCTTGGACGAAGCACCTCTCCCTGGAGGCTCCCAATCTGGCGAATTCGCTCAAGGCGGCTGGTTATGTCAGTGCCAGCATAGGCAAGTGGCATCTAGGCCCCAAGCCCTACTGGCCCGAGAAGCAGGGTTTCGATGTCAATGTGGCCGGATGCGATAAAGGGCAGCCACCGAGCTATTTCGCGCCCTACAAAATTCCGACGCTGTCGGAAGGACCGAAGGGCGAGTTCCTCAGCGACCGGCTCACTGATGAGGCCATTCAATTCATCGAGCAAAACAAGGACAAGCCGTTCTTCCTCTACCTGCCCCATTACGCCGTGCATCGTCCGACCATGGCCAAGCCCGCAGTCATTGCGAAATACAAGGCGAAGGCCGATCCCAAAAGCCCACATCACAATCCGGTCTATGCAGGCCTGATCGAAAGCGTGGACGATAGCGTTGGGCGTCTGCTGGCCAAGCTGGACGAACTCAAGCTCGCCGACAACACACTCGTGATCTTCACCTCCGACAATGGCGGACTGACGAATGACACCTCCAACGCGCCGCTGCGCAAGGGCAAGGGCTGGTCTTATGAAGGGGGCGTTCGCGTGCCATTGATTGTCAAATGGCCGGGCGTCACCAAGCCCGGTAGCGTCTGCAATGCCCCGGTCATCGGCGTTGATTTTTACCCGACCCTGCTTGCGTTGGCAGGCGTGACGCCGCCTCCCGGCCCGGTGGATGGCGAGAGCTTCGAGCCATTGCTCCGAGGCTCCGGCACAATGAAACGGGAGGCCATCTTCTGGCACTTCCCGCATTACCGGGGTGGCGGTACCCTGCCGTATAGCGCGATTCGTGAAGGTGACTGGAAGCTCATTGAGTTCCTGGAAGACATGAGCGTCGAGCTTTACAACCTGAAACTAGACATCGGCGAAACCAAAGACCTCGCCGCGACGATGCCCGACAAGGTCAACGCGCTTCGCAAAAAACTCCACGACTGGCGGGATCAAGTGGGTGCCCAGATGCTCACACCCAACCCCAAATACGACCCAAACCACAAGGAAGACCCGAGCAAGCCCCACGCAAAAGCTCCGCATGAGTAGGTGCCGGGAAAGCCGTAAAGCACGTTTTCAATGAACCACTTCTATTCATTCCTCAATTACCTGCTTCTGGCAGCACTCACCGCCCAGGCGACAGCGCAGTCGGACACCGCAGCCAGCCTGCTGCTCGAATCCCACGTCTCTGAAGTCGCGCCGGGTGTGTATCGGATTCGTGCGGGAGAGCCGGAAAAGTTTGTGCCTTCGCTGGTGTGTGCGCCGGCCAACACGGACGCGCTGGCGGCGATGGCGAAGATTGCTGCGCCACCGCTTCCAGCGTCGGCGGTGAAGGTGTGGCGGTTGGCGCGCGGGTGTCGGATAGAGTTGCCGCTCGGTAAAAGCGAGGTGATTTACGGCCTGGGGCTGCAATGCAAGCATCTCGAACAAAATGGCTGGCAGCGGACGCTTTACACAGCTCCCGGCGATAACACCGGGGCGGGGATGAGTCACGCGCCGGTGCCGTTCTATGTGAGCACGGCGGGTTACGGCGTGCTGGTGGACAGCGCGCGGAGTCTCACCTTTTCCGTGGGTGAAAAGCAGCGGTTGGATGACGTCAGCTCGCTGGTGACGGAGGGCGGGAACCAAAAGGTCATCACTGACGTCGCGGCGCTGTATGGGGAGGAGAAGCGTGACAAATCCTCCGTGTATGTGGACGTGCCAGCGGCGCGCGGCGTGGATGTCTATTTGTTTGCGGGTCCGCGCATGGGCGATGCGGTGGCGCGCTACAATCTATATTCCGGCGGCGGCTGCCTGCCGTCGCTCGCGGGACTGGGGCCGGAGTATTTGATTGGGACGATGCTGGATGCCAAAGGTGCGCTGGAGACCTGCGCGGGCTTCAAGCGCGACCACATGCCGATCACCTCCGTCGGGTTGGAGCCATGCTGGCAGACACACGCCTACTCCAGTGCTTACCTGTGGAATCGGGAGAAGTTTCCAGAGGGCTTTGTCGAATCGATCCAAGCACAAGGCTATGAGCTCACGCTCTGGTGCCAGCTTTACATTGACCCGTCATCGCCTCTGATGCCGCTGCTAGGCAAAAGGTTCGGCGACTTCGAAGTCTGGCACGGCGCGGTTCCAGACATGGCGGATGCGAAAGTGCGCGAGATCTATCGCGACTTCCTCGCGGAGCATTTCATTGGCAAAGGCATCGCTGGTTTCAAACTCGACGAAGTGGACGGAGCGCCGAAGGGTTCTGCTGCGCATCGGAACTGGATGTTTCCAGACTTCGCGTCTTTTCCCAGCGGTGCGGAAGGCGACCAAATGCGCAATTTGCTTGGACGACTCGGCGTGCAGTCCATCGGCGACGCATTTCGCAAGGAGAATCGGCGGACCTTCGGCCTCGTTCGCGCGAATCAAGCATGGTCAGCGCCGTTGTCCGTCGCGCTCTATAGCGACGAATACAATTTCAACGACTATGTGCGCTACAACCTCAGCGCTGGTGTGCAGGGACTGCTCTGGTCGCCCGAAATTCGTCAGGCAGACAACGAGCGCGACTGGGCACGGCGCGTGGCCGCCGCTGCGTTCTCTGCAAAGATGGTCTATAATGACTGGCAGTTCCCGCAGCCTGCATGGAAACAGCCCAACCTTTCCGCCAACGAGCGCGGCAAGCTGTTGCCAAATGACAATCCGCATAGCCGAATCGCGCGGCGTTTCAGCAACCTCCGCATGGCGCTGCTGCCCTATCTTTACCAGGCCTACGACGACTATCATCGCAAAGGCATCGCGCCCGTGCGTCCACTGGTCGCCGACTGGCCGGAGGACGCCGCGACATGGCACATCGATGACCAATGGATGCTCGGGGCCGACCTGCTCGTCGCGCCCGTAACCGACGCCAATTCTTTCAGCGACTACTCGCGCCAAGTCGTGACCGATGCGACGAAATTCCGCCCGTTGAACGGTCGCTGCCAAATCACCAACGAGGGTGAGGCCATCGTGCTGGCCATGGACTTCGACGGACTCGGCATCAAAGGCGCGAGGACATCGCTCGAACTGCAAGCCGGGTCATGCACGATGCGCCTCGCCTACCGCGCCGATGCTGGTGATGCGGGCCTCCGCCTGTGGACGCCCGAGGGCCGGGAAGTGCGCGAGTTTCATCGCGACGATTTGCCCGCCAGCGCGGGGTGGCAAACCGCCGTCATCCGCGCCACGCTCCCGACAGCAGGAACCTACTCGCTTTACATCGGCAAAGCGCACGCATCGAGCGGCGCACGGCAGATCGCCTTCCGCAACATCACGTTCATCCAAAAGCCGCAGCATCAGGATGCGAAGGCCGCCTGGAGCCGCGAAGTCTATCTGCCCGAAGGCCAGTGGCGCGACTTCTGGACCGGCGCGGCTGTGTCCGGCGGGCAGTCACAAGTGGTAACTGCCACACCCGAGCGCCCACCTGTCTTCGTCCGCGACAACACGCTGCTGCCGCTGGCCGAACCGCTGCTCACTTTCAACGACAAGAGCACCTTCACCATCCACCTCGTGGCCTACGGTGAAAAACCGCGTCCCTGCCAACTGCGCGAAGACGACGGCACAACGTTTGATTATGAAAACGGCAAATGGGCGACGCTCAAACTATACCCAGATGGCACTCTCGACCGCCCCGAACACGGCCAGCCCCAACGCTACCTAATTTTTGGCAAAACGGAAAATCCCACCACATTGGTGGAGCAACTGCTCAAATAGGCGGCCAGCCATACCCGACTCACCGGACTAGCACGCCGCCCATGACTTCGCCGTGTACATCCGCATGTGGTTGCTTGGAGTGGGGGTGATGAAGTTGCGGCAGGTGCATGGGCTGGCAATGCATGCGCAGAAGATGAAGTCGGGAGATGATTCAGTGCATTGAGGAAAGGGCGGCGGTTCCTCACAAGGCTAGACAATTATTAGATCATCCGATTTCAAAATATTGATTTCCAATGACATTGTTAATCTGCACTAAAACCGGGTCTAGCGCGGCGAAGAGTCTTCTCAAGCTTGCGGAAACCGCGCACTATCACGCCGCCACAGGATGAAACCCACAGGTACACCGGCCAGCCACAGCAAGCGCCCCCCCAGGGACTTCAATTCACGAAACTGGGCTCCGCCCCCCACGCCGCTCAAGAAGGCAAAACGACTGTACTGCACGGCGGCCCGGAGCAGACGTAGCGGAGCAGTGAAAAACCAGACGCTTTCAAGATCAAGCACCATCTTGAACATGAGGCGATGCCCTTCGGCATTGGTGCGCGGATTGGCTGGGCCATGAACCAGCGATGGCGCATCCGTCCAGTAGATGCGCAGCTCTTCATTGATATGACGGGTCAGGTACTTCTTGGACACCTGGCACCAGATGTAGGACTCAGGGATGAAATTGCCAGACACCTGCTCTGGATAGGGAAACTGGCGGAGCACATCCACACGCAGAAAGCCCCACTTCTCCCCGCGCACTTTGTGTCGGTACTCGAGTTCAGCAGCCGAACAGTCGAGCGGGTCGGAAGGGAACCGCGAACCGACGAGCTGGCCGTTTTGATCTCGGCAGAGCCCGGTGACACCAGAAAAGGAATCGCGTCTTCCCGCAGGAATATTTTCCCAGTGATGCTTCAAGCGTGCCAGCGCCTCCGGCAGGCAGCCGTCGTCCGAATCAAGCTTGATGATAAGCTGGCCCCGCGTCTCTCGTAGCGCGAGGTTGTGTACGTAATGCGCACCGCGGTGCGGCTCCTGCAAGTAGCGCACAGGAAAAGCGGCTTCGCTTTGGTAACGAGCCATCAAAGCAGGGGTGTCATCGGTGGAGCCGTCATCAATCACCAGCCACTCAAAATCACTGCAGGTCTGCGCCTTCAGGCTGTCAAACACACGATGCAGCGTGTGCGCGCGATTGAAGGTGGGCGTATAGACCGTGAAAAGCGGCATGAGGCGAGGGAAGGACAAAAACCGAGAGGAGCAGGACGAATGCCCAAGCCAGAACCAGATGCCACCACGATTTCACTCAATCCTCAATAAGCGTTGTCTCGCTTGAAGAAGGTCAGGAGCATGATCTGGAAGTCCAGCCAGAGACTCCAGTTTTCGAGGTACCAGAGATCGCACTGGATGCGCTCGCCGAGATCGGTGTCGCCACGGAGGCCATTCACCTGAGCCCAGCCGGTCATGCCGGGCTTGGAGTGGTGGCGTGCATTGTAGTGCGGGATTTGATGTTTGAAGCCCTCAATGAGTTCTGGACGCTCTGGGCGTGGTCCGACGAGACTCATCTCCCCTTTCAGCACATTCCAGAACTGTGGCAGCTCGTCGATGTTCCATTTGCGCATGAAAGCACCCACCTTGAGACGACGAGGATCGTCTTTGACACACCATTGCGCGCCCTTGGCAGCCTCCGCATTCATCTTCATGGAACGGATTTTGATGATGTTGAAGGGCACACCATTGAAGCCCCAGCGGCGCTGACGGTAGAACACTGCCCCACGTGATTCCAGCCAGACGATGGCGCTGAACAAGGCGATGATAGGAGCGCTCAGCACCAACCCGATCGTTGCGCCGACGACATCGACAAGGCGCTTGATCATCACATTGAACGTATCATCCAGTGGCAGACGCGTGACCCCCAGCACCGGAGTACCGGCGATGGTTTCGAGCGTCAGGCCGGAAACGAACACACGGAAATACGAGGGGATGACCTTGAACTGAATCATTTCACGCTCACAGAGATTGGCGAGGCCGATCATCTGCTCACGTGGTCCATGCAGATCTGCGACGACGACCATGTCCACCGCGTGGGTGCTGACGAGATGCTCCACTTCGTCCAGATCCCCCAGACAGGGCACGACTTCTTCGGTTGGGTTGACGTCCTCAGCACTGCCAGTCCTGACCCAGCCCATGATGTCAAAGGACCCGGTCTGGTCCCGCTTAATGGTCTTCCACAAGGCCATAGCATCAGAATTCCACCCGACAAACAAGGTGCGCTGCTGCAAAGCCTCAATGCGCCCCGGTGCACGCAGGCAGGAGATGAAAAAGGTGCGCCAGCCCAGAATCAGCAGCAGTGCGGTGGCTCCATTGAGCATCACATAGACGCGGGAGATGCTGGGCTGCAGTTTCAGTGCGAGAGTGATGGCCAGGAACCCGGCCGTCCAGACGAGCACCCCCTTCGCGATCTTGGAAGAAACCCAGCGACTGCGCAGCAGCACATTCTTGTGATAAATGTCCTGCCATGCCAGCACCAGGATGAGCGACAGACTTCCCAACGCCATGTGACCGCTGTATTGCCGAAACGACATGACGTCGAAATTGCCAATTTCGCGGATGAAGGTGTGGAAGCGCAGCCAAAAAGCCGCGTAGGCGGCCAGTATGGCCATTACGAGATCTCCTAAAATGCTGGCGAGCACCCAAAAGTGGGGAGATAACTGCTCATTTTTCGCCAGGCGCGTCTTGCTTCAAGCGCTGGGAACATTGAGCCCGAGCTTAATATCTTGGAATTAGAGTTGGTGGCTTGCATGGCTTTTAAATCTACTGAATAACTAAATTATACTCAGTATAGATTTAGCGGCAACTAAATATTCTGAAAATTATCTTATTTTTGTAAAAATAATCTATTCAGCGTATCATTTTTGATAATTCAGTGGCTTTTTTCCACCGAAGGGGCGGCATGAACAAGCGCCGCTGCTTCAAAAGGTCAGCTTCATCCCGGCTACCAATCCACGCCCAGGCAGGGGAACACGATCTTTGAGGACCGAGGTATGCTCACGAGCATCTTCGTTGGTCAGATTCATGCCTTTGACATACACATCAATGGCCGTCGGCCCCTGCTTGATGCGGTAGGTCAGGGAGAGATTGACCAGAAAGTAGCTGCTGGTCCGCAATTCATTCATCGCCAACTGGCTTTGCGGTGCTGCATAGATGCCTTCGAGTCGAGCACCGAAGGCCCCGCGTTCGAGCATCAGGGCACTGGTCAGATGGAAGGGCGGGATGCGTGGCAGGGAGAGACCTGTTTGGGTGTCGCGTGCGTGCACGACGTCTGCACGGAGTTGCAGGTGAAGGTTGTTCTGCTGGGCGGGAGGATTGGTGGTGATGGGATGCAGCAGATGGAAGGTGGCCTCAAGTTCGGAGCCGATGAACTCGGCGTTGGTGGCTTGGTACAACAGTTCATTGTAGCTCTCGCCATTGACCACATGCACGACACCGGACGGAAACTGGCCGATGAAGTTGCTGTAGCGATTGTAATAACCGCCAACGCTGCCGGTGACCCAGCCGATGCGCTTGCGCACATTCAGATCGAAACCCAACGATTTCTCCTGCTTGAGTTTGGGGTTGCCGATTTCAAAGGCGCCGGTGGCGGCATGGGTGCCATTGGCGAACAGCTCCTGGTATGTAGGCGCACGCTCTGCGTGGTTGATGGTGAAGGCCACGGCGTATTCATCATTGGGGGTGAAGACCAGGCCCACGGAACTGCTGAGATTGTCAAAAGTCCGTGCCATGGCAGGGCCAAAACCGGCGCTCGACAATGAATCCACGGAGATGTGATCGTAGCGCCCGCCGAACTGGAAGCTCAGCGGACCGCGGCTGATGTCTTCGTAGAGAAACAGGGCGTCCGCCTGGGTGATGGTCGGTGGCAGGAAGGCTTCGCTTCCTGAGGTGCTGAACTCGCTGCGGTCTGACTGGAAACCGACGACGCCCTGCATTCCGGCGACTTTTTCATGCTTGGCCTCCACACGGGCGTCGTAACCGTTGTTTTTGAAGAGCGTGGACGGCTGGCCGCTGTCGAACTCGGTGTGCTGGTAGCTGGAGGTGGCAAGCTTGTAGCTGATCTCCTTGATGACTGGTAGAGGCTGGTAGAAGGCCCCGCGCACGTCCAGTCGCTGCTGATGCATGTCGATGACCACATGCGGCTCTGCAGGGGAGCCGTAGTTGGTGTGGAATTCGGTCCAGGCGAAGCCGAAGAAGCCTTTGTCCCAGATGTAGCTGAGGCCGCTGGTGACACCTTCGGAGCGTAGATTGCTGTTGGGCATGACTTTTGAGACTTCCGTCTGGCCTGCGGGCAGAGGATTGGCCGCCTGCGCAGCGGGTGTGCGGGCGTTGCCGGGGATGCGGAAGTCCTCGGTGGCACGCGTAAAGGACTCAACATGAAAGGCTAGGCCCTTGTAGCCGCCTTCGACCATGGCGCTGGAGAGGTAGCCGTTGTCCACGGAGGAGTAGCGTTCGTTGAGAGCTCCACGGATGGTGCCGTCGAGTTTTTCGTCCACGATGCGGCCGTCGATTGAGTTCACGACTCCGCCGATGGCGTTCGAACCGTAGAGTAGTGTTGCAGGACCGCGCACCACCTCCACTGATTTGAGGTTTGAGGTGTCGAAACTGACGGCGTGGTCCACGCTGGTGGCGGAGGCGTCGATGGTGTTGAGGCCGTTTTGGAGGATGCGGACGCGGTCGCCGTCTAGGCCGCGGATGATGGGGCGGCTGGCGGCGGGGCCGAAGTACGAGCTGCTGACGCCGGGCATGCGGGCCAGGGTCTGGCCGAGGCTGGGTTCGAGGGCGAGGGTCAGGTTCTGACCGCTGAGGACTGAGGCTGACTGCACTTGTTGGAACAAAGGGCGAGCCATAGGAGCTGTAACCACTAATTCATCCATAGGAATTTCATCCTCCGAGCTGGCAGATTTGCTGACAGTGGACGGATTTCTTGTGTCGGATTCCGCAATGGAAGCGCCCGCAAAGGCGAAAAGGACGAGGCAGAGACGGCATGTGCAATTGCAAGTGTGTTGCATAATAGGTTGCCATATATGCAAGTCGATTGCACTTGCAAATCATTTGTATTTTCGATTTTTGTATCCTAGTTTTAGGAATGAAGCCTTTCCTGCTGTCCCTCGGAATCCTGGTTGCCGCGCTCCCCGCCTTTGCCGCGACTAAAGTTGCCACGCTGCATCCGATCCTGGCTGATCTGGCACAGCAGGTGGGTGGCGCGAATGTCGAAGTGGTCGAGATCCTGAAGCCGGGGGCCGATGTGCATCACTTTGAACCGGCACCCAAGGATCTAGCGGAGATGCGGGGTGCGAAGCTGCTGCTGGCTTCGGGCAAAGGGCTGGAGAGCTTTCTGGACAAGTTGCGCGACAGCTTGGGTGCGGGAGTGAAGCTGGTGGAGGTTGGGGCGAAGATTCCTTCCATTCCTTTTGTGGAGCATGAGCATCATCATGAGGGCAAGGCGGAGGAGCATGAAGATCATCACCATGGTTCGGAAGATCCGCATTGGTGGCATAGCGCGGAGAACATGAAGCGGGCGGCGCGTATTGTGGCGGATGAGTTGAGTGCGGTTGATCCGGCGAATGCGGCGGCGTATGCGGCTGGGGCGAAGGCGGCGAGCAAGCGCTTTGGTGAGCTGAAGAGCTGGGCGCAGAAGGAGATCGCGAAGATTGATCGGAAGAACCGGCAGCTTGTGACGGCGCATGCGGCGTTTGGTTACTTCTGCAAGGAGTATGGGTTTGAGCCGCTGTCGGTGCTGAGCATCGGGCGCAGTGATGATTCGTCATCGAAGCATATTGCGGAGACGATTGAGGAGATCCGCGAGCATGGGATCAAGGCGGTGTTTCCTGAGGATCAGGCGAATCCGAAGGTGCTGGCGGAGATCGCGCGGAGCACGGGGGTGAGGATTGGTGAGCCGCTGATTGCGGATGGGACGGCGAAGAGTGCGCATACGTTTGAGACGATGTTGGCGCATAATGTTCGCGCTATTGTGGCGGCGCTGGCTCCGGCGGCTCCGGTGAAATGAGGTGAACAAAGAGAGACGGAAGAGAGACCTGCTTCTCACTCAAGTTATGAAATTCACTCCACAGCAGCTCCAGATTCCGGCTAAAGCCGGTACTACAAAACATGTGCTGGCTGGTTTCAGAGCTGGGATGATGCGGGGCCTTCCAGAGCGGGCTCAAGCCCGAACAACGTACTTCCAGATTCCGGCTAAAGCCGGTACTACAAAACGTGCGCTGGCCGATTTCAAAGCTGGGGTGATGCGGGGCTTTCCAGAGCGGGCTCAAGCCCGAACAACGTACTTCCAGATTCCGGCTAAAGCCGGTACTACAAAACGTGCGCTGGCCGATTTCAAAGCTGGTGTGATGCGGAGCTTTCCAGAGCGGGCTAAAGCCCGAACAACGTACTTCCAGATTCCGGCTAAAGCCGGTACTACAATACGTGCGCTGGCTGGTTTCAAAGCTGGGGTGATGCGGGGTTTTCCAGAGCGGGCTCAAGCCCGAACAACGTACTCAGAAGAGCTGCTCGAGTTATTCGGGAGGAACAATGAATGCAGAGATTTCCACCTGGAGCTTTTTTTACCGTTGGTGATCTTATGAGAGGTTTTCCGCCTATTCAGATTTTTTTGCTTTGCTTCGCGTTTGTTGTGCTGGCGATCCCGCTGAGTCAGCTCACGGGGGCGGGGAGTCATGTGAAGGCTGGGCCGGTGAAGGTGTTGGAAGGGCAGAGTGTGAAGGCGTTGCTGCGGCTGCGGTATGCGCATAAGCCGAGCAAGCTGAGTGTGAAGATGGGTGATAAGGAGTTGATGGCTGAGATTGGGGCTTCGCCGATTGAAGTGGATGCTTCCCTGCCCTCGGTGAAGGATGGGGTGGATGTTTTTTTGAGTGCGACGTGGGCGGAGGGGACGCCGGATACTTCGATCACGCTGGAGCTTGAGCCGGATGGGTTGGCTTCGCGGAGTGAGACGCGCTGGTCTTCGGCGGGAAGTTTGGATGAAGTCATCACCTTTGAATGGAAATGAGTGCCGCTGTTCCCCATACCCATACGAAGGAGCACGTCTGCTGGGGCGGAGGTTGTGCGCATACGCAGCATCATCGGTTGGAGGTGGTGGATCTGAGTGTTCACTACCAGGAGGTGAGGGCGCTGGAGAAGATCCACTTTGCTACGGAGTGTGGTCGGAGCATGGCGCTCATCGGGCCGAATGGTGCGGGTAAGAGCACGTTGTTGAAGTCGCTGGCGGGGCTGATTCCGGGGGGCAGTGGGAAGATTTTGTGGCGTGGGAAGCCGTTGACGCGGAGCAGCCATGAGATTGCGTACCTGCCGCAGCGTGGGGATGTGGATTGGAATTTTCCGATCACGGTGCGGGGACTGGTGGAGATGGGGCGGTATCCGAACCTGGGGTGGTGGCGGCAGTATTCGCGGCATGATGCGGAGATTGTGGAGCGGGCGCTGAAGAGCATGGAGTTGTGCGATCTGGAGGATCGGCAGATCAGTGCGCTTTCGGGTGGGCAGCAGCAGCGGGCGTTTATCGCGCGGGCGCTGGCGCAGGAGGCGCATGTGCTGCTGCTGGATGAGCCGTTCACGGGGCTGGATAAGCCGGCGCAGGAGAATTTGAGCCGGTTGTTTAAAGATCTGACGGCTGAGGGTCGGCTGCTGATTGCGAGCCATCACGATTTGCAGACGGTGGCGGGGAATTTTGATGATGTGCTGATCATTCGCCGGCATCAGGTGGCGTTTGGGCCGGTGGCGGAGGCGTTCACGGCGGAGAATGTTGCGAGCGCGTATGAGAGTGGGGAGGGGCGCAGCCCTGCGAACTGAATGAGCGTATGAACAGACTGAACCGATCCCTTTACACCGCAGAGATTAGAAGACCGCAGAGACCGGAATTATGGCCTACGGAATGCACAGAAGAGACGGAAATTGAATGAGGGTATGAATCAACTGAACCAATCCATTGCACCACAGAGATTCGGAGATCGCAGAGACCGGAGTTTGAAGGTATTCTCTGCGGTCTTCTAATCTCTCGCGGTGTAAATCTGCCTTTTCTTATGTCCACTTTTACTGATTTCCTTGCTGAACCGATTGCTAAGCGGACGCTGATGGCGTGTTTGATGATTGGGTTTGCGAATGGGTTTGTGAGTGCGTTTGTGGTGCTGCGGAAGGATGCGCTCAAAATCGGGACGTTGTCGCATTCGCTGCTGCCGGGGATTGCGCTGGCGGTGTTGATTGGGGGGCTGACGCAGTGGAGTGCTCTGGCGGGGGCGATTTTTGCGGCGCTGATTGTGGGACTGGGGTCGATCTTTTTGTCGCGGACTTCGCGGCTGGATCAGGACACGGCGATGGGAGTGCTGTACACGACGGCGTTTGCGGGTGGGGTGCTGATTTTGAAGAATCTGGACATGCGGCAGAAGCTGGATGAGTGGCTGTTCGGCAGCATCGTCGGCATGGCGGACTCGGACTTGTGGATCGCGTTTGGGATCAGCGCGATTGCGGTGATCACGCTGACGGCGTTGCAGCGACCGCTGCTTATTTATCTGTTTGAGCCGAATATTGCGGCGAGTCTGGGTGTGCCGGTGCGGCTCTTAAACTATGCGACGTTTGCGGTGACGATCCTGGTGCTGATTTCATCGCTGCAGGCGGTGGGGTGCATCTTGAGCGTGGGTCTGATGGTGGCCCCTGCGGCGACGGTTTATCTGCTGACGAACAATGCGCGTGCGCTGTTCTGGGGCGGTGGCGTGATTGGCGCGGTGGGGTCGGTAGCGGCGTTCTTTTTGTCGTATCCGCTGGGATGGAGCGTGAGCGCGACGATCATCGTGGTGCTGGGGGTGTTCTTTGTGATCGCGTATGTTTTCAGTCCGAAGTATGGGCTGTTTAGTCGGAGGCGTGGGGTTGCGTAGTGCCCGCATTTACCCGATCACCGGAGCATCGTCGCCTGTCAGCTCCACGATCTCCTGCTTCAGCCGTTCCGCCTCTGCTTTGAGCTGCGTCAATTCCGTTTCGATGTTTTTAACTTGCAGCGCCATGAGGTCATCAAAGGCTTCCGGCTCCTCCTCAATGATCTGATACAGCTCATAGCTGGTACTTTCCTTGAGCGCAGCGGTGGCTTCGATGATGGCGATGATTTCGGCTTCCAGGCTGAGGAGCAGCTTTTGCAATTGATCGAGTTCGTCCGTATCGCCAAGATCAATCGCCGTCCAGCCATGGCGCAGGATATAGCCTTCGGGATCATCGGCAATCTGCCGCAGCGTCTCCACATCGCCGCTGTCTTTGGCCGTGTTAATGGCTTCCGTCAGCTTTGTGTAGGTCGCCTGCTTTTCAGGGTCGTCGGCGAAGCGGTCGGGATGAAACAGCTTCACCAGCTTGCGCCACAGGCTCTTCACTTCGGATTCCTCCTCCGCAGACAGACGCCGTTTGGATGCCATCTCGGCCTCAGTGTCTTCGTATTCCCGCTGGGTCCGCGCATCGGCCTGCTGATATTCGTCACGCACGCGGTCGGCTTCTTCCTCGCCCTCGCTGAGGAGGGTATCCAGGAAAGTTCGGCGATAGCTCACCACCAGCCGCAGCCGGTCGCGCTCCTCAAAATGGCGGCGCAGGTGTTGAAACACCCGCGCATTCAGAGCGGTGACATGGTTGTTCTCGGACGTGTAGGCCGATTCCAGTTCGGCAAGGCGGACGCGGGAGGCGGCGATCAGGCCGCGCAGCCGCTGCAAGTTGGGGTTCAAAATGAGCATGTTGAGGCTTTACATGATCAGAAGTTTTGGTCTAGATCGCTGTCTTCGTCGATAACAAAGACGAGTTTACTATCGTCTTTAATCATCAGTGCGGCGCTGAAATCCTTGCCATTTCTGCTACGGAAGCCGTTGAGCGGACCGACGATGCGTTTTTCGATCAGGGTACGAATTTCGTCTTCACTGAGTGCTCGTTTGGCCACGGTGGTGAAGACTCGCACTTTGCACTTGGAATTTTTGCAGTCGTAGAATTCTTCGCTCCGCTTATAGCCTTCTTTGCTGCCACAGAGACCGCAGACAACCTTGAACTCTGGATGAGCCTGCTTCGTAGACAAGGCTAGCGCTCCGCCCACCATTTCCGTCACAATCCGTCCACCCTGCGGCTTCACTAGCGCAAGACCGCTGCCAGGATGGAGGATGAGGGGCAGGTTTTCGTTTCCTTGCATGAGGTGTTTAAATGTTTTGAGAAAATTGAGGGATGCTGCCCAAGTTGATATGATAGCCCCTGAGAGCGTCAATAAAATCGAATGCCACTACTGGGGTTCGTGAAGAGGAATCCACCATGCTCGAAGAAGATCAAGCATTGCGCTCGAACTGAGAGCGATGACTGCCTTGTGAGTGTCATCATGCTCGATCATCATTCCAGCAAAAGTTGGAGGCCATAAATCGCAATTGTCGCGCCAGACGGCACCGCCCGACATGCCATGTAATTTTTCTGGAAAAACAAGATTCTGATCGTGAACCACCGGCAAATTTAAAGGGTCATAGCTGAGACAGACATACCAGTTCGGATGGACTC
>Ga0214188_100213_pt1 | contig 16214 bp, 15 predicted proteins | sample TroBogEpilimnion_5_FD_153026 | JGI IMG/M metagenome (GOLD analysis project Ga0214188, IMG submission 153026) | Freshwater microbial communities from Trout Bog Lake, WI - 01JUL2008 epilimnion | ecosystem: Environmental > Aquatic > Freshwater > Lake > Epilimnion/Euphotic zone | place: Trout Bog...
TGATCTGCTCCCCAAAAGCTGAGCCACATGTTATGAGAGTCTGAAGTGCGCGAAGCGCATCATCAGACGACATGAAACGCAAGAGACACACAGCAGAGGAAATTATCAAGAAGCTGCGCGATGCCGCAGGCCTCATTGCCGGCGGAAAGACCGCCGAGGAGGCCGCACGGCAGATCGGCGTGAGCGTGCCAACCTACCACCGGTGGAAGGAGCAGTATGGAGGTGCTGATCGCAACACGGTCAAACGGCTCAAAGAACTCGAACAGGAGAACAGCAGGCTCAAGAAACTGGTTGCCGACCAGGCGCTGGACAACGCCATGCTCAAGGAGCTTGTGAAGGGAAAGTGGTGAGCCCGGCGCGCAAACGCGAGGCAGTCGCGCATCTGGAGCGCAAGCTCCAGGTGTCGCAGCGCCGGGCATGCAAGGTCATCAATCAGCCACGTTCGACGCAACGCTACGCCTGCACGCGCCCGGCTAGGGATGCGAAGCTCGCAGCGGAGTTGCGCCGCTATGCAACAGCGCATCCGCGACGTGGCTATCGGATGGCCGCCGCGCAACTGCGCAGGCAGGGTATCAAGGTCAACGGCAAACGTGTGGCACGCCTCTGGAGGCAGGAAGGGCTGCGGGTGCCGCAGCGCCAGCACAAGCGTCGCAGGCTGGGTCACAGTGGCAACAGCACGCAACGACGCAGCGCCACGCGCATGAACGAAGTATGGAGCTACGACTTCGTGTTTGATCAGACTGCGGACGGCAAGAGGCTCAAATGGCTGCCCATCTGCGATGAGTTCACCCGCGAGAGCGTGGCGTTAGAAGTGGAGCGGCGGATGGATGCCAGCGATGTGGTGCGCGTGCTGGAAGCAGCCGTGGCACAACGCGGCACTGCACCGCAGTTCATCCGCAGCGACAACGGTCCTGAGTTCATCGCCAAAGCGGTGCGCGAATGGATCACCCAGCAAGGCTTCCAAACTCTCTACATCGAGCCCGGCAGCCCATGGCAGAACGCCTATAGCGAGAGCTTCAACAGCCGCCTGCGTGATGAGTTGCTCAACCGCGAGATATTCGCCACGCTGGCAGAAGCAAAAGTGCTGGGCAACGAATATCGGCACAGCTACAATGAGCAGCGATTGCATTCGTCGCTGGGTTATCAACCCCCGGCGGAGTTCGCGCGGCGTTGCCTTTCGGCCGACTCCGCTACGCTCCGTCAACCGAAAGGCAACGCAGTTCCCCCAACCAAACACAACACCCAAACCAAGCCGTTAGCCACTGCCAGACTCTCATAGAAACTGGCTCAAACTCCGGGGGCAGATCAGGAGCATGTTCATAGCAGGCGGCTGAGAGATGAAACTCACCTGCGCCACCCAAGGGGTGAGGTGGTGTATGCCAGGGCGGCTGCGAAGTTTGCGCCATTGCAGGACATGCTCACGTTGTTCAGGTGCCATTCGACGCCAGGCGTACATGTGGGCAGGATAGCTCTCCGGATTGCGAGCCGTCAAGGCTCAGGGTACGTAGTTCGGCCTTCAGGCCGTCCGGAATGATGGGCGGACCTATGAACTCAGAACGGGCTGAAGCCCGAACTACGTACATGCGCTGGGCAGGCGGGGGCTTATGCCCCAATCAGCTTCCGCGCTTCCGCGAGGGCGGCGTCGGCTTTGGCCACGTCTTTGCCACCGCCGCGAGCGAAGTCGGGTTTGCCGCCGCCTTTGCCGCCGACGATGGGGGCGATGGATTGGATGATCTTGCCGGCCTGGACTTTGCCCTGGTGCTCTTTGGCGACGCTGGCGATGAGGGCGACGCTGCCACCACCCGTTGCGGCGAGGACGACGATGCCGTCAAAAGTACCCTTCAGGGCTTCGGCCACGCCGACGGCGTAGTCGGCATCCACGTCACCGAGGTTGACGATGATGCTGTTGTTGATGATGGCTTTGGCGATGAGGTCTTTGGCCTTCAAGGCGGCCTCGCGCTGCTGCGCGGCTTTGAGGGCTTTTTCGAGTTCCTTTTGCTGAGTGAGGATTTGATCGAGCTTCTTCTCCAGATCGGCAGCACCTTGGGCGCTGACTTTGCCGGCGAGGAGCTTTAACAATTCGGCATCGGCGCGGGCGGCGTTGTAGGCTTCGAGGCCGGCGATGGCTTCGATACGGCGGACGCCGGAGGCCACGGCGCTTTCGCTCACGAGGCGGAAGAGGCCGATCTCGCCGGTGCTGCGGGTGTGGGTGCCGCCGCAGAGTTCCATGCTCCAGCCGTCGAGCTTGTTGCGCTGGCCGCCGATTTGGACGACGCGGACGAGGTCGCCATACTTCTCGCCAAAGAGTGCCATGATGCCGTTGTTGGCCTTGGCTTCAACGTAGGGGACTTCGGTCCATGAGACGGGTTCGTTGGCGACGATGCGCTCGTTCACGAGACGCTCGATGTCGTTGATTTGCTGCGCGGTGAGGGCGGCGCTGTTGAAGTCGAAGGTGAGTTTGTCCGGGGTGACGTTGGAGCCTTTTTGGGTGGCGTCTTTGCTCACGACTTCATGCAATGCCCAGTGGAGGATGTGCGTGACGGTGTGGTGGCGCTCGATGGCATGACGACGCGGGGCATCGACGATGAGTTTCACGGTGGCATCGACGGCGGGGGCTTCATCGCCTTCGATGAAGTGCAGCCAGGTGTTGCCGACCTTGGTGGTGGAGCTGATCGGGTAGGTGTTGGCACCGAGGATGAGCTGGCCGGCATCGCCGATCTGGCCGCCCATTTCGGCGTAGCAGGTGGAGACGTCGAGCACGACGGCGGTCTTGTCCTTCATCTCGACGACTTCAAGCACGCGCACGTCGGCTTCGAGGGCGTCGTAGCCGATGAACTTGGTGGGGGCTTTGGTTTCGATTTCGGAGACGGAGACGACTTGTTTGTTTTTCTTGCCGGCTTCGCGGGCGCGTTCCTTCTGCTCTTCCATGAGCTTGTTGAAGCCTGCGGTGTCCACGGTCAGGCCGCGTTCGCGGGCCATGAGTTCGGTGAGGTCGAGTGGGAAGCCTTGTTCATCGTAAAGTTTGAACGCAAATTCGCCAGCGATTACGGAGGGACGTGCTTTAGCTGCGGCAATGCTTGTCTTGAAAGTGGCAAAAAATGATGTGAAAAACTTGCCGACGTGTTCCTTCCAAGTCTCGATCTCGAGAACATTCACGCTTTGAACTTTATTCGATATATCTAGTGCAGCATCCGCTGCTTTGACATCTTCGGCAAATTGCACTTGCCTGTAACGCATATGCAACTCGAAGGCGGCAGCGTTGAGTTCTTGTGCTTTCGATTGAATAAGGCCGAACTCGCTTGTCGTTTTTGAGGCATTCCATTCATTGATTTGAGTTATGATCTCCTCACCAACTCGAGCAATTTGGGGAATAAGTTCTTCGCGAAGAACGATGTATTCGGCAAATACATCGAAGAGCAATAACCCCTTGTCCAAAGTGCGGTTGAAGCTTTCCTCTTCCAGCTTCAGCACGCTCTTGATCTGCTCCTTCTTCGTCCGCAATTCCGGGAACACATCGCCCATCTGGGTGGCGAGGACATCGACGAGCTTGAAGAAGAACGGCTCTTTAAACTCCAGCGTGCGGCCATACTTCACGGCGCGGCGCAGGATGCGGCGGAGGGTGTAGTTGCGGTCGGAGTTGCCGGGCTGGATGCCGTCAGCGATGGCGAAGCTGAGGGTGCGCAGGTGGTCGGCGATGACGCGGAAAGCGACGTCGATTTTTTCCTGGTCGGTCACAGGGACGACGTGGCCCTGCTCGTTGGCCTTGGGCAGGGTGCTGGCGTAGGTTTTGCCGGAGAGCTTGGTGAGCTCGTCGAAGATGGGCTTGAAGACGTCGGTGTCGTAGTTGCTGATCTTGGCGGTCTCGAAGTCGGTGAAGTTCTTGGTGCCCTGGATGATGGAGCACACGCGCTCGAAGCCCATGCCGGTGTCCACGTGCTGTGCGGGGAGCGGGACGAAGGAGCCATCGGGATTGGCGTTGTACTGAATGAAGACGTTGTTCCAGATCTCGATGCAACTGGCGTCGCTGCCGTTCACCAGCTTGGCACCGGCGCGCTGGCGGTCTTCGTCGAGGTTCGGAGCGCCGGGGGTGAGGTCGATGTGGATCTCGGTGCAGGGGCCGCAGGGGCCGGTGTCGCCCATCATCCAGAAGTTGTCCTTCTTGTTGCCGTTGACGATGTGGATGTCGGGATCGAGGCCGATGCTGCGGAACTTCTCGGCCCAGATGTCCCAGGCTTCCTGGTCGCGCTCAGCGGGGTCGCCTTGGCCGGGCTGGTAGATGGTGGCGAAGACGCGTGTCGGGGGGAACTTCCAGCGCTCGATCACGAGCTCCCAGGCCCAGGAGATGGCTTCTTTTTTGAAATAATCGCCGAAGGACCAGTTGCCGAGCATTTCAAAGAGGGTGTGGTGGTAGGTGTCCAGGCCCACGTCTTCGAGGTCGTTGTGCTTGCCACCGGCGCGGATGCACTTTTGCGTGTCCGCCGCACGGGTGGGGAGGCCTTTGTGAAGAACGCCGGGCCAGGTGTCCACGTCCGCGCTGCGCTCGCCGAGGAAGATGGGCACAAACTGGTTCATGCCGGCATTGGTGAAAATGCGTGCGCCGTCGCGGCTGGTGTAGCCGACGTTGTCACTGGGGACGATGGTGTGCTGCTTCTCCTTGAAGAAGTCGAGGAAGCTCTGGCGGATCTGGGCGGCGGTGGGGACGGCGGACATGGGCGGCTGGGGAAAAGGGAGCGCGGATGGTAGCGGGAGGAAGGCGAAGGTAAAGGCGGGGTTTGCGGCCAGTAGGGCTGTGGCGGGACATCCTACGGCGGATCTAGGTAAAGCTGGAGGCCTGACACGGGGGCTCGGGCGGGCATCCCGAGAAAAAGTTTGAAAAATACTGTAATTAAGATATTATTTATAACACAACCATGACGCTAACGCCGCCAAAGTTCAAAAAAGCAAGCCCGTCCGCCTCGGGGTTTAGCTTGTTTGAACTGATGATCGCGATCGCGATTATAAGCCTCTTTGCGAGCATGGCACAGATGGTTTTTGGGGGAATAAATGATTCTGCGGAGTTTCAGAAGAACCGGCGCAATGCGCAAGAAATAGCGGGTGTGGCATCGACGGCCAGTGCTGCGGGTGCCGACTTCATCGTGCCCGGTGACGAACGAGCTACCATAGTCAACCTGCGGAATGGGGTTGCTCCAACCACGGGTGCCTTCAGTGGACGCACTTTCATTATCCCAGGTTTAACGGACGCGGACATCACCGGCGCGATGAATTACCTGACCCTGAGTGACAGCGAACTGGTGTACAATCAGGTTGGCAGCGGAAGTTAATGATAGAGCGGGCAGCTCTCCAGCCGCTTCAGATCATGGAGAATGCCGCTCTAGATCAAGAACGGCTTTTGTGCGACGTATGACAGAGCGTGATTCGTCTCCTCCTCATCACTCTTCCACTCGCTGCCTCCGCTGTCGCAGAGCCAGCACCGCGTCCCATTCATTTCTCCAGGGAGATCCGGCCCATCTTGAGTGAGAACTGTTTTTTCTGCCACGGCCCGGATGAAAAAAAGCGCGAGGCGGGTCTGCGCCTCGATGACGAAACCAGCGCCAAAAAGAATCATGATGGCAGCATCGCTGTGGTGCCCGGCAAGCCAGAACAAAGCGCCCTACTACAGCGCATACTCAGCCATGATGCCGATGAGGTCATGCCGCCGCCGAAACAGCACAAGACGATCTCTCCCGCACAGATCGCACTGCTGACCGAATGGATCAAACAGGGTGCGACCTGGGGAAAACACTGGAGCTATGAAAAGGTGGTGAAACCGGCGATCCCAGCTGGAGCCAAACAACCGGTGGACGCTTTCCTCCTGCAACGCCTGAAACAGGAAGGTCTCAAATACTCCCCCCAGGCCGACACCGCCACGCTGATCCGCCGTGTGGCTCTGGATCTGACGGGTCTGCCACCGACTCTCGCAGAACTCGATGCGCTGGCCAAGCAGCCGTATGACAAAGTGATAGAGCATTACTTAGCCAGTCCTGCCTACGGGGAGCATTGGGCACGGCAGTGGCTGGATCTCGCACGCTATGCGGACAGCTCCGGCTACCCGAGCGATCAGCCACGCGAGATCTGGGCCTACCGCGACTGGGTGGTGCGCGCGCTGAATTCGAACATGCCGTTTGATCAGTTCACCATCGAGCAAAACGCAGGCGACCTGCTGCCCAAGCCGACGGATGATCAGCTCATCGCCACCGCATTCCATCGCAACACGATGACGCAGAACGAAGGCGGGACCGACGATGAGGAATTCCGCAACGCCGCCATCATCGACCGCGTGAACACCACCTTCGCCGTCTGGATGGGCACCACGATGGCCTGCGCCCAGTGCCACACGCACAAGTATGATCCCATCACGACTAGCGAGTACTACCAGTTCTACGCCTTCCTCAATCAAAGCGCCGACAGCGACAAAAAAGACGAAGTACCGCTGCACAGCTTTGACACCCCGGAACTGACGCAGCAGCGCGCGAACCTCAAAATGGAGATCAAGACGTTGGAGCAGAAGTTCAAAGCCCCAGCCCCGGCGTGGCTCGCGGGACTCGAAGCCTGGGACCAAGGCTTTGCCCGTGATCTCGGCTGGCAGACACCGCAGCCTACGAAGGTGACCACGCAGTCGAAACAAAATGCAGTCATCGCTGAGGGCGGCACCGTTTCGATTCCCAAAAACAACGACACGGACAGCTACACCGTCGAGCTGCCCGCGACAGGCGACAAACTCAGCGCGCTGCGGATCGAAACGATTCCCGCCGCTGGCTTCGGCAACTTCGTCATCACCGATGTGAAAGCGGAAGTCGTGCCGCCAGATGCCAAGCAGGCACCGCAGGCGCGCTATGTGCGCATCGAACTGCCGGGGGAGAAAAAGATGCTGCAACTGGCTGAAGTGCAGGTTTTTAATGGCAGCGAAAACATAGCACCCGCTGGTTTAGCCACGCAAAGCAGCCAGTACACGGACGCCGCTGCCAAACGCGCCAACGATGGCAACACCGAAGGCAATTACGCGAAAAGCAGCGTCTCTCACACTGCGGGCACTGACAACGATCCATGGTGGGAAGTCGATCTGAAAGCGGCCAAACCTGTGGACCGCGTCGTCGTATGGAACCGCACGGACGGTGGCGCGGGCACGCGCCTGGATGGCTTCCGCGTCGTCTTGCTCGATGACAAACGCCAGACCGTGTGGAAGAGCGACGCCACGCCTGCGCCGCAGAAAGACAAAGCCTTTGCCATCAGTGGCCCGGTGGCCGTGAGCTTCACCACGGCCCTGGCTGATTTCGAACAGGATGGCTTTACCGCCGCGTCCGTCTTGAAGCCGAAAGATAAAAAACAACAGGGCTGGGCTGTCTCTGGCGCTGCCGACAAGCCGCACACGCTTACTCTGCTGGCCGCATCGCCGGTAGTGATTCCCGCTGGTGCCCAGCTGCGTATCACGCTCGCGCAAAACAGCGAGCACAAGCAGCACACGCTGGGCAGCTTTCGCCTCAGCTACACGGGTGACGCCCGGGTGCAGCAGGTCACCCAGGTGCCGCAGTATGTCGTCGCCGCACTTGCTCAGGCGAAGGACAAACGCACACCCACCCAACAGCAGACGGTGGTGGATTACTTCGTGCGCAATGTGTCCAAAGCATCCGCCACGGAGCGCACCCGCCTCGCCGCCGCTAGCAAAGAACTCGCTGCACTCAAGCCAGTCACCGTGCCGATCATGCGTGATCTTGATCCGAAGCAGCGCCGCGTGACGAAGATCCAACTGCGTGGCAACTGGCAGGCGCTGGGAGATGAGGTTAGCGAGGGCACGCCTGCTACCTTTAATCCGCTGCCCGCAAATGCGCCGCGCAATCGCCTCACCATGGCCAAGTGGCTGGTCAGTCGCGATAATCCGCTCACCGCACGAGTGACCGTGAACCGCCTATGGGAAAGCATCTTCGGTACCGGCATCGTGCGCAGCAGCGAGGAGTTTGGCAGTCAGGGTGATCTGCCGGTGCATCCCGAACTGCTCGACTGGCTGGCTGCGGAGTTGATGGACATTGGCTGGGACATCAAGCACATGCTCAAACTGCTGCTCACCACCCAAGCTTATCAGCAGACTTCCAAGACCACCCTGGAACTCAATGAGCGCGATCCCGACAACCGCCTCCTCGCGCGCGGTCCGCGCTTCCGCCCTACCGGCGAGCTGCTGCGGGATCAAGCGCTCGCTGTCAGCGGCCTGCTCAGCGCCAAAATGTATGGCCCACCCGTGCGTCCTCTGACGCCCAATCTTGGCCTTTCCACCGCCTTTGGCCGCAGTAACGACTGGACCATCAGCCCCGGCGAGGACAAGCACCGCCGCAGTCTCTACACCGAAGTCCGCCGCAACAGCCCCTACGCCAGCTTCACCACCTTCGACGCCGGCAACCGCGAAGTCTGCATGATCCGCCGCAGCCGCACCAACACGCCGCTGCAGGCTTTTGTGACGCTCAATGATCCCGTCTTCATCGAAACGAATCAGGCCATGGCCCGCCGCCTCGTCGCTGAAGCCAAAGCAACGCCCGAGCGCCTCTCCCTTCTCTTCAGACTTTGCCTCTCACGTGCCCCGAGTGCGCATGAGCTGACGTCTTTGAGCCGACTCTACGATGAAACGCTCACGACCTATCGCGCAGACCCAGCGGATGCCACCAAGATGGCGACTGATCCCCTTGGTCCCGCACCCAAAGACGCTGACATTGCCGAACTCGCGGCGTGGACGACCATCGCCAATGTGGTGATGAATTTGGATGAGTTTTTGATGCGGAGGTGATTCAATCGAAGCATGGCGACCAAAAAGTCCATCGATGTTCCTATCCACACCGTGCGCAGTCAGCGCGTGGTGCTCGATTCTGATTTGGCGGCGCTTTATGGCGTCAGCACTGGCCGGTTTAATGAAGCAGTGAAACGTAATTTGAAACGATTTCCCGAAGATTTCATGTTTCTGCTCACACCTGAAGAGATGCTGCTTTTGATATCGCAAAATGCGATATCAAAAACTGAGGGTCGCGGAGGCCGTCGCAAGCCAGCCCTCGTATTCACCGAACATGGTGCCCTCATGGCGGCATCGGTATTGAACAGTGATCGCGCCATCTCGATGAGCGTCTATGTCATCCGCGCTTTCGTTGAAATTCGTGAGCAGATCGCCGCCAATGCCACGATCCTCAAACGTCTGGCCGAGATCGATAACACACTGCTCATCCACGACGCGTCGCTGCGTGACATTTACAAGAAGTTGCTGCCGCTTCTCACTCCACCGCCCGCACCTGCGCGCAAACAGATCGGTTTTCACCCCTGAACACTCTGCAAACTTGAAGTCACAATTTGTGACCTCAAAACCCAACTCCCCATGAACCCCATCACACACGACACCCTTCAGCTCAAGACGCGCCGACAGTTTCTCGGCAACGCGGGGCAGTTCAGCCTCGGGGCCATCGCCATGCATGCGCTGAAGCAGAAGGCGGGAGCCAGTGCGCCGTCGGACAATCCGCTCGCGCCGAAGAAGTCGCAGTTTGCGCCGAAGGCCAAGCGCGTGATCTACCTGCACATGTCGGGAGCGCCGCCGCATCTCGATCTGTTTGATTACAAACCGGAACTCGTGAAGCGCAGCGGGCAGGACTGTCCGGACTCGATTCTCAAAGGCCGGCGCTTTGCCTTCACCACCGGGGTGCCCAAGCTCATGGGCACGCCGCGCACCTTTGCGCGTTACGGCAAAGGCGGGATCACGATGAGCGATGCCTGCCCGAACTTCCACACTATCGCTGATGAGATGTGCATGATCCGCTCGATGAACACGGATCAGTTCAATCACGCGCCGGCGGAGCTGTTGCTCTTCACCGGTCATGCACGGCAGGGTCGGCCATCGATGGGTTCATGGGCCACGTATGGTCTCGGCACGGAGAATCAGGATTTGCCGGGGTTTGTCGCGCTCATTTCCAGTGGCACACAGCCGAGCGGCGGCCAGGGCTGTTGGGGCAGCGGCTTCATCCCCAGTGTGTATCAGGGCGTGCAGTGCCGCAGCAAGGGCGATCCCGTTCTCTTTGTGAGTGACCCTGCCGGCATGAACCGCGCCATGCGCCGCAAGACGCTGGATGCCCTGCAGGATCTCAATCAGCAGCAAGTCGCCGAATTTGGCCATCCCGAGACTGTCACGCGCATCGCCCAGTATGAGCTGGCCTTTCGCATGCAGACCAGCGTGCCCGAGGTCATGGACATCTCCAAGGAGCCGCAGCATGTGCTTGAAGCCTACGGCGCGAAGCCCGGGGAGGCGAGCTTTGCCAACAACTGCCTGCTTGCACGGCGTCTCATTGAAAAAGGCGTGCGCTTTGTGAATCTTTTCGACTGGGGCTGGGACTTCCATGGCACCAGCGAAGGCAGCGGCATCACCACCGGTCTCACCGCCAAAATGGCCGCGACCGACAAGCCGGTGGCCGCGCTGATCAAAGATCTCCGGCAGCGCGGCCTGCTGGACGACACCCTCGTCATCTGGGGTGGTGAATTTGGCCGCACGCCCTTTCGCGAAGGCCGCACGGCCGCTAGCAAGGTGCTCGGTCGCGATCACTACCCCGACTGCTACTCACTTTTCATGGCTGGCGGCGGCGTGAAGGGCGGCTTTGAATACGGCAGCACGGACGAGCTCGGGTTCAGCGTCGCTGAAAACAAAGTCCATGTGCATGACTTCCAGGCCACCGTGATGCACCTACTCGGCTTCGATCACGAGCGCCTCACCTACCGCTTCCAGGGCCGTGATTACCGACTCACCGACATCCATGGGCATGTGGTGAAGGATTTGCTGGCGTAAGAGTCGGACTAAGTGCGGCGTCGGCGCACCGCAGCAGCCAGGGCCGCTACGGCCATGAGGAGAGCGCCCCCCGGTTCAGGGACGGGGTTGGCGGCGATGGCGGATTGGATAGCGGATGCGTCGGCGCTGATGTCTGACAGGTAGAACGATGAAGCTCCGGTCACAGGGATCCAGGTGCCGTTTGAGGCTTGCTGGTAATAGCCAGTCATGTTGTAAAGGGACGCGGTAAACGGATTCGACCCCGTCGGGCTGGCAGAGAAAGGTCCGCTCTGCACGGCGTAGTTGATCCCGGCAAGCTGCCAGACGCCGCCGTTGTCCACAAACGCCGCGCCGCCGGAGTCTCCCAAGGATAGCGTCACGTTGTTGGAGCTGCTGAAACTCGCGGAGAGCAGGGTTCCGGAAAGTCCCAGGGTCGATCCATTGACCGATCCGGTAAAAGTGTTCTGACCCCAGCGAGCCACGCCATCCTGCGTCCCCCAGAGCCAGCCATGGGTGATGAGCCCGCCTGAACTGGTGACAGCCGCTCCCTGCTGGGTGCCGCGCCCAATGTCCTCAAACGCCAGTGTCGTCGAGGCACCGGTGTAAAGCGGCGCATAAGTCGAGAAGGTGCCGCCGGTGACTTTGAAAATATCCAGGTCCGTGCCGGGGATGTTGTAGTAACCCGCGCCGCTGTTGAAACTGGTGTCGATGTTGTAGGAAACCGAGGTCGTGCCGCTGAAATTCGTGTCGTAGTTGAACGTGCTGGACGCCACACCGATGTGGGCCGCCGTGATGAACAGGTTCGGCGAAATCATCGTGCCGAGGTAGTTGCCGAAGTAGCCCTCATACTGCCAGCCCGAGTTTGCCAGTCCGCCTGTGGGGGCGGTGGTGTTGTACGAAGTGCTCTCCTGGTCATAATAGATCACCGCACCTGCTGGCGAAACTATGAGCAGGCTGAGGGCTAAAAGATGGCGCAGGCGAAGCATAGTGCGTTCCTGCAAGATTACACAATTGATATAAAATATCAATATTATAATAAATGTAAAGCCTCTGTGCTGGCACCGTGCTTCGCGGGCTATCACTACCCACCTTGTACCGGCGGCATGATGGCGACTTCGCCGCCGTCATGCAGCGGCTCATCGCGTTTCACGTAGGTTTGGTCCAGGGCCAAAAGGAGGCTGTTCTGCCAGTCGCGCAGTTTGGGCCAGCGGGATTCGATTTGAGCGAGCAAGTCGCCCATGGTGGCACCGGCGGGCACTTCGAGGGTGATTTCTTCCGTGCCGGTGATGTCGCGCAGGACGGAGAAGAAGAGGACGCGCAGCTTCATGCGGGTGGGTTGGGGTTGAGGATGCCGATGCAGGGCAGGTTGCGGAAGCGGCCCTGATAGTCCATGCCGTAGCCAACGACGAATTCGTCGTCGATTTCAAAGCCCGCGTCATCCAGTGGCACCTCGCGCAGTCGCTGGCGGCGCTTGCTGAGCAGGACGCAGGTGCGCAGGGAGGCGGGCTGCTGCGCGAGGAGGCGCTCGCAAATGGCGCTGAGTGTGAGGCCGGTGTCGAGGATGTCATCGAGCAGGAGCACATCCTGATCGCGCAGGTCGAAGTTGGTGGGCCAGTTCACTTTGACTTCACCGGTGGTGGTGGTTCCGCCTTGATAGCTGCTGGCGCTCAGGGTGTAGAGCCGCACGGGCATTTCCAGCCGACGCAGTAGATCGGCCACGAAGAACAACGCGCCATCCATCAGTGCCACGACGGTGACGACTTTGCCTGTGAGTTCGGCATTCAGCCGCGCGGCCATGGAGTCCACCCTGGCGCTGATTTGCGCGGGAGTGAGCAGGATGCGTTCGAGATCTTGGATGACGCCGGTGACGGAGGATGGCATGGAGCAAAAGAGTGTGCAAAAGGCCAAAGCTGACGTAGCGCAGGCCGCACGGCACGCGTTTCTTGTAACCCGAATGAACCCGACTGACAAACCGAACCTGCCCGACCTGCGCGTGAGCTACGACCAGGGCGAACTCGACGAACACAGCGCCCCGGCCGATCCCGTGGAGCTCTTCACGCACTGGATCAACGACGCCCTCGCCCAAAAGCTGCCGGAGCCGAATGCGATGAGCCTGGCCACCAACGGTCTCGACGGCACACCGACCGTGCGCACGGTGTTGCTCAAGGGCATCGACGAGCGCGGCTTTCATTTTTATACGAACTACGAGAGCAGGAAGGGCCACGAGATCGCCGCAGACGCCCGCGCTTCTGCCTGCTTCCTTTGGACGGACCGCCATCATCAGGTGTGCATCAAAGGAGCGATCTCCAAGCTGGATCACGCAGATGCGGAGAAGTACTTCGCCAGCCGTCCTTACGGCCATCAGATCGGTGCCTGGGCTTCGGCCCAGAGTGTGGTGATCCCTAGTCGTGAATGGCTGGAGCAGCGGGATGCCGAACTGAGGGCGCAATACCCCGAGGGTCAGGTTCCCTGCCCGCCGCACTGGGGTGGCTACACGTTGCTTCCGGGAGAGATCGAGTTCTGGCAGGGCCGCGTGAGCCGGTTGCATGACCGCATCCGCTACCGCAAAGAGCACGGTGTATGGGTGAAGGTGCGGCTGAGCCCGTGATCCGAAGAAAAGTGCAGACAGCGCTTGCTTTTCGATACTTTCAGTTTTTAATGAAAGTGTGAGCAAGGAACTACCAGAATGGGAAAAGGCACGCGAGGAATTCGTGGTCCAGTGGGGTTCGCTCGGCACGCAGTGGGGTATCCCCCGCACGATGGCCCAGATCCACGCCCTGCTCATGACAGCCCCGGAGCCGATGTGTACGGACGATGTGATGGACCGGCTCGAAATCAGCCGTGGCAATGCCCACACCAATTTGAAGGACCTCGTCGGCTGGAACCTCGTGCGCATCATCACCAAGAAGGGCGACCGCAAGGAGTACTTCGAGGCTGAGAAGGATGTCTGGAAGATTTTCATCACTATCTCGAAGGAGCGAAAGCGCCGTGAAATCGAGCCGGCCATTCATCTGCTGCGCGACTGCGCTGCACGGACGAAGGACGAAGCGGTGGGGCCTGGTAAAGAGTTCCACCAGCAGATGCAGGACCTCGACGAATTCCTCAGCTTCGGCGTCAAAGTCGCCGACACCGTGATCTCCATGAAGCACGCCTCCGCCCTGCAGTGGGCCATGCGCCTCCTTGGATGATTTTTTCATACCCTTATGTTTCACTAATGTCTGAAATTTCAGAATTAACAATTCCACCTCAAACCAAACCTAAACCACACAAACATATGAACGAAACCGTGATCAGCTACAGCCTCTACCTCATCCTCGCCGTCGGCATGACGGTCTGGGTGGCGCGTACTTTGCACAAAAACGGCCGCATCTTCCTCGTCGATTGCTTCAACGGGAATGCCGACCTCGCCGACAGCGTCAATCACCTGCTCGTCGTCGGCTTCTACCTCATGAACATCGGCTTCGTCTCGCTCTACCTGAAAAGCACCGAGGAGATAAGCGGCGCTCGCGGTGTCTTTGAATTGCTCAGCGGCAAGATGGGTATCGTGCTGCTCATGCTGGGCGGCATGCACTTCTTCAATCTCTACGTCTTCACCCGCATGCGCCGCCGCGCTACCCTGGCCAATCTGCCACCGCCCGTGCCGCCAATGCATCGCGTCAGCAAAGCCCATGACATCCTCGACACGCTGTGAAAACATTCCTGCGTAAATTGAAGCTGTCGTTCCTCGCGATGTTGTGCGGCTGGGTTGCGTGCAACATCGCCTGGTGGGTGCCAGAGTTCTGGCACAACGAACGGGTATATCCCGTGGCACTGTACGAGATTGCCGCTGTGGGCATCGGCTCCTTGATCGTGATCCTGGGCGCGTGGCTTTTGATCTTTATACCCGTGGACGTGAGCGTTCCTGAGGCATCGAAACTGAGAAGACCTGCAACAGCGGCTCTCTGCGGATTCCTCACACCGCTCGCCCTCATGGCGCTGATCTTTGTGTGCAATGCGCATGAACGCATTGCAGCACTAGGCATGCTCAAAGCCGTTCGTATGGCCTTGGATATGGACGGGCTGCGCTTTGCTCTCGGAGCCTGTGCCACAGGGACGTTGTCAGCATGGACCAGATCATTAATGGACAAACCAAACCGGAGCCAAATATCATGACTACCCTCACCATTTTCTACGATGCCCGCTGCGGCCTGTGCTCACGCTTCCGGCGCTGGATGCTCGAACAGGCCGCTTACGTGCGGCTGGAGTTTCTGCCTTATGACTCGGCACAGGCAGTCCACCGCTGCCCGGATCTGCCCAACATGCGGGCTGATCAGGAAATCGTCGTTATGGGCGATGATGGCTCTCTTTGGCAGGGAGCGGGCGCATGGGTGACATGCCTTTGGGCGTTGCGCGAGTATCGCGAATGGTCCCTGCAGCTCGCAAGTCCGTCGATGCAGCAAATCGCCCGAAGGGTGGTGCACTGGATTTCCAGCAACCGCATCGGCCTTTCACACCTGCTGCGCCTGCGCAGCGATGACGCGCTGCGGGCGCAGATCACGGAAACCGCTTGTGACAATGGGACGTGTTCCATTGAATCACGAAACGCAGCTTGAATGATGGAGGCGGTCTGCGCTGTAATGGCTGGATGTCATTCCTTCGTCGCCTCTTCATTCCGTGCATCCTCGCCACCAGCCTTCATGCGGCGGAGGACAAGATGCGTCTCGTGCGCGAGACGGATGCGCTGACCCCGGAGCAGGAGCGCGCGGGGCTGCATGTGCCACCGGGTTTCACCGTGCAGCTCTTTGCCAGCGAGCCGATGATCAACAAGCCCATCAATATGGCCTTCGATGCACGGGGCCGCCTCTGGGTCTCATCGACCGTCGAGTATCCCTACTCCGCCGACAAAAGCCGCTGGTCTGACGAGCAGGGCACGCGCGTCAAAGACAGCCGCGACGCGATCAAAATCCTCGCAGACACCGATGGCGACGGCAAGGCCGACAAAGTAAACGACTTCGCCGACGGCCTCAACATCCCCACCGGCGTGCTCCCCTGGCACAAGCCGGAGCACAAGGCGGGTTGCATCGCCTGGAGCATTCCGAACATCTGGTACTTCGCCGATACTGATGGCGATGACAAAGCCGACCACCGCGAAATTCTCTTCGGCCCGCTCGGTTATGAAAAAGACACGCACGGCATGTGCAGCAGCTACCGTCTCGGCCTCGATGGTTGGGTGTATGCCACCCATGGCTTCAATAACACGAGCCACTTCAAGGCCAAGGATGGCAGCTCGCTCGATCTTCATAGCGGCAACGTGTTTCGCTTCAAACCCGATGGTTCGCGCATCGAAAAATGGACCAGCGGCCAGGTCAATCCCTTCGGCCTCTGCTGGGATCGCTTCGGCAATCTCTACAGCGCCGAC
>Ga0214188_100217_pt1 | contig 16077 bp, 7 predicted proteins | sample TroBogEpilimnion_5_FD_153026 | JGI IMG/M metagenome (GOLD analysis project Ga0214188, IMG submission 153026) | Freshwater microbial communities from Trout Bog Lake, WI - 01JUL2008 epilimnion | ecosystem: Environmental > Aquatic > Freshwater > Lake > Epilimnion/Euphotic zone | place: Trout Bog...
CGATTCAAACACGATTTAAAGGAAGTCACACGAGACCATGCAACCGAACCACCAACCGAAATGGACGCCCGTGTCGAGTCCAAGGCCGATGTGCTTCTGAAAAAGTTATCTGAATTTTATACTGAGGAACACTTTGGAACTCTCAAGGAAGCGCTGGAAGGAACTCGTCGCGTATCCTTGAGAGTCCTGGATTGGTTGGTGACGAATTACGCCAAGAAAAACAATGTGGTGTACTCCACTCGAGTTGATGGGTGCTCTGTCGCCTTCAACATGTTTTTGGAGTACAAATGTCAGCTCAAGGCATACTCCAAAAAACACTTTGATATGTTTTGTCGTCGAGAACGCATTGAATTCAGGGGTGTGCGGACCACTGTCGGTCAACTGAATTTCTTCAAATGGGCCATCACATCTGGCGTGCTGGAGTACTCACGTGCACATCACGACACCATCGAGCAAGATATGCTTGCCAGCATTCAACACAGATTTCACGTCACGCCTCAGGAGACAGTCAAGCGTGCGGAATTGTCCAAAGCGGCCATCAAAACATGCACCAGCACCAAAGTCACAGTCAAAGTCAAGTTCACCTAACCTAATCAGAGAACATCAGTGTAATTGGGATACTCAGTTTTCAGGGCATCATACCCAGCAGTGTACATAGACTGGGCATCGGTTTCTGGGGATGTCCATGGAAATATGAGGAGTTGGGAGTCCAATGGAGTGCAATTGGCCGTGCGTGATTCATAATCTGTCCACAAATTATAGGTACTTTGCACCGTGAACACCGAATTCCCCTGAGGAATGACTGCGACTCTGTTTGTCGAGAAGGCCAGGTACGCATTTCCAAGGACCAGTCCGGTCGTACGAAGACTCACGTTTGCCACACAAATGCCCATATATGTCCTCCATAGAAAATATTTCCCTGACAGTACAACAGTACACCATGTCATTCGTTCCATCGGTGCCTCTGACAACCATAGTAGGTACGACAAATATCACCAAAGAGATTGTCACCACGCTGACTGCCAACACCATGACGCTTGGAAATGGTCTCACGGTGAATTCAGGGCCGATCTATGCAAATGCATCGAGTGTCACTGCCAACACCTTGACACTTGGCAATGGACTCACCGTGACTTCCGGAGCCGTGTATGCCAATGCGTCCTCGCTCACCGCAAACATCCTCAGCGTATTGAATGGCGCGTCAGTTGGAAACAACATGGTCGTCGGGAGTTATACGACCCCATCCTCGACCCTGACAATCCAAGGCTCGGGTGGAGGTGGCGCAACATGTCAAATTCTGGGACAAACGTATAATGTGTACCCCAACGCACCGCCAGCAGCCATCATTTTTGTGGACAACGGAGCATATAGTGCCACAATCAATTTATCTACCAAGACATCTGGCAGTGCTACAAATCCTCTCTTGACACGATTTTCATTGACAGATACCACAGCCACATTTTCAACCAATGTATCACATAGTGCAGGAACCTTGGCCGCTCCCTCGATCACATTCACGGGAGATACGGGCACTGGCATATACAAACCATCGACCGGAAATGTAGGCATCGTGAGTCAAGGTGTCGCAGCTATGTACGCAACAGCATCTGGAATATCTGTTCCCGGGAATTTGACAGCAAGTAATGTGGTCGTGCAAGGGAACCTCACATTCACAACATCCAACGCAAGCATCTGGACTTCGGCGACTCAAACCACATATGGAGCCTTGCAGTTATCCACACCATCGAATGCCAATGCACTGACGATCTCGCAAAATGGATTTGTTGGTATTGGAACTGCCTACCCCGTCTCCAATTTACATGTCGTTGGAAATGTGACAATTTCGGGAACGCTGACGTACAACAGTATCATCAATTCAATCACGGCCAACACGGTCAGCGCCAATACCATGACTGCAAACTCTATGACCGTCACAGGAAATACGACATGTTCGAGCATTGCTGTCTCGGGTACAATCTTGCCTTCGCTCAACACATCATTCATTCAATGGCTCGGTGGAAATCCCACAAACATGATTGAAGTGTACGGATCATCGGCATCAGATCGGTATGGTCTCGGACAATTAGGTGGCGGCACCTTGAGGCTGTACACATCTGCAAACACGAGTGCTTCCTTGTGTCTTGGAAGGTACTCAAACGTTGGAACGCCAGTGTCGACAGATTGGATTGTGTGCAATGCGGGTGGAATCTATCATCAGACACAAATGACCATGACGGCAAATTCCATTGTGTTTGTCGGAGGTGCCAACACCCAGCCCATAGCTGACCGAAGCGGAACGTTTGCGTCGTATGTGAATGCGGCAACACTCAATTTCCCCGCTTTTTCAGGTATGGTGCTCGTCAACAATGCCAATGTAGGTGCCGTGACACTGTTTCTCCTCGGAGGTAATTCGGCGACAATCGTTGCAAATTCAAATACAAATCCACAAACGGGAACATTTGCAGTCAACACGGGCATTTCGGGATACACATGGACCAACACAAGTGGTAATACCATCAGCGCATCATTCACGGCAATTCGGACCAACTCGACCTCCTGAGAGTGTCCTACCTGTCCTACGAGTCCTACGTGTCCTACGTGTCCTATGTGTCCTACGTGTCCTACGTGTCCTACGTGTCCTACGTGTCCTACGTGTCCTACGTGTCCCAAGTGTCCTAATTATTTTTGTGTGTGGTTCTAAGGGTACTAAGGCATGTCGACATCGGTGCCCATAAATAGCATACAAGGACTGTCGGGAGACAACATGACTGTGGGAACTCTGATCGCTTCATCACTCACATGCACTGCGGGGTTCACGACGACAACTGGCACCGTGTATGCTCCCGCATCAGACATGGTGGCCAACACGGCATTCATCGGTAATGGCATCACGATCTCATCTGGAAATGTATTTGCGAATGCATCGGCTCTGACATGTGCAAGTCTTGCAGTGGGTAATAATGCGTCCATGGGCAACAATATGGTCATCGGGACGTACACGACACGCTACACCACGCTTACCCTACAAGCCAACGGAAATGGTGCTGGGAATGGTGCTGGGACAACTTGCCAAATACTCGCAAATCCTGGAACTGATCCCGGTGCCAATGCATCTGCTGCATCTGTAGCGTTCATAGACAACGGCAGCAATAGTGCCTCGATCACCATGTCTACAAAGACCTCCAACATCAAGTCAAATCCGTTGGTGTCTCGGTTTTCAGTGACAGATACGACGGCAACTGTCACATTACCCGCGCTCCATGTGGCCGGGACACTTGCGACGCCCTCTGTTAACTTTACAGGCGAGACGGGCACGGGCATGTACGGAGCTTCAACGGGGAATGTGTGCCTTACGAGTCAAGGAGTCGCCTCGGCATATATGACGTCGCAAGGCGTACTTGTTCCTGGAAATATCAGCGTCGCCAATGCATCGATTCAAAATGCGGTCATGTGGTCGAAAGCTCCACAAACTCTGACGACCACACAATATACCTCGGCTCCCACATCGTACACAACATCAAATAATAGCCCCGCAAACATTACGGCTACTGGAATTATCACACTCACGCAAAATATTGGAGGCCAAGGTGATCTCGTCGGGTACACGATATCCACATTGAAACCCGGCACGCCATTCACTATCCAAATGGATTACAATTATGTCGGAAGTGCCGATGGATTTTGTCTTCAACTGTGGTACTCCAATGGAATTTGGCTCGGGACAAATTGCGGAAGGCCCGTTTCAAATTATGCGAGTGGGTATCGGTTCACGTATAACTTGTACAATATCAATGGCATCTCGCCTGGAATTTACTTCATGCAAAATGCGAGTGCATCTGGTACTTCGGTCATTTTAGCCAATTCCACAGTCACGTTGCCATCAAATGTATGGTGTACTTACTCTTGGCAATTCGATGGCATGTCAACATGGAATATCAAGGTGAGCAACGCATCAAACACCAGTCAAGTCTTTCTGTCGAATGTGATTGTCGATTCCCAAGCTTTAGGCATTTGGCAAGCTGCAACAAATCAGAATACGCTCCAAATCCAAGCTGCAACTGGTGGGTCCTCGGCATTGCAATTGATGCGGAACCTCAGTTTCACGACATCCCCTGGAAATATCAATTTCACACAAACCGGGTTTGGAACATCATTGAATTCCAATGCTTTGATCCTCACCCAAGGTGCATCTGTCGGTATCGGAACTTCAGCACCCACATCTGATGTATACGTCGTAGGAAATGCCATTCTTGGAACCATGACATACGGCAACGTCACATCGGGATCTGGTGCATTACCCGCCAACTCTACAACCGTCGCGAATGGATCTTCACTGAGTGCAAATTCTGTAACCCTGGGTAATGTCTCTGTTGTGGGTTTATCAACACTCAAAAACATAACATTCTCAGGTAAAATCGTGCCGAGTGCATCGACGAGCATTCAATGGCAAGGTGCTGCAAATGTGGCAATGTTGGAAGTGTATTATGGCTCGGGCGATCGGTATGGGTTGGCACAATATACGAATGGGACGCTGACTCCGCTGAGACTGTACACATCATACTCATACACACCTGCATCCATCCTTTTAGGCAAGTATTCAACAACAGCAGGCCCGGTGTCAACCGATTGGGTCGTGTGCAATTCGAGTGGCATTTACAACCAAACGCAACTGACATTGACGTCTAATTCCATCGCGTATACCGGAGGCGCAAACACCCAGACTATCGCAGACCGCAGCGGCACATTTGGATCCTATGCTGCTGCGGCTCAATTGAATTTTCCAGCGTTTTCTGGCTTGGTCTTGGTACATAATGCGAATGCAGGTGGTGTGTCCATGTTTTTGGTCGGTGGCAACTCGGCAACATGTGTCGCAAATTCATCATCGACATCGAATACGGGAGCCTTCGTTGCCAATGCGACAGTTGCGGGATACACATGGACAAATACGAGCGGCGCCACAGCCAATGCCTCGTTCACTGCCATCCGAACAAACGTGACTAAATAATCTTAGAATCTTAGAATGCTGAGCCGTAGAATTGCCATGTGATTGCACAATCTGAATCTGTGGTGATGACCACATTGCCATTATCTGATGATTTGCCGACAGCAAAGACATTGCACAGTGTACTTTGATGCACAGAAACGGGCATGACATCCATTTCTGTCGCTCCCGCGAGTTTTAAGACGGAGATTGTGGCATGACCAGCTTTGGCATTGGCTCCAGACATCAAATTGGACGTTGAGACGTACAATGTCCCCATGATGTTGTTGAACGGCACATTGGTGCCTATTATATTGTAACCGGGTCCAAAAAAGGACGGATTTTGTTTTAAAATGGCACCTTGAATAGAAATATTGTGTGTGTTACTCTTGGCGTCGAATGCACCATTATCGCAGGTACGAATGAGTACTGTCGAGCTTGAATTTACGTTTCCAATCACTAAATCTTCGGAACCCAGAGTGCCATTAACATAAAAACCACCTGAATCTCCTGAAGCAGTTGTAAAGGGATCAGGTCCGTAGATAGCAGCGACGGTTGATCCGTTTGCAGTAAGGTTCATAATGGTCGTATTGGTACCGCCCGATGTTGATAAAAATGCCCCAATTCCAGTCCCCTGATCACTACTAACACCTCCCATTAACGATAAGCCTACCCCAGTAGTGTTATCCAGTGTAAGTGCACTCGCTCGGAGATTTGCATACCCCGTATTTGTGAATGCATTGTTGGTTGTTGACACACTGCTTGTTTTATACATTTCGATATTCTTGGACGCTGGGTTGTATGCGACCACCACATTGGCACCATTCGTCCCAGATCCAATGTACAACCCCGCATTGCTCGTGAGTCCACCTGAATTGATGACGACGATCGGATCAGCGACAGTCAGTTGTTGCGTGTTCACCGTCGTCGTATTTCCAGAAACCGTCAAATTCCCCGTCACAGTCAAGTCGCCACCGACACTCAAATTTGAACTCGCTGTCAAGGCATTGGTAAACGTGGCTGTACCAGTGGTGAATGTTGTTGGACTTGCCAAGACGACAGAGCTTCCGAGTGTGGTTGTTCCGGTCACGTTGAGGGTACCTGTAGAGAGCGTTGTGAATGTCGCACTAGAGAGGTTTGCCTTTTGGTTGAGTTGGGAAATCACGGTTGTCGCGCCAATGCCACTTAGTTGAGCCAATTCTGTCGCAAGCACTGTCGAGCTTGTGATGGTATTACTTGCGGAGGTCACCAATGCATAACTTGCTTGCACTGCAGAAAGTGTCAAGGCGTTCCCGATGGTTGCATTATTGGCTTGGACAAGGGATGTGTTTGCATAGATTGGTCCTGCGCTGAGGATCAATGCCTTGGAAGCTGAAATGCTCACATTCCCCGTGACTGACAAGTCAGATGAGATGCTCGAGCCGCCTTTTGTTTGGCTTGCAAACACGGCGCATGTTACCCCAGCGGAAATCACATTACACTGACCTGTTGCCCCAAACGCGTATCCCGTAGTTGGGTCGTTGATATTTTGAAATGACACACTTTGCACATTCGAACATGCATACAATATTGCACTGAGTGTTACTGCACCTGTAAATGTGGCTCCACTCAAGTTGGCCTTTTGGTTGAGCTGAGAAATCACCGTTGTGCCCCCAATACCACTCAATTGAGCGAGCTCCGTCAGGGTTGTCACCGAGTTGGCCAGGACGCCCCCCGAGGTTGTCACCAACGCATACTGTGCAGGAATATTGCTCAGCGTCACAACATTTCCAATTGTAAGATTGTTGGCTTTTATGAGTGATGTGTTGGCATAGAGTGGCCCGGATGTGAGTGTCAAGCTGTTCCCGATGAGTGCGTTATTGGCTTGCAGGAGTGATGCGTTGGCATATATGGGACCTGTCGTCACCGTCAAGCTGTTCCCAATGAGTGCATTATTGGCTTGTAGCAGGGATGTGTTAGCATACAAGGGTCCTGCGCTGAGTATTAATGCCTTGGAGGCAGAGATGCTGACATTTCCATTGATTGTTAAATCTGAATAGATGCTTGATCCAGGCCCACTGGCAACACTTGACGCAAATGTGGCTATGGGCGTTGAGCCTACCGAAACACCCATATTTGGTGCACCGTATCCGCCGTAGTTAAAGAATATACCGGTTGTTGAATCTGTATTTCCAGTTATACTTGGTGCGTAGCCAAATACACCTCCATTATTAGGAACGGTGAGAACTCCAGTGATCGCAAGACTCGAATTAAATGAGGATCCGCCATATGAGTTGTTCGCGATGATTGCCGAGTTTGTCCCTGCCGACGTAAAGGCGAGTTGTCCCGTGCCAGATTTGTACAACCCCGTGACATCACCGCTGAACGTGAGGACCGGAGCAGACCGTGAACCAGACGAAGAATACTGAATATAGCCGTCTGTGCCCGTGGAAGATATGGCAGTGTTCCCGATGTTTGCATAGCTCACTTGGAAATATGACGAGTTTGCATAGATATTGCCGGCAGTCACGGTCAAGGCTGGTACGCTCGCATTTCCTTGGAGGGTCAAGGCGGTGACATTTCCAAGGCCGTTCCTCCGGTAAAAAACATCCGAGTAATTGATCGTCGTCAATGACATGTCTTACCGGATACACTGTACTGGAGAAATTAAAATCCCGACCCGAAAAATTGCCATGTGATGCTGCAATCCGTATCTGTATGGACAACAAGAGTGTCATTATCTGATGTTTTTCCGACTGTAAATGTTGATATGTTGGTCGAGAGGTGCATGGACAAGGGCATGATATCCATTTCGAAAGATCCGGCAGCTTTCATGATAGATAAGGATCCTTGTGCCATCTTGACATTTGTATTTGACATTTGGTTGGACGCAGAGACATAGAGTGTGCCTGCCACATTGTTATACGTGCTCCCGGCAAGGATATCGTTGACCACAGAGATATAATGCGTGTTGGCCGCAAGGTCAAAGGATCCGCTGGGACACGCACGCACGATGAGAGATGAAGGAGCAGCCAAGTTGCCCACAAAGAGTGTCTTGGCAACTATACTGTACGCCACGATGTTTGATGCACCCGCGAGGCTGGTATATGGCGTGACATCGCTCGATGGCCCAGTGGATGAAAATGCAGATCCGTAAAATTGCCATGTGATGCAACAATCTGAATCTGTTTGGATAACAACATTGCCATTATCTGATGTTTTGCCAACCTTGAATGTTGATAAGTTCGTGCTGGAATGCATGGACAGCGGCATGATATCCATCTCTGCCGACCCCGTGGCCATCAAGACCGACATGACACCATGGCCAATCTTTGCACTGGAGTTGGAAAATTGGTTGGTCACAGAAACAGACAATGACCCCATGACATTATCGAACACGCTGCCTTGCAGAATTGCATTTGCGATGGAGATGTAATGCGTATTTGAGGGCGTGTCAAACGATCCTTTTGGACTCGTGCGCATGATCACAGACGAAGTAGCATTCAAATTGGCCACTAACAAATCTGTGGTAGATACAGACGTTTGTGATGTTGAAGATCCACTGTCGCCGCCACCACCGGACCCTCCAGTGACTGGGACGCCTCCGACAAACAAGGACTCAACTGACAGGCGACCTGAAACAGTGAGTGCACCCACAACTTGCCCCTGAACGCTCAGGTCTTGAACACTTGAGGCCCCTTGCACGGTAATATCTTGAACAATGGATGATCCCTGCACTGTGAGATCTTGTAAATTGCAGTTTCCTTGCACTGTGAGATCTTGAACGGTAGTGGCCCCAAGCACAGATAGGTTATTTGCAACAAAAAGTCCTAGTGCATTTGCAATGAGCACATCATTCCCTGTATTGGCAAGCACAACAAAGTCTGTATAAATTGTCACATTCGAAATATTCCAACCAAGCACGCCGAATGCATCATTTTGGCCATATGCCCCGGCTGACCTCCACCCTAGCGTCCCAGTCTCTCCCCAGATGAAAATGCCCCCTTTGCTGACGTTGGGTGGTGTATACAGAACCGAGTAATTCGCATAGTTTATTCCACAGTTCATCTGACTGTTGAGGTATATCGTCATATTGTGGAGCATGTACAGGCCAGATGTGTTTGCCACGAAGCATGGCTCAACAGAAGTACCACTGCTGTCCCAGCCTTGCACAATCAATTGCCGGGCAATCGTGAGCGCATCTGCATCAGCAATCAAGTATGGGTCGTTATAGATGTTATCTGAAAAGTTAATATAGTTTAATGAACCTTCAAGGATGCGAATGCCATTAACACCAATGATGCATTTGTCGCTGTCAGTAGATAGTAGTTTGACATCTGTGCCAATCACGAGTGTGTTTGAAATTGTTTGCTCAGGGTAAGGAGAAATCAACGGATCACCCCATGCGTCGACCTGAGGAAAATCCAGTGGTGTTGACAGCCTATGTCCCATGATGACGCAATTGTCAAGCTGAACATTTCCCGTAAAATTTGAGTGACCGATGATGCTGGAGTTTGTCAATATGCTACCATCGCCAAGACTTGTGCCGCCAATAATAATGCTGCTACGTGCCTGAACATTCGATGCAATGTCACCACTTCCAACAATGATTGAGGTGTCAAGATATGCCGGGGTCAAGGCTGTCCCAATAAGAATACTGTCATTGCTATACAATTGTATGGATGCTCCTGACCCTGTTCCCACAACGATGCTATCTTGTCCGGATGCTTGCTGACCTGCCTGCATGCCAACAAACACACAATTTGAGGTACCACTTGCATTGTATCCAGCTTCAAATCCAACAGCAACTAAACCACTCGTTGCATGTGCATTGTACCCCGCCGAGGTGCCGACAAAAACACTGCTGGCTGTCCCATTTGCCAAGGTAGCAGATCCATATCCGACAGCGACACTTTGCATTGTTCCAAAAGCGTTTGCACCGGCTTGTGATCCAACCCAAACGTTTTGTGAGCCATTCGCGATGAAACCAGCTGAGGCACCAATGCTGACTGTATCTTGTACCCCGATAGCTTGCGATCCCGCCGAGATGCCGACAAAGACACTGTTGCCTGCCCCATTTGCAGCGTTAGCAGCACCATAACCGACAGCAACACTAGTTGACGTGTTTTTGGCATTTGAACCAGCTTGTGACCCGACCCACACATTTTGGGCTCCATTTGCGGTATACCCAGCTTTGTAACCCAAAGCAACACCATCGGACGCACCCACTCCATTATACCCAGCAAAAGAGCCGACCCATACATTCTGTGATCCCGTGGTGGAGGTTGCAGCTTGGTACCCTATCGCGACACTCGATGACCCAGTTGCATTTTGCGCTGCTTGATATCCCATCCATACATTCTGAGATCCCGTGGCATAGAGTGCTGATTGGTACCCCAGTGCAACGACACTTGATGCCGACGATGCATGTGCGCCAGCTTGGTACCCCATCCACACATTCTGCGACCCAGTTGCCGAGATGGCCGCTTGGTGCCCCACGGCAGTTGTGCTGGACGCACTTGACGCCTGAGCGCCCGCACTCGTCCCGACCCATACGTTGAACGGGCCTGTCGCTGCGTTCCCTGCTCGGTACCCTATAGCTACAACAAATGCAGCAAGGGACGATGCACTCGCTCCGGCAAAGGACCCAATCCATACGTTTTGCATTCCTTGTGCTGTCAGACCCGCCGAAGTACCGATACTGACCGAATCGAGAGTTCCATACGCTTGCGAACCAGCCGAGGCACCTACAAACACACTATTGGCAGCTCCATTTGCATAGGTAGCAGCTCCGTACCCGACTGCGACACTTTGCATTGTACTGGACGCATGTGATCCAGCTTGTGAACCGATCCACACATTCTTGGAGCCGTTTGCAGAGTAGCCAGCATTGTATCCCAAAGCAACGCCGTCCGATGTTCCCTTTGCTTGTGAACCAGCCGAGGCACCCACAAACACACTATTGGCAGCTCCGTTTGCATAGGTAGCAGCTGCATACCCGACTGCGACACTTTGCATTGTACTGGAAGCATTTGATCCAGCTTGTGAACCCACCCACACATTTTGCGAACCATTGGCATTGAGACCTGCTTGGGTACCCACACTGACTGAATCTTGTACACCAATCGCTTGTGCACCCGCAGACACTCCCACAAACACACTATTGGCAGCTCCTTGTGCAGCTGATCCAGATCCATACCCCAGGGCGACGACTTGGAAGGCATTGGAAATGTTTGACCCCGATTGGCTTCCGACAAACACGTTATTGTTGCCAGACACCCCATATCCTGCTGAGTTACCTACAAAAACACATTCGCTGGCTTGCAGAGCGTAAAATGCCGCCATGTATCCAATGGCCACTGTCGACGTCAATGCAAGCACATCAGGTCGAGGTCCGATCCAGTACCCGATTGTCACATTGTATGACCCTGTCACTCTGGACCCGGCCCAGCTTCCAACATACACATTTTCGATTCCAGTAGCCGAGAAGGCTGCAGATTGCCCAATACACACAGCGTCTGACCCCGACACTGTCGCTCCATATCCAATTGCTATGGCATCATTGCAATTTTGCGCGCCTGCACCCGAACCTACAAACACGCTTTGGTAGACATTGAATGCCCCGCTGTTGGTACCGATACACAAGGTGTCAGAACACTTTGCGTTGTGGCCGGCATTCCAGCCTATCAGGATACTGTTATCAGCCTGAGTCGCTCCTTGACCGGCATACAAGCCTATCATGACCGAATTTTCACAGTTCAAAGCGCTCGTCCCCGCCTGGCTCCCGAGCATGACAGTTCCTTGGCAATGGACAGCGTTGTATCCCGCAGAGTACCCGAGAATGACAGAATCTGTGGCGAACCCGGCCGATGCTCCCCCAGCTGCCATGAAACCGACGATGACCGAGTTGTTGAGACGGTATGCAGTGAGAGCCGCATACATACCAATGACGATGCTCTGGAACGCTTGGGTTGCATCGGCTGCGACAAGGGATCCTATCAGTACAGATGATGTGGATTGTACGACATTTCCTCCAGCATGTGATCCAATGCACACCGAGTCGAGCACCGTATTTGCATTCATAGCTGCTCCGTATCCCACAGCGACCACATGTGCCGAGTTGGACGCATATGTTCCAGCATAGGTACCGACCCATGTATTTTGATTTCCGGACGCGTATGTCCCCGCCGACGATCCGACAAATACACTACCAGATGACCCAATCGCCAAAGCAGCCGCATCATACCCTATCGCCACAACATTGGATGCACTCACGGCACCTGAACCGGCCTGCGATCCAATCCACACATTTTGGGAACCGTTGGCGCTGAGACCCGCCTGCGTGCCGACACTGACTGAATCTGAGGACCCATTGGCATTGGAACCCGCCGAGGCGCCGACGAAGACCGTGTTGGACGTCCCGTTCGCATCGGACGCAGCTGCATACCCGAGTGCGACGACCTGCGATGCATTGGACGCGTATGCACCCGTTTGAGATCCAATCCATACATTTTGTGTCCCAGAGGTCGTGAACCCGGCCGAGGCCCCGACAGCGACGGTATCTCCAATGATGCCCACATTACCTGCCGCTTGGAATCCCAGCACGACATTATTGGACCCTACGTTGGAGCCTTGACCACTCAGTGCGCCAACAGAGACATTCATGGTGCTGTTGGAACAATTGGCTCCGGTCCCGTACCCCACAAACGTACACAGCGTGGCATTGGACGCATACTGGCCCGCACTGCCCCCGACAAAGACATTTTTAGAAGATTGGATTGCTTCTTGTCCTGCGAGCGTCCCGACTGCGACCGTGTCATCACACACAGCAACATTCCCGGCAGCTTGGAAACCCACGACCACATTATTGCTGCCGACTTGACCTTGTGCACTGCCTGATCCGACTGCGACATTCATAGCACCTTGGTGGCACCCAACGCCTGCAGATTCGCCCACAAAGGTGTTATCGCTTGTGTCCAAAGCATACATGCCGCTATGTGCTCCGACAAAGGTATTGCGCAATCCACCGACCATGTAGGCGCCAGCGGCATACCCCACGGCCGTGCAATGGAATGACCCGCGCGTATACCTACCTGCATCACTGCCGAGGAGCACCGTATAATGCATGGCTTGTGCGAGGGATGCCGCTTGTGTTCCGATGGCGACGGAGAATGTCGAATTGTGCACTTGTTGCGCGCACCTGGATCCAATGATGACCATATTTTCACATGCATCGTCGATAGAGACGCCGGCATAGGCACCCACGACCACATTATTTGCTCCACGCGCGTACTCGGTATTGAGACCGACGCTGGTATTATCCCTTCCGTCAAGCAACGACACATGAGCTAATTGGTTTATGCGGCTTGTTGTCCCCCCGAGCGTGAGCTGACTTTTAAAGTTCTCCATACGGAGTCCCCGTGTGTGTACTCTGTAGAATTTAAACCTTGAGAATGCACACGCCACACAGTCCGACATGACCACCTTGGAAAGCCGGTACGAGAAACGGATATCCAGTTTGCTTGGAACTGATGCGGAGGTCGAGTACATGCTTGACGCGATGCCTTTCATACGTGAGTACATGGCCGAGCACACCCAGCAGCCCGGCGAAGGACAGGCCACGGAAAGCAAGGCCATGGACGGGTTTGTGACCATCTCAAGGAAAGGCAACAAACATGCCGTGTACCAGCAATACCTCGAGCATGTCGAAAAGGATTTCGAGGCGGCCCAGGCTCGTCCTTTGAAGGGCGATGGTGTGCTCCAAAAGGCCTGGGCATGCACCTCGTGTTGCGTGACACTGATCCTCAATGAGCGTGAATCGATGCTTGTGTGTCCAGAATGTGGCTGCACTCAGGTGTTCACAGATACCCAGGCTTTGACGTATGACCAGGAAATCGAGCAGACCACCAAGGTCGTGACGTTTGCGTACAAGCGCATGAATCATTTCACGGAATGGTTGAACACCTTGCAAGGCAAAGAGAACACCGAGATTCCCGTCGAAGTACTGGAAGCTGTCCGAGCCGAGTTCAAGAAGGAGCGTGCGTGCAAACGGAGCGATGTCACGCCAGACAAGGTCCATGCCTTCTTAAAAAAGCTGCGTCTGAACAAATTTTACGATAACAAGTACGCCATTTGCAACGCGGTGAGCGGCTTGGCACCTCCTCAATTGCCACAACATTTGGAAGATCGTCTCAAGCAGATGTTCAATGATATCCAAGAACCGTTTGAGAAGCACAAGCCGAGCACACGGAAGAACTTTTTGTCGTACGGGTACGTGCTGTCCAAATTTTGTCAGTTGTTGGGCGAAGATGGTATCCAAAAGTTCTTCCCGCTTCTTAAAAGTCCGGAGAAGCTCAGAGCCCAAGATGAGATTTGGCGCAAGATATGTGCGGAGCTGGGCTGGGAGTACATTCCCTCAATTTGATTTTCTGTAACAAGTAACAACAACATGTTGACATCCACGACACCCACGACACCCACGCCCATTGATACGTCCATTGATACGTCAGAGCATCGCCCCTTGAGTCCTCTATGGGGCGTGGGTCCCTATGCCGCCGTGGGTCTGATTGTGTACTTGTACTACAAAGGCCATTGGAAAATCGCGACTGGGTTGGTCATTGCACTTGCTGTGTTGTTGGTGTCCATGCCCATCTTACTCCTAGCAGCTTTGGGTGCTTCATACAAGAAGAGTGCATGATTCTGTCAAAATAATATGAGGGTGACTCATGGTATTTCTCATGACAGGTATGATCTTCGTGTTGGCGTGTGTGGCACTCTTGGTCTTGGCATTCCATTCGTACACACCCCATTGGCCAAGACGACCTGTCGGACGGATCGCAGTGCTTGTGTCATCATGTCTGGAATTCCACGAGAGCACGCTGCCCGTCTTGTTGGGCTCACTCTCAAAAACGAAGGTGCCCCAAGAAGATGTGTTTGTGGTGATTGGAGACGCACCTGAGTTTTCAGATGGGTATTGCACCTATTACACCATAGACGCATCCGCAGACGCATCCGCTGAAACATCCTCATATGTCGTTCGTGTGTTGTATGTGCCCTTCACAAGTTTCGATCACAATGCCCTCATGTGGATGGTGTACACGCAATCACCGGAATTGCAGCCATACTCGTGGGTGTTCCAGATTCACGACACGACCGCTTTTGTCCCCTCTTTCCACGAATCTCTGACCGATGTGTTGGAAGATCATGTGTGGCACGCACCGAATCTTGCAGCACTTCGTCTGTCAAGTGGGTTTTCAATGTCCATGGGGTATTACAGAAAAACAGCTCTGTATCAACACAAGGATGCTATTTTGGACCAAACTCTGAATTGGGATACAAACCCCGAGACACGCGTGCACCATAAAGGAATGCACATCGAGGACGGAGTGTTCAAGCTCTTGCAAAGTAAAGGTGAGGTCATCAGATCAATTACAGGTCCAGATGCATCCAAAACTGAGTATAATGTACCATCTCCATACGCTCAGTCAGGCTCGGCTTTCCGACGACGACAACTTTGGGAACGACCTGGCTTGTACAAATATCAGGCAAATTATGGTCAAGCACCCTGGCACGTCAATCTCTAAAGATCTAACTCTAAAGCCGCGGTGAGACCCACTCGATGTCATCCTCAATCTCCTCAGTCTCCGCATCATCTTCAACGTCCTCATCGTCATCCTCAGGGTCGTCAGGGTCGTCAAGGTCGTCAAGGTCCTCATTGTCATACTCTGAGTCCTCTGAGTCCTCGTCATCACCCTCATCTTGGTCCTCATCGTCGTCAAGGTCCTCATCATCTTCGGCAATGTCAGTTTCAGTCACATCGGCATCGGGGTCATAGTCTGGATCATCCTCATCTCCATCGTCGTCAAAGTCACTAGATTCGTCGTCGATTTCCTCTTCTGAAACCGAAGACGCCGCCACCTGGTCATCATCCTCTTCGTCATCATCGACAATGAACCCATCCAGGTCACTGCCGACGTCCGAGTCATCCGCATCACTGGTCATGATCGAACTGACGTCACTGTCGTCCATGTCGTCCAAAGACACTTCGTCATGTTGGTCCGGGGAGTAGTCATCGTCAAGAGGTCCGGTAGCCTCCGGTTCGTACCGGGCAGGGGCCT